>ENA-UOXV01002598-UOXV01002598.1-marine-metagenome-genome-assembly--contig:-NODE-2598-length-23352-cov-5.393870_pt1 | contig 23352 bp, 13 predicted proteins | sample MGYA00238165_ERZ766961 | MGnify/ENA primary metagenome ERZ766961 (study PRJEB28924, sample SAMN03173240) | marine metagenome | biome: Marine; feature: Water; material: Subsurface seawater | place: North...
CGGCGAACGGGTCCCCACGCTCAAGTGCGTGGATTCCGATGACGGCGGCGGCGCGGATCGGCACCCGGTGACGGATCTCGCGTGGGCGCCGCGTGAGGTGGACGGGTGTTTACGGCTCGTCGCGGCGTCCGTCACCGGCGCGCTGACCCTGTGGCACCTCGCTCGCGTACGTAGGGACGACGGGTGCGGGTTATCGATCGACGTCGCAAAGACTATCCGGGTCTTCGGCCCCGGCGGCGGCGTCGCGTCCGTCGCGTTCGACGCCGAGTCCCGGCAGCTCGCGATCGGGTCCGACGCCGGCGACGTCACGGTGTGGAGCGCGTGCGACGGTGAGGTGCTGAGGGCGCCGAGGCGGAGGCACAAAAAGGCAATCAACGACCTCGCGTTCCACCCGAGCGGCTGGCAGTTGGTCTCGGGGTCCGCCGACGGCGTCGCGCGCGTCTGGGACCTCGCGGGGATGTCCGGCGCGGACCCGGGCACGTGCCAGCACACGCTCAAGTGGTCGCAAGGTCCCATCACGAACGTGTGCTACACGGCGTGCGGCCGCATGATATGCACCACCTCCTCGACGCACCTCGCCAAAGACGGCGGTGAGTACCGGCTTTTAGTCTGGTCCGCCGTGAGCGGCCGGCTGTGTCAGTGGTTCGACGCGCACAAGGGCCCGGTGACGTCCATGTCGTGGCACCCCGACGCGACCGGCGCGAAGAACACGTTGGTCACCGGGTGCGAGGATGGAATCGTACGTATGTGGCACGTGCGGGGCGCGCCGCAGGGAGCCGCCAAACCCACGCACGAGTGCTACAAGTTCCGTGGGGACGACGGCGGGGACGACGGCGCGGGTGAGTGGGGGACACACGCGCGCGACGTGACGGAGGCGAAGCTCCGCGATCGGGCCATGCGTGCGCGGGGCGGGCCGGGAGGGTACCTACCCGCGCTCGGGACGGCGAGGTGTCTGCGTCACAGCCCGGGGGGCGGAGCGGTGGGAGCCGCGTTTTTGGACGGAAAAGTTCGAGTCGTCGACTCGTGCACGTTCGATACCAGGTCCGAGTGGACACTCGAGACGACGGTGAACGCGTGCGACTGGGCGCCGCGCGAGGTGAATCTGGCGCCCCTGGCGAGGGAGGACGGGGACGGTTCGGATTCCGACGACGGTTCCGATTCGGACGACGAGCGCTCAGTCGCCGACGAGGACCCGAAAGTTTCTGAGGACCCGAAAGTTCCCCACTTGCTACTGGTGACCGGCGGGGACGACGGCGTGGTCCGCGCGTGGCGCGTCCCGGTGAACAAGTGCGGCGAGGATAAGGCCACGTGGTGGGACCGCGAGGTCGGGGTCGTCGACGCCATCGGGCCCGGGGATGAACGCAGGGAGGCCAAGTTGCCGTCCACCACCGTCGCGTTCGCCATGGCCGGCGGAGACATGGAACTCGCCCTCGCCACGGCGTACCAGGCCAGGGGGGAGGATCCGGTGAAAGCCGCGCGCGCCGCGGTGCACCTCGACGAGCTTAAGCGACTGTACGATGAGGTCGAGGACGAGATCGACGAGCTGGTGGACGCGAGGGAGGTCACCGTCGCGGAGAAGTTTCCGGGGATGAAGCCCAAGGCTCGGAGGCGGGTCAACGCCGCTCACGCCGAGGCGATGAGGCCTCTTCGCGAACGCCGCGGCCGGCTGTACAGGATGATCCAGCATCAAGGTTTCGTGGAGAAGGAGGAGCTGGAGAAGGAGGACTACGAGGAGGCGCAGCCGCCCGCGCTCCCGTGGTGACGCGGCGACGGCTGATACGTTTTGTGAATTCTGTTCCTATTCACATTTTGACGAGCTCCGATTCCCGTCACTTACGCGAACTGCGCCTTGAGCACGATGAGCACCGCGAATAACGACGCGGAGCCGAGGAAACACCCGAGGGTTATGCCCACGAATATGAACTCCTTGCTCTTTCCCCACTTCTCCGACCACTGATTCATGAACCCGTCGATCTTAGGCGCGAGCGCGAGCGCCATCCCGGCCCTGGCCAACTTCGTCACCTGGGACCCCGCCCACACCAGCGCCATGACCTCACCCGCGATCCTCCACGTCGCGGCGATGCCGATGTTCGCGGGCACGGACCGTATGGACCACGCCGTGGTGAATGCGAGGGTGTAGTAGGCGGTGTTGAATATGCCGTACGCGGTGAAGCCCGCGAGGCCGAGCGCCTTGATCTGCGAGGCCATGTCCTTCACCCGCGCGTTGTAGTCGCGCCACCAACCGACGATTCCGCCCGCGGGTTTGTCCGTCTTCGGTGTGACGTCGTCGCCCCTTGGTGATGTGGATGATACGGGCTCATCGGCGCCGTCGGCGGTTCCCGCGCGCGTCCAGAGGCGGTCGCCCCGCGCGTGCACGCGGTGGGTTTGGGACATCCGAGAACGAGGGATGCGCGCGACGCTTGAGACGGGGACCGCATGCGAAGCCGTGACCACGGAGGGTGCGCGTCGCGCGCGCGCCGGTGAGCCGCGCGCGAGCGACGATGCGCACGCAGGTCTGGTCGATATGGCCGTCGTCATCGCCGTGTCACGGAGCTGAGTGCGCTGGCTTGTGTTGTCATATCCGACTTTTTTAGCTGAATCGATGTTAACCGAAGCATTAGCTCGGGCGCGCGTTGGTCCCCCGGGCCTCGAGCCATGACGGAATCGGCGATGGACGCCGAGGTCTTCGGCGCGCCCGCGTGGGTGTGGGCACAGCTGTGCGCCGCCGTCTTCGCCGTGTCCACCGCGGGCGTCGCGTTCCAACAGCTAACAAACATCCCGCCGCTGCTCCTCGCCAGCTGGAGGATGCAGGCCACCGCCCTTCTCCTCGCGGTGGGCGCCGTCCGCGAGTGGAGGGTCGCGTCGGACGACCTGCGCGCGCGGTGGTTCAAGACGTGGCCGAGGCTCGGGGTCAGTGGCGCGTGCCTCGGAGCGCACTTCGGCGCGTGGGTCGCGGGGCTGCAGACAACAACATTGGCACGTTCACTGCTACTGGTTTGCACCACACCGCTCTTCATCGCGTTCGGCGCACTCGCGCTCTGCCTCCCTACGTCCACCGGGGAGCTCGCGGGCGCCGCGCTCGGGTTCGTCGGCGTCGCCATGGTCGCCTCCGACCAGCACGACGGCGAACGGGAACGCGCCACGTGGCAAGGGGACACCCTCTCGCTGGGTGCTGCGTTTTATATAGTCGGATACATGCTCGTCGGCGCGGACGTCAGGCGGTGGATGCCCCTGTGCATGTACGCTGGACCGGTCACGGCCGTCGCGGCGGTGTGCACGGGCGCGGCGTCGTACCTCACGGAGGAGACGGATCACGCGGGGGGGATCGTGGGGTGGGCGTTCGGTGGCGTGGCGGTCAACTTCTTCGTCACGATGTATCTGGCGGTTGTGCCCGGGCTGGTGGGTCACACAGGGTACAACGCGGTTTTAAAGCACATATCGCCGCTCGTCGTGTCCACGTCGCTGACGATGGAGCCGTTCCTTGGAAGCGCGCTGGGATACGCGGTGGGTTTGGCGGACGCGCCGGGGTGGCGAACGGGGCTAGGGGGCGTCGTCATCGTCGCGGCGGTGATCACCGTCATAGTAAGTAGCAAAAGATAGAAATACATTAGAGCCTCTTGGCCATTCGCTTCTTGCGGGTCTGCTCCGCCTGCCCCGCGTCGAACGCGAGGTCCTCACCGTCTGAACTCCCGTCCACGCTCTCCGTCTCCTGAAGCTGCCGCCTCAGGCTCGAGTTGGTCCGCGCGGGTGCGAAAGCGGCGAGGCCCCTCGGACCCACCCCGCCAACCGAGCGCACAGCCGTCGAGTTCAACTCCACGGCTTCCACGCCGAAAAGTTCCTCATCCTCCCCGTGCCCAACATCCTGGCCGTGATCGGACTCGTCCGCGTCCGCCCTGTGCAACGCGCGGGTCGACACGACAGCCTCGCGCTCACCGGAGAGCCTATCGAGTTTGGCGTCGAGTGTTTCGGTATCGTCGCGGGACAACGCGGAGGTGTCCGATCGGCGTAGCTCCTTGAGCCTGACGTCCTCGGCGCCCACCTCGTCGTCGGAGTTCTCGTCGATGAGCTTGACGTTCTGCGCCTTGACGCGCAGCAGGTAGTTCTTGGCGAGGATCTTGTACGCGCGCGGGTACATGTCGATCAGGTCCGCGAAGTCCTCCTTGGCGATGACGGCGAATCGACAGGCGGTTCGAGTAGTGCACGTCTTGTTCCGCCGCTTGAAACCCAGCACGCTGCCTTCGCCAAAGTAGCTCCCGGGCAGCATGATGCGCTCCACCACCTCGTTCGGCAGCCCGCCGGTTTTGAACGTGAACTTTTGCCCCTCGCCAGCCTTGATCACGTTGACCAGGCCTTTCGTCACGAAGTACACGGCGCTGGCGATTTCGCCTCGGCGGTAGACGACGTCGTGCATGGGCCAAAACATCATCGTCATCCGGCTGCAGCACTCGGTGGTGAACAGGACGTCGTCCATCTTGACGAACAGCGGGTTGGACGCCACCAGGTCCCTGTACAGCAACGACATCAGCTCCCGGCGCAGGCCGTAGGGCAAACCGCGTATGACACGCTCGGACTCGAGCTGCGACCCCACGCCCGATAGACGCGCGAATTGGTACACTTTACTCGACAGCGCGTGCGGCACCTTGTTGTCGCGCAGGAATGACGTGACCAGCGAGAGCTTGGTCTGCATGGCAACCTCCCGGCGCTTCGACGCGCTCATAACCCCCGCGACGCTGCCGATGAGCAGCGAAAAGACGAACCCACCGGCGATCATGCCGACGATGGCGAAGAGCCTCTCCGCGATTGTCGTGGCGCTGATGTCGCCGTAGCCGACGGTGGTCATCGTGGTGAACGCCCAATACATGGCGGCTACGTACCGCGTCCAAACCCCGTGGTCCTCGGGGTTGACGCCGAACTGCGAGTATATCCACGTGTCCTCCTCGCCGAGCCGTTCCTTCTCGCTGTCGCTCCACCAGTCCTTCGTGGAGAAGAAGTAGAAGAAGCACCCGAAGACGTGTCCGAGAAAGAGGAGCAATCCGATGAGCGACGCGAAGTCCACCCACGGCAGGTAGTGCACGAAGTTGTGCTCGTACTTCTCCAGCAGCCGCTTTATCCGAAACAGTCTCAACAGCTTCAGTATCCTGACCAGCTTGATGAACTTGAATATCTGGAACGATCCGTCGCCCTCCTTGGTGCACCCTCCTTCGTTGAACGAGCACCAGAATGTGTCGTTTTGAAGCCTCTCCACCGAATCCAGCGGCATACCCGCGGCGACGTCGATCCAGAACCAGCCCTTCGTGTACTGCGCGCTGATCGCCGCGAGCTCGAAGACCTCCTCGCCCCTGTCCTCGTCGTAGTAGGACGTGAGGAAGTTGAGCACGATGTCGATCCAGAAGTAGAGGTCGATGAGCAAGTCCACCATGAACCAGACGAACATGGCGGGTTCGTCCAGACCGACCCGAAACGGGACGATGAAGCCGACGTAGAGCAAGATGAAGGCCTGCATGAAGTCCCACCCCTTGCGATAGTCGTTGTTCATGGAGACGACCATGAAGTGGCGCTCGTTCGGGTCCGCGACGCCCGGGGTCTTCGCCGCCTTGACAGCCTCGGACTCGGGGCTAACCCCGTAGAGCCGCCTTCGCATGGCCAGGTCGCGCTTCATCTTGCTGGCGCTCTTCATCCTGCCCCGGAGTTTCGTGATGGCGTTGAAGCCAGTCGGTGTCGCGGGCGCGGCATCCGCGGTGACATCCGGCGACGACATCGCGACGACAACCCAGCACCACGCGCCCTCTGGCAGTGAGTGCCCTCTGTTGAATTCCAACAATCACGTTTTCCGACTGCCGCCGGAGTTCTTCTCTGATGGGAAAGAAAACTTCCCGGGGGCCGGGCGGCAGAGCAGACGCGCGAGTCGACGGACGTCGCTAGTGAATCATCTGACGTGAATCATGGTAAGAAGCCGGTCGTTAGGACGTATCGGTCGCCCCGGCGAGCCTCGACCCGGAGGGCACGCGGCGCGACCCCCGCCCGCCCGAGTGGAATTGCAACCCGTTTGGAAGCCATCTCACCTGAGAGCCTCTCCCCTGACGTCTCCTCTCCCCACGTCCCGTCACCCACAGTCGGAGGTCGAGGCCACGCTGCAGCGCATCAACGGGCACACGGTACGCACACCGGACGATCCACGGCGCAATCGGTGCAAACACCCTGGCGAACCCCGCGTGCCGGTCGCCTCACCGCGGCTGGAATCCCGCCCAAAAGCGGAATCTTGACTCTCGTTCGCTGCCAAAGCCCAAAAGCCACTCTGCAGAACACTGACCTTCTCTTCCTCGCGTCTCTTCATCCGAACAGGGGGTTTTGGGCACCATCATCGTCAACGACGAGGGTGAGCCGGTACGCGCCACCACGGTGTGCAACAAGGACGGCACGCCGGTGGAGGACCAGGTTGGCACCGTGAAGCAGTACGCGGAGCTCGTCCCGCAGCTCGCGCAGATGGCTCGGAACATGGTGCGAGACCTGGACCCCGGGAACGACCTCAACTTCCTCCGGATCCGTAGCCTGCACCACGAGATCATGGTGCACTCGGACCCGGAGTTCACCCTCATCGTCATACAGAACCCCGAAGCCACGGAGTGATGAGTCCAGTTAACTATTTAGCAAGGGGCGGGTACTTAGCAAACACTTATTTACGATAAGAAATTGAATACGTTCATATCAACAACTGTTGCAAGGTTACAGCCACGTCGCCACGCGGAGAGGGGTACTTGGGTAGGATAGACGTCGATCCATGAGGCCCCATAGACATCGTTAACTTAAACCTGGACCTTGACCTGCGAGCGCTCGATGCCGAGGTGCGAGTCGTAGTCGGGGTCGCGTTCGCGTTGCATCCGCCGAGCCGCCTTGTCGTACTCGAGCTCCTCGAAGGACTTGTCGTTCTCAGCCGCGTGAACCGCGCCAACCTCGGCGTAGGTCTCCGCGCTCGTCGCCGTGAACGCCTTCTCCTCGGCGGTCATGTCGCGCATGAACTTCGCGGGAGCGCCCGCCCACAGCTGGCCGGTGGGCACGACGGTTCCCGGCGTGACCAGCGCGCCAGCCGCGACCATGGCGCCGCTCTCCACGACGGCGCCGTCCATGACCGTGGCACCCATGCCCACGAACGCGTCGTCCTTCACGGTGCACGCGTGGAGGATGGCGTTGTGCCCCACGGTGACCCGGTCGCCGATGATCGTGGGAGCCGCGACGCCGCCGACGTTGGTCTTGGCGACGTGGATCACGGTGTTGTCCTGGATGTTGGTCTGGGCTCCGATGCGGATGGAGTTGACGTCGCCGCGGAGGACGGCGCCGTACCACACGGAAGATTTCTCGCCGATGGTGACGTCGCCGATGACGCTCGCGGAGGGGGCGATGAACCCGGCGCGGGGCAGCGCCGGCACTTTCTCGTAGATTCCCATGATCGTGCGGTGCTTTGAGATTGCTTCGCGGAACGCGTTGCTGCCCTGCATCGAGCAGCCGATGCGGTCCAGCACCTGGCCGGTCTCGCGCAGCGCCGTGCCGATGCTGAACATGAAGCGCGACATCGTTACCTGACGAACGCGGGGGAGGGTGCGTCAGTGGCTGGGTTCGGTCCGGGCGCGAGATCAGCGCGGCCAAAGGTGGCCGTGCGGGTCGGATGATTGCCCAAGGTGGCGCAACGGATGAAAATATTTAGGGTTCCTCTCGAGGTTCACCCCGGGTTCGGGCGGTGTGAGTCGGCAGGAGCGGGCGTCGCACCTGTGTGTTCGTTCGCTTCGAAGCGACACTCGACCTGAACCCTGACGCTGCGCGGGTTCGATGTGCCCCCCGGGCGAGGGTTCAGGCCGGTTGCGTTGGATGACAAAACAAACTCGGCTCGAGTGGGTTAGGGTGCGCGTCTATTTTCTCACTCTATTTGCCCATACAAATACAATCCTTGAGTTATAACCAGGCAGACCTCCGTTTGCGTGTCGTCGAGGTCCGACGTTCAAGTGCGTCGCCCTGGTCGGAACTTTCACCAGATCGACGGGCGCTCGAACGTCGGGCGCGACCGTCACGACGATCGGGGCGCGGCGACTGGACGCCGGCGATCGCGATGGCCACGACCACGAGTCGCCCCCGCGTCTCGAGCAGGGACGAGATCCAGGGTCCCACGCTCCTGGCGCTGTTCGTCGCGCTCGTGGCGCTCAACGCGCTCGTCGCTCCGCACTTCTCGGGGTGCCCCCCCGGTGTTAACGATGCCAAGTCCAGGGCGAATGGAGCGGAGACGTGCGCGGCGGACGCGTCCATCGGCGGCAGCCGCGACGTCGCCGTCTTCGCCGCCGCCATGTTCGTCGGCGCCACCGCGTTCGCGCTGGTGAACGCCGCGGTGACCGCATCGCCCGACCGATCGACGCACTTCCAGTCCGCGGCGTACGTCAACGCCTGCGCGGCGTTCGCGCACCTGCAGATGGTCCGCGGCGAGAACTGGCACGTCTCATCGCCGGACGGGTTCAGCATCTCCGGCCTGCGTCTGTTGGAGTGGCTCTTCGGCACCCCGGTCATGATCGTCCTCGCCAAACAGCTGTACGCGTTGAGCAGGGAACCGCCGGTGGACTACATGAGCGCGGCGGTGAAGATGTTCGAAAGGCAGGCGGGGCTCGATTCAGTCTACATTCCCCCTACGTCGACAGCGCTGGTGCGGGCCGACATCGTGATGCTACTCTGCGGGTGTTTCATCGCCAACCTGGCGCCCGTCACGCCCACGGTACGGCACGGGGCGCTGGTCGTCGGGGTGGTGTCGTTTATGTACGTCATCTCTCATCTCGCCAGGTGCCTCGCGGGCGCCGCCGTGTACAGCGCCATCGCGGGGGTTCGAAAGGATGCGAAATTCGGATACGCGTTCGCGGTGTTCAACGTGTTTTCGTGGTGCATATTCCCTATTTCCTATTTCCTCCACACGTCGGGGGTCATAGACGAGACGAGGCTGGACCTCGGGTACGCCATCGGCGACGCGTTTGCCAAGTTTAGCTGCACCTTGCTGTACGTCACGGGTTGTGGTCGGATCATGGACCTGGCGGAAGACGAAGCGGCGCTGCGAACGGAGGCGCAGGTCGCCGAGCAACGCGAGTACCTCAAGGCGGTGTGCGCGGAGCTCAAGGCGCCGCTGGATGCCATCATCGGGTACGGAAAGATGAGCTCGGAGTACGATCAGGATGGCGAAAAAACACCGTCGCAGGTTCGGCGGTTCCAACGCGACATATTAACGAGCGCGGAGTCCATGAGGGAGCTCGTGACCCAGGCTGCGCAGTACAGTAAGGTCCACGGGGAGATACACGCGCGTGGACGTGCGGTGGTCGGGCTGGAGGGTGAGGCTGGAGGGATGCAGGTGGCGTGGAGAAAGGAAGGGGGCGATCGGGCGTTTCCGCTGCCGCCGATGTTGCCCACGCCCGGCCGCCGGTTCAGCCGCGTCAGTTCAAACGAATCCACGGACGGCGACGAGTGTGAAGACCCGCCGAGCAGTGTGTTCACGCTGGGTAAACTCCAGGATCTGGTGGTGAAGGCTTCGAACCTCCCGGGTGGGTTCGAGCTCGTCTGCGAGACGGCGCCGGAGTCGGCGGTGCACGCGGAGCACTTCCGCGCCAACACCCGGCTGCTGCGACGGGCGCTCGCGACTTTATGCGAGACCGCCGCGGCTCAGCCCGCCGTCGTTCGCGCGTCCGGTGGGATCGATGCGATGCGGGCACGCGGTGCGCCGCCGTGCGTGAGGCTGAGCGCGGTGTGCGGCGCGATACGGAAGATGGAAATCGCGCCCGTCATCCAGCCAACCGCCGACGTCGCCCGAACCGACGAGTCGGACGTGCCCGAGTGGATGGACGTCACGTTCACCGCGTGTTTACTCCTGGACCGACGCGCCGGTTCATCTTCCACCCCCGGGGATATACACGCCGTCACCCCCGAGGATCTTACCAAGCAGCGCAGGCTGGACCTGTCCACGATCGTGGCGAAGACGGTGGTGACGGCGATGGGCGGTTGTTTGGTTCGAAGCGAATCCTCGGGCGACGCCGCCGGCGACGCGTTCGCGTTCACGGTGCCGTTACTTCGAACGTCGCGTGACGAGAGCGAGTGTGACTTCGTGCCCACGATGCCGGTCCCTGAGGGTATGAAGGTACGCGCGGTGTTGCTCCGCAGTGGATCCAGCGCCATGTCGGCCAACCACGCGAGGCACGTGGCGGCTTCGATCGGTTCCTACGGCGTCGACGCTGGGGCCGGTTCGTGCGTCGTCACCGAGTCGGAGGCTGCGCACAGGCTGGCGTCGCTGGCGTCCGATGGGAACACGTACCCAGTGCTCGTCATGGCCGCCGACGACGAGGGCGAGGATGAGAACTCGTGGAGGCACGAGCGTTTGCTGGCGGCGGCGGGACCGCGGGGTGTCGCCGTGCTCTTCTCCTCCGGGAAAGGTGGCTCTTCCCCTCCGCCGGCTTCCACCTCGAACGGGTCCAAGCGGTACGCGAAGAACGACTCCAACGTCGTCGTCGTGCCCCACGGCGCGACCGGCGAGGAGGTACACGAGGCGCTGTGCGGCGTGTTGGTGCATGTCGCGTCGAACGGTCGCGACCGGGAGCCGCTCGAGCGGTGTCAGTCGCCCGAGCCGATGCGGATATCTCAAGACGCCGAGAAGTGGCACGAGAACTTCGACCACTCCGCCTCCGACCCGTGGTTCAAGGAGCTCAGCGAGAGCGAGCACCTGACCGCCGCGAACGGGCGCAGGTCGCGCGTGAGCCTCGACGCACCGCCGCCCGCCGTGGACCACGATACATCCGTGGACGACGATCCGTACGCGTTCAACCCCACGCCTGACAAAAACGGCGACGAAGAGGTCAAGCCGAGAGTGGAGGTCAACCCGAGAGTGGAGGTCAAAGGTTTGGCCAAGGAGGCGGCGGCTTCGAAGGTTAAGCACGGGTTCAAGGACGACGAACTCGACGGACTGAACGTGCTGGTGGTTGAAGATAACCACTTTCAGCTTCGCATCGTCAAGGCGACGCTTCAGCGCAGCGGCGTGACGTTGGACGTGGCGCTGCACGGCGAAGAGGCGGTGGCGCACGTCCGGAAGCGTGTGGACGCCGGCTCGAAACTGTACGATCTGATCCTGATGGACTCCATGATGCCGGTGATGGACGGGTCGACGGCGACGCGGGAGATTCGTGCGATCGAGAGCGCGTACCGGTCGTCCAAGTCGGCCGACGCTCTCCGCGCCGAGGGTAACGGCCAGCCGATGATCATCGTGGGTTTATCGGCGGAGGGCGGGCCGGATTACGAGCGGGAGGCGAGGGACGCTGGGATGGACGGGACGCTGGGTAAGCCGTGCAGGCCGGACACGATGAGGAAGACGTTGAAGGACGTGCACAGGGGTGAGTGGAAGAGGGGGACGTTCCAGAGCGCGTCCAAGCGAGCGAGCCTTCACTTCTGATTTGAGAATACACGTGGCTAGCCGACCGTTTACGAGTAGTTCATATTTCCCGCGATCCGATCTGTGCCTTCCCAACACTACGTCCATCACTACGCACGATGGCATCGAACATGCGGAGCCGATGGTTGCTCTTCGCCGTGTGCGCGCTCGTCGCCGCGCTCCTCTTGGCGCACGGCGCGGACGCCAGCGGCGCGGACTGGGACGACGATGAGTTCGACGCACCCCAGCAAAAAGCGAATCGCGCGGCGGGCAAGGTCTTCGACGAGGTGGACAAGGAGGCGGAGAAGGCGGCGGCTCGCATCCGCTTGGAGGAGCGCAGACACGCCAAGTTCAAGAACTACCCGCCCTTGTTCGAGTTGCGGTACGAGGGCATCGGCCTCATCATCGTGACCCTGTGGTTCGTCAACTGGATCGTGGGCGACGGCAAGAACAGGGCCCTCGCGCTGGACTTTGAGGACGCCTTCTGCGGCGACGACGGCGTGTTCAAGGCCCAGTTCGCGTCCGTCGGCGACATGCCCAAGAAGGTCGCCCCGAGGAAGGGTTCGGTGCTCTCCAAGGAATCCTCGGACGAGTACAAGATCTGGTGCTCGGGTCGCAGGTTCTGCGAGGGGGCCATGATCACGCTCAAGCTCAAGCCCAGGCACGATCTCTACTCCGCCGCGACCGCCTTCCAGGGCAGGTCCCTCCCCGACTACTGCGTCATCGAGGTGAACATGAACGACGAGTGCGTCCAGCCCGGCTCCGTCTTCGCGTTCGGGCCCAAGGAGTTGATCGCCAACCTCGAGGAGGCGGACGGCGAGAAGGATCTTAAAAAACTCACGCAGGCGTTTGTCCCCAAGCGGGAACACGGTCAGCGCGTCACCCACAAGGACGTGACCGTCAAGGCGGAGTCCTTGGAGCTCGCCAACGACATCACGTTCACTCCCGAGGTCATGAAGGTCATCGGGGAGAGCACCTGGGCGAAGAACGGGAAGGCGTCGCTCGTCTGCGTGTACAACAGCGACGAGGCTGCGCCAAAGTTTGGCTCGCTGCCTCACCCGAAGACGCTCAAGTTCCAGTTCACGATGCCCTCGGACGGGTCGCAGATCAAGTCCGCGATGGGCGAGTGCATGAACCTGGTCCCCGCGCTCATCGATGTCGTGGGCAGGGTCCAGCTGACCCCGGGGCAGCGCGAGAAGGCTTTGAACGCTCGGAAAAAACGCGAGGAGGAGGACTTCAAAGCGGACCTCAAGGCGAACCAGCGGAAGACGGCGCGGGAGATTCAGGACGAGAAGCTGGCGAAGATGACCCCGGCGGAGAAGGAGGCTTGGAAGAAGAAGCAGGAGAAGAAGCAGGCGAGGAAGACCGCCGGGAAGATGGTCATGAAGCGGTAGAGTCGTCGAGTCTGTCGAATGACGAGTCAAATCTTGTGCGAGATTATTTCACAACGGGCCCAGAGGGCGCGTTGTCTCCCGTCGCCTAGCTATGTCGTATCCCCCCGCGGCGAGCCCCGTGGCTCCGCCCGCGCTCATTAGGGACTGACGAATCTTCTAATATTGTCGGATTGGCGCTCACGCCGCTCCCGTCGCCCCGCCGCGCGAGGAGGCACGAGCCGCGGCCTTCGTCTTTCCGTGCTGATGTGTGCTTCCCGCGCGGGCGGCGAACACCTCCTCCGCGCGCGCCCTCGCCGCCTCGCGAGATGCCTTCGCCTCGTTCACTCGCGGCGCCTCGATCCACTTCATATCCACGCGTTGCGTCCCGTCCGCGTTCTCGCCCCTCGCCCACTTCTCCCGGAGCTCCTTGACGTGCCTCCCCTCCATGGCCTCGCTGAGTTCCTCGGAGAGCACGTCCACCAGGCGCGGCTCGCTCAGCTTCGCTATGTTGTTCGCCACGTCCCCCGCCACGTGCACCGCGACGTGCGGATCCCCGTGCATCGCCAGGTTCTGGATCCAGCTGTGTCGAATCCCGCCCTCGTCCGCGGACTCAACGGTGACCAGCATGGACGAGGACGCCAGCCCGAGCATCCCGAGCACCACCGCGAGAAGGACGCGGGCGCTGAGATCCTTGCGCGCCCACCGTGCGAGCCTCCTGTCCCACTTCGCGCTTCCGTTGGGTCCGCTCGATCCCGAGTTGACCAGCAGCGACGTACCCTCGTCGGCTTGGGACGGGGCGACTCGCATCCCGCCGTCCTTCCCTCGCATCGTTCCCCGCGGCGTCGCTCCTTCCCCGCGCGCCCGTGTACTGTAGCACTAAAGCGTTTTGCCGAAGTTTTGAACACCCACATTTTTATGAAACCGGTGTCCGTTGACGAGTTAATGAATGGCGAAATTGGCAGCGAAATTGGCAATTCTTGGTCGGATGTTTTTAAACCGACCGTTTTTTGGCATTTGGCGAGGAGGTCGGAGAGAGACAACTGTGTGTTTGCATGCAAAGAATGGCTTTCATATTAATAAGTGGTGTGCCCCCTCGCGCGTGATGATACTGCGCCGCGCTCGGGTAGCGAGCAAGCGGTTTTTATCGACTATGTGGACAATGCTGCCCGCGGCGGCTCGGGTAGGATGCGCTGAAACTCCGCCGACCCCCCGCGCTCAGCGCTCTAAACGACAAGTTTCCATGACGGATTTACTTGTCGGAGGAGAACTCGGCGTCGATAACGTCGTCGGGCTTGGCGTCGCCGCCGGGGGGAGGGGCACCGCCCTCGGGTCCATCGCCGGGGGGCGCGCCGGCACCCTGGTACATGGCCTGACCCATCGCCATAACCTCCTGCTGAAGCGCCTCCTGCTTCTCCTTCATCGCGGCGATGTCGTCAGCCTCGATCGCCGCGCGGAGCTCGGCGACCTTGCCCTTGACCGACTCCTTGGTGTCCTCGGGGATCTTGTCCCCGAGCTCCTCGAGCTGCTTCTCGGTCTGGTAGCACATGGAGTCGGCGGAGTTCTTGGTGTCGACGGCGTCGCGCTGGGCAGAGTCAGCCTCGGCGTTGGCCTCCGCATCCTGCACCATCCTCTCAACCTCGTCCTCGGAGAGGGTGGAGGCGCCGGTGATCTTGATGTCGGCCACCTTGCCGGTGCCCTTGTCCGCCGCGGAGACGGAGAGGATGCCGTTGGCGTCGATGTCAAACTTGACCTCAATCTGGGGCACGCCGCGGGGCGCGGAGGGGATGCCGTCGAGGCGGAAGTTGCCGAGGGACTTGTTGTCCTTGACGAACTCGCGCTCGCCCTGGAGGACGTTGATCTCGACGGAGGTCTGGCCGTCAGCCGCGGTGGAGAACACCTCGGACTTGGAGGTGGGGAGGGTGGTGTTGCGCATGATCAGCTTGGTCATGACGCCGCCGAGGGTCTCGAGGCCGAGGGAGAGGGGGGTCACGTCGAGGAGGACGATGTCGGACACCTCGCCGCCGAGGACACCCGCCTGGACCGCGGCGCCGAGCGCGACGACCTCGTCGGGGTTGACGGACATGTTGGGGTCCTTGCCGGTGAGCTTCTTGACGAGGTCGCGGACGGCGGGGATGCGGGTGGAGCCGCCGACGAGAATCACCTCGTCCATGTCGCTGAGGGAGAGCTTGGCGTCGCGAAGGGCGTTCTCGACGGGGACCTGGCAGCGGCTGATGAGATCGTCGCAGAGCTCCTCGAACTTGGCGCGGGAGAGGTTGGTGTCGATGTGCTTGGGGCCGTCGGCGGTGGCGGTGATGAAAGGGAGGGAGATGGCGGTGTTGGCGGTGGAGGAGAGCTCCATCTTGGCCTTCTCGGCAGCCTCGGTGAGACGCTGGAGCGCCTGCTTGTCCTTGATGAGGTCGACGCCCTCGGCCTTCTTGAAGTCGCCGGCGAGCCACTCCACGATGCGCTTGTCGAAGTCGTCGCCGCCGAGGAAGGTGTCGCCGGAGGTGGAGAGCACCTCGAAGACGCCGTCGCCAACCTCGAGGATGGAGACGTCGAAGGTACCGCCTCCGAGGTCGAAGATGAGGATGGTCTCGTTGGACTTCTTCTCGAAGCCGTACGCCAGGGACGCGGCGGTGGGCTCGTTGATGATGCGGAGCACCTCGACGCCCGCAATCTTACCGGCATCCTTGGTCGCCTGGCGCTGGGAGTCGTTGAAGTAGGCGGGGACGGTGATGACCGCCTTGGTGACGGTGTCGCCGAGGTAGGAGGCGGCGTCGTCGCAGAGCTTGCGGAGCACCTGCGCGGAGATCTCCTCGGCGGCGAAGTCCTTGCCCGCGGCGCTGCAGGTGATCTTCACGTTTCCGGTGTCACCCTTGACGACGGTGTAGGGCGTCTCGCGGTCCTTGTCGCCAACCTCGTCCCAGCGGCGGCCGATGAAGCGCTTGACGGAGAAGAAGGTGTTCTCGGGGTTAACCACGCCCTGACGCTTGGCGATCTGTCGGGATTTTGGTGGGGATCGGGGGAGGGGAAGGTCAGGAAGGGCTCGTATTTTTATTTTTCCTCGGGGGTGGAAAAGAAGCTTCCTTCCACCGCCGTCGGCGCGAGGTTGTGTGGATAACGGATCGTGGGAGGGGGTGACGGACCTGGCCGACGAGGCGGTCGCCGTTCTTGGCGTAGGCGACGACGGAAGGGGTGGTGCGGCCACCCTCGGAGTTGGTCACGATGGTGGGGGAGCCACCCTCCATGGCGGCGACCTGAGATGACGGTAAAGGGGCGGGGGCGATCGTCAGAAGTTTGTTGGAAGGTGCGAGTGTCGGCGGCCGAGGGGGCACCCAATTATAATTCGCTGCAGGTTGGAGGGGGGTGCGGTCGTTCGAGGCGCGTGAGGAGCCACGGGGCGCGTGACGCGCCCCGTGGTCACGCCCGGTGCTGACGGGGGCGCGGATGGGTCGGGTTCGGCCCGGAATCCACGTGCCGCGACATCCTCGGACCGACGAACCCAAACCCTTCAACCCTGAGAAAAAGGCGCCTCCAAACGACGCGTTGATGCCGGCAGTCCGAGGAATGCCGGAAGCGCGTGCGGGACGGGTGACGCGAGTGGGTACGTACCGCGGAGTTGGTGGTGCCGAGGTCGATACCGACGACCTTCTCCGAGACGACGCGGAGGGGCTGGTGGGCGGCGACGCGGCGGCCCATGGACACCGCGCGAGCCTTGAGGGGCTTGCCGGCGAAGCCGGACACGCCGACAGCCTGACGGCTGCCGGTGAAGGACTTGCCGATCTTCACGGCGCCGGAGGCCATGGTGGGCTGAGCGGTGACACGAGCGCTCATCTTGTGTCTCTGACGTAGGTTTCCGACTCGAAGAGTTGGATGTGGTGCGAGGGTTTTGCTCGCGACGCGTGGAGTGGCGCCACCGCCGGCATCAATCGTCGCTTTATTACGCGAACAGAGACGTGGGCACTCTTTCCTGGCCAGAAACGCGTTTCGGGGTTCAAGAACCACCGATTACCCCAAAAATGGATATGCCACAGGCAAACAGTGAGAATAAAACGCGTGAAATAGGCAAATAGGCAAAAGGTCATAGAAATTTGATCTTCTTTGATGACGTGGAAAAGCGCATCGAGAAGTCATCCATGTCACAACGAACGAGGCTTGGTTTTCAACGCTAACCGTCGGGCCCCCCGGGCCAGTGTGGACATGCCCCGGCTGTTGCTCGCCGCGGTGGTGCTGGCGATACTCGCCGTGTGTGCCTCGGCGCAGACGCGCGCGGCTTTCTCGCCCGTCGGGTCACCCGGGCGACTCGCGCCCGGCACGCTGCAGACGTCCCTGGACGACTACGCCGAGGACGACGGTTTCGCTTTCGACCCAGGAACCTTCTTCGCCAGTGACGACGACGAGGCAGAGGAGGAGGAGGTGGTGGAGGCGGTGGTGGAAAAAGAGACCGAGCTCGTGGATGTGAGCGGTGGTCAGGGCGGCGTGCTCCCCACGGCGTCGTTCTGGCGCGCGGTCGCCGACGCGCTCGGGCTGGACCTGCTCGGGAACCCGCAACAAGGGGAGGAGACCCCCGCGGAGGAGACACCACCAAGACTCGTACCGCCAAAGCCAACAATAACCAAAAAGAGGGCGAGCTCCGCGGGACCGAACGCGTTCTGCCTGAACGTCACCGAGCCGCGGTACTACCGCGCGCCCACGGGATGTAAGTGCGACTGCCCCGGGTGCAACTGCCGCCGATACTACGCCTGCTGGGACTGCGACGTCCTCGCTGATGGGTGTCTGTCGCAGGCTGCGTACCTGTGCGACGAAGGCGACTTTTCTTTTTTCAACGAGGAGCTGCAGGCGTGCGCGTGGGAGCAACCCAGGCCTTTCCCGTACGGGTGCCCGCCGAGGCCGCCCGGGCCTCCCAAGCCACCGAAACCGCCGAGGCCGCCCGCTGGTCCGCCCAGGCCGGAGAGTCCGCCGCCTATACCGGGGTTCCCCACGCAACCGCCGAGACCCGCGGGTCAAACTTTTATTCCCCAACCCGGCCTGGCGCAGCCGGGGCAGATCCCGGGGCAGTTCCCGGGGCAGCAGCCCGGTGTCGGTGTGCCCGGCCAGTTCCAGCCCGGTGTCGGTGTGCCCGGCCAGATACCCGGCCAGATACCCGGCCAGATACCGGGCCAGATACCCGGCCAGATACCCGGCCAATTCCCAGGCCAACCGGGACAGTTTCAGCCCGGACAGCAGCCCGGTCAGTTTCAGCCGGGAGGCGGGGCGAACCCGGGGCAACAGACGCAGGCGGGCTCGTGCTCGTCCATTCCCCAGTGCAATTCTTGTCTTCAGACGTCGGATCAGAGCGCGTTCGTGTGCTGCTGCGACGCGGAGTGCACTCAATGGAACCCGAGCCAACAGGGCCAGCCGCCGGGTTTCTTGGGGTGCTGCAACGACTACAATCAGGTCTGCGCCCAGCAACAGGGATGACGAGACGCGTTCGCGTCGACACGTCTAGACTCTTTTGTTTTACGATGACTACGTACTCTATCTGTACGGAACGGTGAGGAAGGAAGGGTAGGTCGCCGCGGATTCCCACACGTCGATCTCCCCCGGGCAGTTCGGCGACCGAACCATCAACGACACCCTCGCGCCCGAAACCTCCTTTGGGAACCGAGCGCCCCGCGCCTTCACGCTGTGTCCCAACACCTTCGTCTCCACCGGGAGCAAATCCGGCTCGGAGGGTACGCCCTGGAGCTCGAACGATTCCGTGCGGTCAGCCTCGCCGTCCCCGTCGAAGTCGTAGACCACCGTCGTCTCCACCATGCACGCGTCGCCGCCCGCCCCTACACGATTCGCTCCGACCCAATACTTGAACGCGGTGGAAGCACCCGCCGCCGGCCTCAGCGGATCGTCCGACCCGACGCTCGATACCAACCGCCCGCTCACCGACGTTCCGCTGTTGAACACGATACCCTCGCTCGGGACGGTCACCTTGCGCGCGATGACGTCCGTGCGGTGGTTCGTTTGGACCAGCTCCCCGTTCGACGCGAGGTAAAAGTTATTCGGGACGTCCAGCGTGGCCACCCCGACGAAGTGGCAGTCGCGCTGCGGGAACGCGTCCGGCTCGCGCGAGCGCAGGCGGAAGTACCTGTCGATCGCCCACGCCGCGTGGTCCACCCGGGTGTTCGGGAACTCCTTCGCGCCGCCCCAGCCGATCGGTGCGCACGACACGCGGCCGCACGCAAAGTCCAGCACCGCCTGAGCCTGTTCCTCCGTAGCCGCGTTCTTCAACACGCACGCGCGGGTTTTACCTCCATTCGACGTGTGCGCTTGATTCGATCGCACGTGTGAGTCGCGGTGTGCCGGTGTGGATGTCCGCACCACCTGGTCGCCGAGCACGGGCACGAGCTCGCCGTCGTCCTCCGCCCTCGAATCCGACCGTCGCCTCGCCTTCGTGTCGAACCGATTCGCGTTCATTCGTCGTTCATTCTGGACCCTCTCCCCGTGGACCCTCTGCTCCGGCCCGTCCTCGCCGGGACTGTCGCCCGAGTAGTCCTCCTCGTACCCGGAGTCGTACGCGTAATCGTACGAGTAGTCCTCGTGTTCGTCGTCGCCGCGCGCGGCGGCTCGGCGCGGCTTAACCGACTTCTTCCCGGGCCGACGACGCTCCCTCGAGGCTCCCCATTGCCCGGCCATCACCGCACCTCGCTTGGATTCCGGCGCCGCCACCCGCGCCATTAACTTGAGGCCATCGGTGTCCCGCTTGGACCACGGGTTGACGGATTCCAGCGCGGACGGCCTGTGCGTCGCGCGCGTCTCGGCACCGGCGTCGACCCATCGATCCGGGCGTGTCCGGGTGCCCGCGGCCCCCAAGTGCGCGCCCCGCCCGCCGACTGACGCCGATGCGACGGAGTATCCCGCGACGCCGGTGACCGCGAGGATCGATACGAGCGCGATGGCGCCACGTCGACCCCGGGTTGCTTCCCTTTCGCCGGTATCGAGCGCGCTCGTCCCCGCCGTCCTCCCGCGGCTCATTCGCTCGGCGAAGATCGACGCGGGTACGGCGTCGTCGCCCGAGCCAGCCTCCACGTCGCGCGGGAGAAGCGGGATCTCCTCGCCGCGGCCCCGCCCCGATACCGCCGAGGCGAGCGCGGAAAACATGCCCTTGGATGCCGCTCGGAGCTAGTCTCCGTCGCGCGCACCTCCTAATGGCGCCGCGAGAAACGCATTTGTGGGTGTTGAAGCTCGTAGCGTGTGTCAGCAGCTGGAACTTTTGAGAATTTCGTCCGCTCACACTTCTATGCTAACCGCCGTCGGCGTCTTCTTCGTCCTCGGCTTCGTTCCCTTCCCAATGGTTCACCGCGGTGACCACCATGAGATCCCCCTCCACGTTCACCGCGGTCCTGCACCGGTCTAGGAACCAGTCCAAAGCCGCCAGCACACCGACGTCACCTGCGAACTCCTCCAGTCCCGCCGCCTGCAAAACAATGAGCATCGTCACTAAACCGGCGCTCGGAATGGCCGCCGCGCCCACCGCCGCTATCGTCGCCGTCAACGCCACGACGAGCGTACCCCCGATACCCAAGTGCACCCCGTGCAGCTGCGCTATGAACAACACGGTCAGGGACTCGTACAACGCCGTGCCGTTCATGTTGACCGTGGCGCCGAGCGGAAGGGCAAAGTCCGCCAGCGCCGCGGGGACGCCCAACGTTCTCGCGCACCGCCTCGTCACCGGGAGGGAAGCCGACGATGAATCCGTGGCGAACGCGGTGACAAACGCGGGTGCGCCCCGCCTCAACACGGCCGTCCACCCCGGGGTCTCCTTACGACCCAGCATCATGCGCCCGCCCCAGTTCCTGGTCGCCAACGAATACATGCACGGCAAAACGCACCCGCCGTGCACCGCCAAACCGAGTAACACCGCGAAGACGTACTTGCCCAGCGCGCCCAACGTTCCAATCGGGTCACACGAGCCCGTCACACGCCCGGCGACGAGTGAAAACACCCCGAGCGGCATACACGAGATGGCCCAGCCCACGGCCACCTCGATGACCGCGTTCAACGAGTCTAGAAGCGCGATTGTCGGCGCGGATGTCTCACCGGGGACGGCGCTCAACGCGGCTCCAAACATGAGCGACGCCGCTATGACGCCCAGTATGTTACCCCCCGATGCGGCTTTGACGATGTTATCCGGTACGAAGTTTCGCGCGGTGTCGAGGAGTGAGTCCACGGCGCTCACGTGCGACCGACTCGCGGCGGCGTCGTCGGGGACAGAGTCGGATGACGACGACGTCCCGTCGCATCGCGCGCCGTCGATGACGACCCCGACGCCCGGTTGGATGATTCCGACGATGATGAGTCCCAGCGCGCACGCTACTAATGTCGTGACCGCGTAGCTCGCGACGAGCCGCCCCGCGACCCTCCTCGCGGAACCCCGCGACCGCCGGGACAGCGAGGTGACCCCGCAGGCCATCGAGACTGCTACCAATGGGATGATGAGCGCCCTGAGGAGGCGCATGAACAGCTCGCCGGGGAAGCCGATGAGCTCCACCGCTCGAGGAGTCGGGTTCGCCGTTCGTGCGATGGACCCGACGATGATTCCGAGTATCACACCGACGATGGTTCTCAGGAGCAGCGGCTCAGCCTTCAGCGCGCCGATACACCCGGAGGGCGATTCTGCATCCGGGTCTGTCCTCTGCCCGTTGTCGTTGCCGTCGCTCCGAGCGCCCCGTGCGTCCCCGGAGGATGACTCGATCCTACCATGGAGCAAGGAGGCGCCGTCCGATGCGGACACCTCCCGCATCTCCACCTCCCTCATGCTCGCGCCCTCGGATGTGGCGCTCAAGAATTACCGAGGTGCCGTCTTCTCGGAAATCGTGCGAGACCACCGCCGACAGTCAAGTTTTTCGCCGCCGCCGCCACCACTTCGCGAGGCGCCCGGTGTGAGCGGGAGGGGTCAACGCGAACGATGGGTGCCGCCACCAGGCTGCACGTGAGTGGTCTGCCGCGCGAGCTGCTGGACGACGACCTCCGCGCCCGGTTCACGCCGTTCGGCGCGGTGTCGAACCTGGAGGTGTGCAGGGAGAAGGAAAATTCCCCATTCCTCACGGACCCGTCCGATGCGCCTCACGGACCCTCGTCCCCGGACCGCGGCGGGCGGGGAGGGCGCGGGGGCAGGGGCGGCAGGGGTAAGAAGAAAGGCGGCAGGGGCGAGAAACCGCCGTCGAAGCCGGTGCCGTGCCGCGGGTACGCCTTCGTGACCGTGGACTTCCCCGACGACCAAAGCCTCCGCCGATGCCTGAACGCGTACAACGGGACCAAGTGGAAGGGACACACGCTGCACGTGCACCCGGCGAAGCCGAGGTTCGACGAGCGACTCCGCATGGAGCGCGAGGGCATCCGGCTCGACCGTCCCGAGAAACGCGGCGGGATCGACGACCGGCTACGAGAGCTCATCGACGATATGGATGCGGAACAAGACGAGGGCGGGGAAGACGAGGACGAGTATCGCCCGCTGAGTAAGGGCGACGAGATGGAGATCGACGGCCGCGTGCGAAACTCCAAGGTGACCGTCACGTACGCCGGGGGTGCCGTCTCTCACATCGACGAGTTCCCGGATCATACAACTCCAATCGCGTCATCCCCGGACTGGACGCCGTTCCCAGATGACGCGTCGGATCGAACCCTGCGCAGACTGTGCCAACTGCCCGGCATGGTGTTCTGGAAGCCCAAGCCGGCGCGTGGAGGAGGACGTCGCCGCGGGGAGGATACTGACGGGATGGAGATCGTCCGCGACGGGGACGACGGGGACGACGGTGAGTCATCGGGCGGCGAGGCGGAGGCGGGTGCATCGGACGCATCGGGCGGTGACGCCGGTCCAACTGACAGGTTTAACCTCCCCCGCGAGTTCTTCAGCTCAGACGTCGCGGCGTCTCGCGCGGCTACGAACGCGGCGGGTGATGGCGACGGCGTTGAGCCGCGCGAACGGTTCGGGCTGGTGAACAGGCTGAAGGGTGCGGCGGACGACGACAAACAAGAGCCAGGGTCGAAGAAGAGGAAAAAAGATACGGTGGAGATGCGGGCGCTCGCGGCGTTCCTCGGGGGCGACAGCGAAGACCGGGACGGCGACGAGGCCGACGCGGGTAAGGTTGAGGAGATGGCTAAGCCCACGCCGGTGAAAAAGACGACGAAGGAGTCCGCGCCCAGGCCCAAGACGACCGATCCCGAGGAGGGCGGGATACCGATGGCGCAGACGGCTCCAAAGTGGTGGGAGAGCGAAGCCCCCAAGCCTGACAAAACCGTGGCGACGACGGGCGGGAAACCCGCCGGGCTCACCAAGGATTTCTTCGCACCGCGGTCCGCCCAGCCCGTCACTGCCGTCACCTCCACCGCGGCTCCGGTGAGGGATTTCTTCCGGGCGGGTGGCTCGGCTCCTTTTGTTCCCCGGGCGAACAGGCCGGCGGTCCAAGGTGAAGGAGAGGAGGACGGGGGTGACAGTGACGGTGATGTCGGGGAGATCGACGTGGACTCCGATGCGTTCTCGGAGGATGACGAGGGCGCCCAGCTGTCCGAAGA
>ENA-UOXV01002600-UOXV01002600.1-marine-metagenome-genome-assembly--contig:-NODE-2600-length-23347-cov-6.671218_pt1 | contig 23347 bp, 37 predicted proteins | sample MGYA00238165_ERZ766961 | MGnify/ENA primary metagenome ERZ766961 (study PRJEB28924, sample SAMN03173240) | marine metagenome | biome: Marine; feature: Water; material: Subsurface seawater | place: North...
GCATAGTTCGTGGTGCCAGTTCAAGCATGCTTTGCAGCATACTAGCATTCTTCTTGGGCCTCCTTCTCCATCAAAGTTCGAGGAGCCGTCGTAGCATGCAGCGCAGCGGCATTCCGGCACGGGGATGTCGTGGCGTGATGTCGCCGGGCGGCCTGCGCCGATCCCTCTTCCTCGTCCTCGTCCGCGGCCACCTGCGTTGCTTCGGCCGCGCCGTCGTTCTTGACAGCAGCGTGTCATTTAACGGCTTCGCCAACTCTTCGCGAAACACGGCGCCCGTCTTCCTGGAGAAGCCGCCGCGCGGTTGAGGGCGGCGGCCCCACGACTCCCGCATCCTCTCCGACGCCTACAAACAGAACCAGAAATGGGGACTCCACGCGTGGCACGCGTCGCGAGTGCGACAATTATATCCTGAGATATCCCAAGCAGCATCACGTTCGCGAAGCGCAGTGCGAAATGATGGACCCCATCGTCGCGCGCTTTGCGTGGCCCGCGCACGGTATTCATGATCGTCTATCACGTCCGCAATGTGTGTGGCCATAGTGTGCGTAGTGAAGTCGAGGATGAGGAGGTCTCGACGAGAAAACCGCCGCAGGAACGGGTGATTGGGGGGTTGTGGAGGCGTAGATCCGCGCGGAAGCGTGTAGGGCTCTAACCTGGGACGACCAGTCGGTCGGGTCTGTGACACGTGCTGTACTGACACGGAAGAGAAGACAAGAGTAAAGGAGATGGGGCAGATCTACTTAATAGGGAATGTGACGTATGTGTGCTAGCCGGTCACATCCTCTCACCTCGCCTCGACCCGGTGCTGGCTCCTCCGTCTTCGGTTGCGTTCGTGGCCCCGGTGGTGCAGGCGGTGGCGGTCTCGGCGGGCGGTGGGTCGTCTGCGGGCGTGCTGGGCGGTGCAGGGTGAGGAGGCTCCCGGCCGTGGTTTTTCGCGGTCTGGGTTGTGGTCTTTCCCCGTTTTGGGGGGTTTTGCGGGCCTATCGGTTTGGTTTAGTCGTATGGCCCCACGTGAAGCCGCCGCCTTTTGAAGTGCCGAACGTTCGCCCCGCTCGTGCAGGACTGGCGGCTCTTTGGCCCCGACAACAACTCACAAAATAAATGGGTTTGAAGAGATAGAGAGTTTGTGTAATGAATACCCTCGTACAGCCCGGGTGTCTTCAAACTAAACCAAACCATTTGAAGCAAGTTGAAGTCGAAGAATACCGTCAAATCACAAAAACTGCGGTCACCGCTACTGCTTTGCAAAAAGGAACTAAGCCTTTTAGTAGCCACGACAATATCACGTTGTCGCACTCGTTCCGCAAGGGCTGCCACTGGTTTGGCTCAAACGAGTCGTTTTGCCTAAACAAGTCGTTTTGCTCGAACAAGCACGCGCTGAAACCCCTCACGACAAAGCTTTCGAGTAGCGACGACCCTCAGAGGATGTGATCGGCTAGCACACATAAGTCATGGCTAGCACACATAAGTCACTCCCCATAATTCTTGTCTCTTCGTCCTCTCGTGTGTGAGTAAACCGCGCACATCACAGACCCGACCGTCTGGTCGTCACAGACCCCTGCCGAACCAGTGCTGTGGTAATCAGTTCTGCTTCTCATACCAAACCAGGTTGGCGTGTAAGCGCGAAGCGGACTCATCGCGGACGCTGAACTTCGAATGCTACGCGGAGCCCGCCACCGAGTTCCACGAAGAGTATGTCAGTAGGCGGGCTAGGAGGGCATCCGGGCTGCGCTGGATGTTTTGTACGTGATGTTTTTTTGTAAAGTTCAAAAGGATTTTCCCCGCGATTTTCCCCCGGCGCCTTCTGGCTCGCATCGTGGTAGGCGACGGTTCGCGTGGCGAATTCAGATGCCGCGCTTTCGAAGGCGGCTAGTGGCGGAGACATTGATTTTGTCAGTTTTGGCACAATTTTGGGGCCAAGGTTGCCTCGCGGCCCGTAACGCACCATTGCCGGTTGCGTCAGAGCCGGCTTCCGTTCTTCTGTCCACCTGTTGTCCGGAGCAGCGCCAGCATGCCCACCGCTTGAGCGGGATGACGATGCGGTTACGAGGAGGTGCCCGGATTGGACACTCCGGGAATGTACCAAAACAAACGCAGCCGTCTCTGAGCAGAACACGCGCCTCTGAAGGAGGAGCAGCGAGGGTCAAAAGGAGCAGTAGGAGAGCAGGGGGATCGAAAGAGAGGCGCGGACACGAATCATCCGAAGATGACGGGTGGGAAGCACAGGGTAGTGACGACACCGAGGACGAGTAGGTTCCGCTCGACATTGGCTTTTGCCCACGGGCCGCTGCCTAGCTCGCATGCGAGCCAACAGTGCCTTCTCGAGCATTTGCAAGTTCAAGATTCCCTCTTGTGTAACTGCCCAACCTCGCGGCCAGGGACTGGCAGGAGAGGAGGAGCGACCAGGGCGGGGAAGAAGATTCTGCAGCGAGTGACAAACGAGGGTCGCGAAAGGGCAGCCGCGGTCGACGGGTTGCTCCCGGGGACAGCGAGGTGATTGGGCCCACCTTCAGCGGGGCGGTGGAAGACCTCGCACACGGCCAGACGACGATCGCTGCCGCACTGCACATCATTTTGGCGATCTCATTCTCCGGCGTGAGCTGACGTCTGAATCGTTTTGATTGGGCGTGTGGCAGGAGGACGATAGCTTCGTAGTGGGGGACGACGAGGAGGTGGACGAGGTATCGGACGATCTGCTGGACGACTCGGAAGAGGGATCCTTCGCCGAGTCGGGCTTCGGGGAAGAGGACTTGCGGCCTGCTGGCGGCCGCGGGAAGCGCGAGGCGGGGCACGGATGCGAAGCGAGTGACCTGCTCGACGATGACGCTCCACTCTCGGAATCTTCGGGCGCAGAATCTAGCACGGACGAGAGCGGGGACAGCACAGACTCCAGCGATCGCCGCCGCCGCCGCCGCCGTCACGAGGCCCGTCGCGCAGGTGCGACCCAAATTGGCATACAAAGCCTGCACCTCACGAGATAGAGGGCAACCTGTGCGCCCTGACACAGCCAATGACTAAAGGACTTGCTCGTGACCACTCCAGCGCAATCACCGGCTTGTGCGTCCTTGCGTTGCGGGTGTGCAGGGAAGCGGCGTCGTATCACGAATGAGGGCGCGGGGGCGGCGGAAGACGAGCGTCGCAGCAGCGGAGAGAGCGACGCGGATGCCGACGTTTTGCCTGAGGAGCTGAGCAAGGCGCAGCAGGTCATGCGCATGGTCGGGCTGTCGCTGCCCGCTGCGCAAGAGGAAGCGCTCGCGCACGCCTTCATCTCGGGCAAAGGCATCCTGCGCGGCACCGACGCTCGCACTGACCAGTTTAATTCCTTTCTCAAGGCATGCAAGGTTTGTTGACCTCTCAGCTCACCCCCGCCTCCACACCCCCTCTCTGCGCTCCATCCCCGCTCTCGCCATCCTGAACCGTGCTAGCACCGTGTGACAATCAAAACTGCTTCCGCACAATTCATCCTTGTAGGGGAATGCGGCTTTTGCGGGGGCGGTTTCGAGTGGCGTGCTCTCGCCGATGGCACTGCTCACGATGCTGCCCGCCGACATGGAGGTCTCCCACGCGCCGTTGCAGCTACCTGCAAGCTGCTTCGTACTCTCACGCGCCTACCGCGCGCCCCATGCTAAAAGTGCATGTATCTGCAGGCGTGGCAAAGTTCGTCTGCTGAGGCTACCGGCGCGAGCGTCCCTGCCACTCTTGAACTGGCCGACGAGGCCTCCCAGGCTGCCTTGGCCTCTCAGGCTGCCTCGGCCCGGTCTGCTGCCGATGATGCAAGAGCAAGTGAGGAAAATGAGGCAGCGGGGAAGACTGCCGATAGAAAAGGAACGTCGCCAGCCGGCCAGCAGGATCCGGGCGCTGCAGAGGCGGACGCTCAGCACGCGAGAGAGTGAGGGGAGTCCCTGAAAATTGAGCTCTGGCGGGTGCCAGGTGCCAGGGGCGGATCCGCGGACATTGTCAGCTGAGGAACACGCCATAAAATGACAGCAGCCTGAGAAGTGCATGCTAACTCGTTATCTGTGGAGGCCTCCTCACCGTGTGCCGGAGCGTTGGAGATCACACATCCGTTCCATTCAAGTACAACATTCACACTACATCATCATCCAACCTGCCTCCCGTAACACTATCTCCCACTCCTCAGCACTGATGTCTACAGAGCAGCTCCATGCCAACCGAATCCGCATCGCGTTGTCCATTCACCCAGGATCCTCTGCCTCGCTCCTCGGCAAATTGTCCCCCACGTCGTGCGGGCAGCCAAAGGCTCAGCTACCCCCCGGAGGGCGGAATGCTGCAGGGTTCTCCTCAGAGAGGCGGCGGAGGAAGTCTGGGAGCGCTTGGCTCCCTGTCTCGCGCGTGTCCACCATTTCGGCCGGGTGTGTGGACCGCGCGATCTGAGCGCGCAGTCGCGTCTCCGGCGATAGGGCTGCCCCGTCGCGCAGCAGCCCCGACGGCAAAAAGATGTCGTGCCCTAGAGCATACGCCCACCCACGCGTCACGTTCACGCACCCAGCCCCCGCCATGCTGGTAGCACAGGCGAGATGGACATGCACGCCTCGCAATGGGGCTGCGTGGGACCTCCACGCAAGTCGCAGCGCTCCAGGCCGGCAGTGCTTCCCGCCCCTGCGCCCACCGGCAGCTCCGCAGCGCCAAGTGGCTCCGGAACGGAGCCAAGTCTGGCATTTTCCAGGCCCCTGCCACGAGAGGGAGCAAGCACAGTCAAATCACAGCCTCCAGGCTGCTATCCGCTGCAGATCTGTGGCAGGAGGGGACCCGTTGGAGAGTGGACGCTGAAGGAAGAGCGGGCGAAGCCAGGAGCGTCCGTTCATGGAACCGCTGCGGATTACCTGGATCAGCTCACACACGAGTTCTGCACCGCCCGCCTCACACGCCACCAGCGCCCTCTCCGGCGGCGGGCTCCTCTTCCACTCCACCTCCTTGGCAATGGAGCGCAAGTCAGCGCCTGCCATCGAGCCTCTACGCACGCAGGGGCGTAGGGCAGTGTTGCAAGCTCCGAAAAAAAGAAAAGGACCAAACGCACCTTCTGTCGCAAAGTGAGGTCGATCTGCAAGTCAACTTGAGCCGCCTGCACGCACCAGCCACACTGACGCGCGAGACTGCTGGGCAGAAAACGGGTTTCGGACCTTCGTGACCGGGAGTCAGTCTCTTTCGGGAGCAGTGGACTCAAGAACCTTGAGGAGGAATCGGGCTTTCTGCGGTGCTGGGAGGCTTTCGTCAATCCCATCTTCGCTCAATGCGCGTATAGCGAGCACGCCTGCGGACCGATACTCTCAGTGCTGTCACGCTGCTACGCGAGCAAGTTTCCGTATGCCAAACGTTTCGTCAAACACGCACGCCCAAATGAGTCATATCAGTATGTTACCCAACAATATCTTGTGATGGCGTGAACCGATGTGTGCGCTCACTGTGCCGTCACCGACCACTGTCGTTCCTGATCGGCGCCAGGGTCTTGGGATGACATTCAGGGGCGTTAGAGGTTGTGAAAATGCATGCGCGCCCCAACACTGGCACAAGGCGATAAAGATAGCGATGATCACAGCGGCCTCTTTGCGGACTGGAATCATTGAGGCTACTCCGTGCGCACCGGACGGTGCTGCAACACAGCAGAGTCTCTTGCTCTCGAATTTCGCCACAGAAATAAAAAAGCCCTTGGAACGGCTCCAAGGTGAGGTGACATCACCCTTCGAAGGAAAGAAGTTGTTCCGAAACAAGCTCCACTGCTGTGGCAAGGGAGAGCAGGTCGGACCCGGGACTGTGTCTTCGATAGGAGCACCGAGTTGAAATGCGAAGCAGCAAGCGCCTTCTCACTGTGCTTCTGCTAGGTCTGCTTGTGGTAGCAGCGTTTCTAGTTGACGACTGCGAAGCTGCCAAGAAGAAGAAGAAGCGGGCGAAGAAGACTGCGCCGGAGCCTGAGGATGATGATGAAGACGGTCAGCCCAAGCCGAAAAAGGCGTGGAAAGATATGACTAAAGCAGACTGGGATCGGCTTGAGCGCGAAGCGGATGAACCTAGTGAGCCCTACAAGCTGCCGGAGCCGCCAAGCATTCCCTTCGACCCAAAGAATCCGCACGAGTTCATGGCGGCTCAGAAGAAGGGCAAGCCCGCGATGATGTTTGCGAGTTTGCATCAGTTCAAAGATCCAGAGACGGGTAAGATGCGGGAGCGCACGAAAGAGGAAACTGAGGAGGTTGCATTCCGGCATAAGTCGCTGATGAACTCGGGGCACCTGGACTCGACTCCGTACGTTATCGACCCCAACAAAATCCTCTGGACCACCAACGACGGGAGTAAGGGATTCGATGTGAAAGATTTTATTCTGCGGCAGCCGGAGGTCGAAGAGTTTGAGTGGGACAGCGAAAAGACGCTGGCTACGGACTGGCGCAAGAAGATGAAGATTGATCTCTGAGCCACCAAGCATTCTGAGCACCGCTGCTGAGCACCCGCGGCCTGCGAAAGCTCGCGGGACCTGCGGGGCGATGGTTCCTGGCGGTGGCTATGAAACATGAACCTGCACCTTCTCTCACGCAGGGCTCTGAGGCTCGCGCTACCGCTCACACAACGCTGCCAGCTGAGTTGGGACACTTGGCCATATGCGCAGTGTCATGGTGCAGTCCAGGCGTGCGCTACATTGAGTTACGACCCAATTATCATATCGCCCTTGCTGATTTCCTTCGTTTCGCTCCCCTCTACCCCACATGTTGCTCACTCGGGAGGCTGGACATCGGTCTGGCCTTGCCCCGCGATCCGGGAGTCAAGCTGCTCAAGCTCCTGCACCTTCTCAGCGATCTGGGCCGCGATGATGCCATCCTGGTCTCTCCGCCCGGCTTCATGCATCGCTTTCAGAAAGTCCTCTCGCTCCGCAATCTCGCCAGCAACCTCCCCGAATCGCATCTGGTCGGTTGGGAGCGCGACCCCGCCCTCCGGATTGCCCTCAGTGCGCGGCGCCACTTGTGGAACCTCCCCGGCATATTGCATGTGCTGCTGCAAGCGCTCCTTCTCCCCCTCGCCGCCATGGACTGGCGCACCTCCCGAGTACATCTCGCGCTCGCCAATCTCGCCGCCGCCCTTGCGAGGAATCTCGTCGATGTGTGGGCGGTTCCTCGCGCGGTCTCCTACCGGGTCCGAATCTCCGGGCTCCATCAAAAGCTGCCCAGTCAGTCCATTGAGCTCCTGCCCAAGGCCCGCACTCGGAGGAGCCATATCCAGAGGTTCTTGCTGAAACTGTCGAGAGCGCGAGCGAGCCTTGGCCGCCTCGCGGTTCACCAAAAATCGTCGCTCAGTCTGTGTGATGTCCTTGCCGTTGAGACGTGAGAGTGTGGGAGACATGAGCGTCACAAAATCTCGGAACTTGTGCTGGCGGTCGATCGGATTGCCCTTCATCTCAAGGACACTGACCTGCATGCATGCACCATCCTCGAAGAGCGCACCCATCTCGTCAAACGACTCTATTTTGTTCATCGAGAGGTCGAGTCGCTCAAGTGCCTGGCACTGGGCAAACTGAGAAGCCTGCCAGATGTTGTTCTTCTGCACATTCAGCACAAGAAGCGACATGGAAATAGCATCGAGAGTGGATGGCGAGAACGCCAATGGCTCGCCGTCGCCATTGCGCTGCGCCTGCACGTGTAACTCCTCAAGCTGCTGACAGTTCTCGAGGCCCGCCACTTCGCGAATGCGGTTGCCGCCGATGAAGAGCTTGCGAAGGTTCACGAGCGCCTCCAGGTTCTCCATGCACTCAATAAGGTTGTCCTGGATGTACAGGTGGGTTAAGTTCGCTCCGAAGTCGAGATTCTCGATGCGCGCAATCTTGTTCTCGTGCAGATAGAGTGACGTTAGCGAGACACAGCCGTCTAGAGCTTCGATCTTCTGCAGCTTGCAATCCGACAAGTTCAGGTGCCTGCCAAATACAGGCGGGTCAGTATTGCTGCAGCACCAGTGCAGGCATTTGGAGCGCCCCAGTTGAGAGAGCTCATCAACTTGTAGTGTCATGAAGGAGCCCAGATAAATTTCGGGGTCAAAGAAGGCAGGGTGTTACGTCAGACGTTTGAGAAACTTTTCCTCCGGTTCCTCACGTCGCCGCCGCTGCCCAGGGCGTAACGCGTCACCTTTCAGGCCACTGCTTTTGGCAATCAAGTCCGCATTCGTGCCACAGCACACACCGGCAGACTTAATGATGTGCTAGGCATCCGAGAGACGAGGCCCTTGCAGAGGACAGAGGGAGGGACGGCATGGGCTCTTTGTGGCAACCAACTATGTTGAAAGTAGCTACCTGCGTGGTTCCGCGCGAAATTATTTCCATGCTGATAACGCGCACCATCGCTGCTCGTGCTGAGGGCCCCCTCACGGCGCTCAGCCGTTGTTCCGGTTGGCTTGAAAAGTTGACTTTCCATATAAACTTTTAGCACAGTTCATGTTGGGTCGCGACGACCGGTTCACTCCGCAACGCGGATTGCTTGTCTCTCTCCGCAATGTTCTTTTTAATGTGACGGTTGCCACAGCCCGCTGCCCCTAGCTACCTCTTGTCCCCTGTCTCACGTGCCGCGAGTTTCTCACGTGCTGCGAGGTTGGGGGGCGCCCCCCACCCGCTTCTGATCAGCTTCCCATTTGCAGCCAGCCTTGCTCCCCGCGCCCACTGCGTCGCGCGGCGACAGCGCATTGGAGCTTGTATGCGTCGCAGCTAAAAGACGCAGGTGCGAGCGCCATTGCCGGAGACAGTAGCGGACCAGTCTGGGATGACGCATAGCGTTGCACCAACCACGAGGGACTCCAGGTCCACTATCGCCGGGTTGATGGCCTTTAGGTGCGCCTCCGTCGTCCCGAACCTCCGAATGATACCGTCGAGAGACTCGCCCAGCGTTACTTCGAGGGGGTGCGCGAAGTAGCGCGGCTCCAGCGTCTTGCGCGTGTCGGGGTTACCGGAGTTCATCGACCACACCGTCAACCAATCGTTGCCATGCTTGCTCGCAAGCGAGAAGAGGTTGTCCTCGACCCCAAGTAACCTCCGGCAGTGTTGTGCCTCTGTCATGTTCCCCTGCAGCCTCAGTCCGTTGGAGTCTGAGACTTCAACCCACATGAACTTCTCGTGCACCAACGCCCTGTAGTCCTCGCCAATCCCGCGATCCACCCTGAAGCGCTGCCCGACATACGACGCCACGTCCCCGAAATCCGTATACTGCGCATCTGTCGGCTTGGCCTCGGTGTTGACCAGCGTCGCGTCCAAGTCCATTCCCGCCTCACCTCGCCTTGCGAGCCGGGCCGTCATGGTGCTCACCCCTGGTGCATACTGGATGAGAAAGGCCACTGCCTCATCCTCCGCGTCCGGCGACAGCATAGCATTCGCAAACCCGTACATGTTATCGTTCGCTCTCTGTGACACGAGCTCCCCCTCCAGACAAATGGGCGTTACTACCTGCCCGCGCAGCGCTCCATCTGCGCGCACCGCTACCCGCTCAGTTCCCGCGCTCGCAAGCCTCACGGCGTCAGCTAGGAGCCCGGTTAGGGTGCGCTGTGCACCTGGGTGCGCCTCTGTCGCAATCAGCACGTATGCGCGCCCCTCGCGCATGAACTTGAGGATGGTGTCGATGCGCTCAGATGTGATCGACTTCCGGATGGCAACCAGTTCGCCAACAGGGGCGCTCAGCATTCCAATATCCATCAGCATACCCTCGTTCATAGGCTTGTTCTGGTTCGCAAGTGCGGGGCCATAGATCCCTGCGCTAGTGATCGTCGCGCCGCTGCCCTCGCCCCTCACCTGCACCACACCAGGCGGAGCAAAGAGCTTAACAGGCGCGCCCCACCCCCCGGCACACTTTTGATGTGGTATTCCTGAACGTGCCAAGAATCCGGTAATCCCCTCAAGACCGACTATCACGTCAAATCAGAAATAACGAGGGACATCTAGGTTTCGCGCCGCCCGCATCCTGCTCTCTCACAAGAGCCGCGCGGGGTTGACCTGCCAACTGACCGTGACCGACTTCGCATCCGGTGCGACCGTGATCGCCACGAAGCCACCGCCCAGACCAGGGTTCGTCACCGACTGAACACGGACACACAATATCATGAGTGGGGCTCAATGTGAGCTTGAGGTATCGCAGCATGCCGCGACTCTGGCCGCATTTGAAGCAAAGCGGGAAGGCGGCGAGGGGAGCAACCGGCCCGAGAACCTTGTCCTCGCCAAGCCATGCAGCGAACGTGGGGCAGGTCGCCGACGAGAAAGGCAGGACACAGAGCGCAAAGGCCGCGAAGAGCATCATCCAGCTCCTCATCGCCGGCGGTGCTCCCATGTTGCGCTCCCCGCTCGGCACTCCCAACCCTCTCCTTCGAGGCGAAAAGCCGGGGTGTTGACTGATAAACAAAATGGCTCCAGCTTATTTCGGGGAACTCCGCTCCTGAGCAGGTTGGGCGCTGGGGCGGCGCCGGGAGCTTGAACAGTGGCCAGCATGGAGGTGATCGATGCGTTCTCTCGCAGCATTTCGATGATCTTCCATGACTACCCCCTCGATCCAAACTTTCTGCTTCAATGTTTCCTTTAGCGGTTAGCTATTCGAGTCGGAGATTGACAGGAGGTGTAGGTTTTGTACTCCCGATGCTTCCCCGGGGCGCCTTCGCGCTTGTCTTACTGTTCATGCAGGTCACTGGTACGTCAGTCCCCATGTATTCACCTCGCAACGTGATTTATGCGGTGCTTTGGTTAAGCCTGCTCAAGCAACTAACATTGTCCCACTTCTAGCAGACGCCGGTATGCGGTGCAACGTCTCCGCTCCATCTCTCTCCATCATCACGCCACGCCCCGGCCGGTCTTCGAATGCAGAACTTCACGCGAATGGCTTGCAAATAGGTCGACACCCCACCGACAGCACTAGGAGGTATGCAGGCCAGCTCAGCCTCTGCACCGATTCTCCAGGCGTGGAGGGCGGGGAGGGCTGCTCGGGGATGTGCCGCGTCCTTGTCCATCTGGTACAGGCGATGACAGCGGCCTTTTGCTCGACCTTGATTGGCCGATGGCAAGCCGCACCGCTGCCATGGACTGGGACCTGACCCTGACACTGGCGCAGACGGGGCTAGGAGGTTCACATGAAAGAGAGTCAATCTCCCGCGCGTGGGAGCTAGACTCTATATCATGTGGAGGCACAAGAGAGCTCCACATGCCAATGCACCTTTCGCCAGGTATCTATTTCTACTGCATATCTGCCCCATGCTTATCCGCTCTCATAATGCCATTCTGAGAGCTGCAATTCGGCGGCGCCGCGCAGGTCAGTACGATCTGGCGGCGCAGCTGGTGCCTGTAGCGGATCCCGCTGCGACGGACCCCGACGGATCGCATGAAGTGCCGTTGTCTTCGGCGCATGTGCACGCTGAGCTGCTAGCCCCGCAGGATGCGCACCGTTGGAAACTTTGTGACCGTGGATCGCGCAGCCCAATGTGTGTGGAGCGGTCAGAGTCAGAGCAACGGGTGGAGGCGGGGGTCAACAACTACTTTGCGGAGAGCTTGGGCTCAGAGGCGTGGGCATGCTTGGCCGACAGCGGAGAGGACGCCTGCAAGGCGGGCGGAGAGACGTGCACGGTCTCAGACGGGCAACTGCGGAGCTGTGCAGAGGACGGGCAGTTGCTGCTCGAGATGGAGAGTGAGTTTCTCGATTGGAACGAGGTTGCAGCCGACGGCGTCGAGTGGCGCTCCTTTCGCCACACGGAGCTTTGGCCGGTCCGCGACGCCCCTAATCTAATTTGCGTCCCCGTTTTTGGTGGTGGCGACGTGGCACGCCGCTGCCGAAGCGACGCTGAGCGATGCAGTAACCGGACCAGGTGAACGAGACAGCGCTGCTGCTCCTCGACGTCTGGGAGCGCCACTGGTGCTCGGCCGTCGACGCGCGCGTGAGGCGCTTAGTCCCAGGTGCGCGCGCCCACTGGAACTACCCACACCCTCTATTCTGAAGCTGCACGCCGCCCACGCCTGGGGCGCGGCTGAATCACCTCTCCTCTGCTGCGGCAGAGGTGAATCGCGCAGCGTCGGCTGCGCGAGCACTGGGCATCGTGGTGGCGCACTGTCCAGGAGAGGCGCTCGTGTCCCTGAGCAGCCATCCCGCGCGGAGACGCGTGCTGGACGACCTGGCGAAGGCGGGCGGGACTCCGCCTCCGCTCGTACGCGACGGCACGCTGCGGGTGGCGCTCCTCCCAGAAAACGCGCCTTTGGAGGTGCCGCCGCCGCCGCTGGAGCATCGCGAGGCTGCGGACGGCGGCTGCCCCTCGGGCGAGGTGGCTCTCCCCCCCCGCCGCATGGCGCAGTGGCGGCATGCGCGCGCGGGCAGCGGTCGCGCCGGTGGCGTGGCTGACAGGGATGCGGGCGGCAGGTGGTGCCGACGGACGGCGCGCACTGGGGCGAGTGGCAGGTGGCGCGGGACTTGAAGGTCGACTCAGCGAGAGACGCTGTGCTGGCCGACGACGTGCACGAGGCGGTGACCTGGCTGGCAGCGCAGGGCGTGCAACGCGTGCTGCTAGCCGGCTTCGCCTCCAATCTGTGCATCGTCTTCCGCGACACCGGGCTCCTCACGCTGCTCCGCTCAAACTTCCGCGCCGCTCTTCTGCACGATCTGACCGAACCCATGCTCGCGCCGCTCGCCCGCCCGTATCTTCCGCATGGCCAGGCGCAGCGCCTGCACCTCGCGTACCTCCAGCGCTTCGTCGCGCCCTCCGTCCGCGCAGCTCGTTCCCTCCTCCACCCTGCTCTGGCCCCTGATGCCTCCGCTGAGGAGCATCACGGGCGCTCGGGAGCGGAGACAGGGGAAGAGTCACGCTCGGCGCGGATCCGTGCGTGGCGCGGGGCACATGCAGTGCGCGCGGAGAGATGACTCAGGAGTTCTTCTTTGAAAAATCTCTGAACTCCATGCCCGCTGGCGCTGGATGCGGATTTCAAAAATGCAGGTGGTAAATCGGCGGCTATGCGGCGGCGGAGGCTGTGAACGAGGTGGCTGGGGAATACGGTGCGGTCGTGCACAATCCTGTTTAGCTACCAAATGGTCGAAGGAATCCGCGGGTGGGTGTGAGACACATACATTACTCACCACAGGATTGGAGCAGCGCAGCCCAGCCTCCTCAGTGCACCTTCATTCCTGTACGCAATCCGACCTCGTAGTGGGCAATGATTTCATCCGAGCGGTGGAAGTAGCGAGTGTCGAGGCTGCCCTTTGGGACGTCGCCCGTCCGAGTGGCTCGAACCGTCGTTTGCCACTCAGGTGTCTTAGCACCCGCCTTGCTACCTCCGCCGTTTGCCACGGCGGCTGCGCGCTTCTGGGCCTCCGAGTGCTGGTAGTTGAAACCCTCGAATGCAAACTTGCTCTGCGAGGGAGTTGTTGGCCACCTGCCTCGCGCATCACGTTCAGCTCATTATTCCAGGGCGTGGGGGTAACTGCCTGATCTGCAGCAAGCCGCAGCCTGATATTCTCTGGTCGTGGAAGGTAGCCGCAAGGCCCAGACTTGCATGTGGGTGAGTATCACACATCTTCAAGTCATCGTAAATCCTTGCGCGCCCGGACTTGCGATGGTCCTTCAGAATCGTCTCGCGCAACGATGCCGCAAGTGAATTCGGCTGCCCGACCGCCCAAGACCGGTCAGCCCTCCCTCGTAAGACAGCAAGCAGGCACTATGCCACGTCTGCGTACCCAAGGGTTGGGGACAACTGTCTTTTCCGATGCCTGGCCGCGCGATTCGTTGGCCTTGCCGCCACCCATCTTGCAGGTCTTGACGGGGCCAAACTCCTTCTCTTGCTTGGAAAGGAGACATTGTAAAGCGCACCTGAATCGAACCAGAGCTCACATGGTGGGTTCGACACGCGCGTCGCTGCTCTTTGCGGTGGCCATCCTTTCTACGTCATCCATCCAAACCAGCGCCTTCCTCGTGCCACTAACTTCTGTTGTTCGTCTGCGCGCTGTTTCTACTGCGTGCCCTCCTGCAGCAGCGCGATCCCGCAGCCAGCACGAGGGAGTCAAGTGCTCCGCTGAGCCGATGGGGAGGCGCGAGGCTCTGGGGACTTTCGGAGTGGCTGCAGGGCTGATTGTGGGTGCCGATCCACAGTCTGTTCTTGCATATTGTCCGCCGAATTGCACGGGTCTTCCTAGCCCTGTTGAGAAGCCTGTCGAGTCCAAGAAGGAGGTTCGCGGCCACCTGTGTATCCCGAGCACCCATACCTCTTGTCGGTAGGATTTGATCAAGCGTGCAATCCCGCCACATAACACAACATAGCAATTACTCGATTGAATTTGTCGCTGCAGGAGCTTCAACGCGATGACGGTCCTGTTGTGGATCTCAGCAAACCTGAGGGACAGGCTCTCGCCAAGGTCGCCTGCTTCACCGCCACTCTACTCTGTTCTGAATGGGTTCCAGCCCGACATCTTGAGCACAACTGGATTGTGATGCTGCATTACACCACGGCAGGAGACAGAGCGTGTCTTTTTTGACATCTCTGTTGGGAAGAACACAAACGTACGCACCCTGCCGCTGAGCGCTAACACCTCGAGGATGCACGTGGCGAGGCTCCGCCTGTTTGTGTGCGGGGGGGGGAATCACTGACGCAGTGGTGCGCGAGTAGACTTCGCGGGTTGTGATTGCTCTTTATGGAACGGTGGTGCCCAAGACGGTTCAGAACTTCAAGGCCCTCGTGACGGGCGAGAAGGGTTTCGGCTACAAGGGCACGTCCTTTTATCGCATCGTCAAGGGGCTGCAAATCTCCGCAGGGGACGTGGAAGGTAATCTCGGACGGTCGGGAAAATCAGCACTTACAGGTGGGACCTTTGATCAGGAAAATTTCCGGCTGCTGCACACTATGCAGGGTATGGTGTCGATGGTGAACACCATCGAGAAGGAGGTGGACTCGCGCTTCTTCATCTCCACACGCCAGCAAGTGGAGCCCGCGTACTCGGCCATCTTTGACAACAAGTACGTCGCCTTTGGTCGCGTCGTCGAGGGTCGGCAGCCCACCCGCGACGCCCGAGACCCCCTTCCGCCCGCCTGGCTCCGATTGCTCCGCCCGCTGCTTCGTCCGGGCGCGTTTGCGGCAGCGCTGGACTGAGTCTTGTGCTGGCACGGCTATACAGGTTTCGACGTGGTCCTGCAGCTTGATTCTCTAGACACCACGGGTGGCGTCTTCAACAAGGGTATCAACTCAGGACGCCCCAAGGCACGCCCTCTTCCCTGCCGCACAGGATTCGCTCACGCGCATGACAGCGTTTGAGGGGAAGTTGTGCGGGGTCGAAGCTGATTTCCCGCGGGCTGCGGTGCATAGCAGGAAGCGGTCACTATTCAGGACTGTGGCCTCCTTCCTCCGAAGTGAGGGCGCGATCCCTTGATGCGCGCCCGTCGCCTGTGCTGTCTGGACCCAGGAGCGCAGTTTGGTGCTAAACGTTAGATATAGCCTACATGGAGCCCTTGTGTAGCCATCACACACAGTCTGCAGGACCCGTTTCCTGGATTGATGCTTGTAAAGAGCTCGCGCGTTGCGACGATCTACCTTGCACATTTCGCCTTTACATGCACTGCTCGACACCAGCGACTCGCAACCTAATACAACAGCGAATTGAAACATCTCGTACTCATAAAGACTTAGCGCACATGCAGCCTTCTCCCCTGTCCCGTTACCCACTCCTCACAGGCGCAGCATCTCTCCCTGCCCGTATGCAAATCTGATTCTCACCCTTCGCTCTTTTCCCCGGGCTCCTCGATGCGACACGCAGGGTGACAGCACATCAGCACCAACATGATTCCCATACCCAGGTAGAGGCATATGAACTGGAAGTCAGACATGCCGTCTCACAGAGCCACTTCCAGCGCGACCTGCTTCGGTCTTGTTCAAGCAGGTGATCCACCACTGGATAGACGCAAGCCCGAAGACTTTGCGCCGTAGTCGACAACAAACCGTCCAGCTCACCTGACGCTGGCGTAGAGTGACACACTGCCTCTACTTGCAAGGAAGTCCAGTCAGCACCGGACCATTGCCCCACAGCAAGCCACCGCCAGACGTTGAAGATGGTTCTGATGGGAACTCCGAGTTTTGAGTGCGGGAAAGTGCCGCACTAGCCGATGCCTCACCGACACGGCCTCACCTTACTCGTACTACTTGCAGCACATGATCTGAGCGCGAATCTGCTAACATCCACCCCAGAATTGATAATTGACTCTCCTGCGCAAGGCGAACCGGTGTTCGGAGACCGCACGCTGCACCCTCTGGTGTTTCGCATTTTGGATCTCGAAGAGCCCCTCTCGCAGGTCTGCAGTCAACTCCAGGTGGACCTCCTAGCCATAACAACACAAGATGGCATTCCTCTTTCATCAAGCATCAAGAATGCTACCAACCTGTGCAAGGTCTCTTGTCAGCCAGTCCCGAGCGAAGCCTGAGCATGCCAGCCGATCGCTGCTTTTCTACAAGCGGATCCTAACTGTGCTGGGATGCATACGAGCAGACCTGTGAGCCGATGAGCGATGAGGCAAGTGGGATAATTGGGGATGCAGGTCGATGCACGATGTTTTTCAACAACTCTGTGCCTTTTGGGCGCCTCGAGATCCATATTTCGCTGAATCTTCTGGGGCAACCCGACACATTTCTAACCGAGAGCTCTGTAGTAGTGGAGGTACAGCCGAGCAGAGATTATTTGGAAGACCTACGTGAGCGGGCAGCAGCAGCCAACAAGATCCTTGTCTTGCAGCCCGGTGGCACTTCGTGCACGGATGCGATGGAGCCAGACAGACAGTGCACGGACGCGGCTATCATCGAGGGGCGCGAGGGTGATCTGCTCTCGATCGAGTACCTGATTTCCTTGGAACAGCTACACGGAATTCAGCCGCAGATGCGCAGCAATCTTGCCGCAGCATTGCTCGTCAACGGATCGTCTGTGGCCCTCCAGCGCCTGGAAGTGCAGGGCAGCTACCTCCACCAGTCTTACTTCCGCCTCCTCCTTCCGCCCGGCATCCACTCTCTCTCGCTTCGCCTCTCTCTCGCGGGGCACGCTTTGCTCGACTCGTCTCGTTGCGCTCTTCGTATCGAGCCTCTCAATCGAGCGCCCGGCTCGCCCGGCCAGCCTCGCTCTGCTCTCGCATCGCTCTCCCGCGTCGGCCGCTGGGTTCCAAGGGAACATAGGCCCTGCCAGCCAGGCGCCGGCGTGTCTGCAACCTGCCAAGTGAGCACCGAGGCTCTTGCATGCAGGGGTAGTAGCGTGAACCCACCTTGTGAGCCTCATGCCCAGTGCAGACTCCCTGGCGTCACCCACCGCTCCGGAGCGCGCCCCTCCATGCTTCAGTGCCTCGCTCAGCCTTCTCCCTGCCCCTTCTCGTGCAGAGAGATAACATATCCTTAATCGATACAGGCGCTCACCGCTCTCGGCACGGTGCTCGCTGCCGCCAGAGTCCCCTACTTCCTACGCGGCTACTCGCTTCTCGGAGTCGCCACCTCAGACTGGCCTGCACTTCCGCTTCACCCAGCCGCGCCGCGCGGCGTCTGCGCGCCCTGGCATGCTCGCCTCCACATCGGTGTTCTGGCGGCGCACTTACCTGCGGACGGGGCCCCAGCACTCTTGCAGAAGTTTCTAGCGCCCAACTGGGACGCCGCGGGGATCGCTGGTGGCCTGCTGCTCACGCACCAGCCCACGCGTACGCGAGTACACATGGCGGTGTTTCGCGCGGCGGCAGGTGCGCCAGGCTCATTCCTGGCGGCTGCTGAGGGGTGTGAGGCCTGCCACGTGGCAGAACAAGTCCACGAAACACTGAGCACAGGCGGTCGGAGGGATATCGATAGAGATCAAGCGCGGTCCTCCCAGAGCTCCGGAGACAATAGACAGAGCGGCGCGCAGACTGGCGACCACCATATGCTCGATGGGGAGGGCTGTGCGGGCGCTGGCGGCGGGCGCGGAAGATTTGCGCGGTTTCCAGCGGAAGTCATGACATTCACAAAAGACCTGGTGCCGGGCGACCCAGCTCCTCTCATCCCTCCACCGCTCGACTTTCTCTCCCACGAGCTGTGAGTACCCAACACGCGCCCTAGCCAACTGCGTCGCGCAACCCTGCGCCTTTCGCCACCTACTGGCTCGAGCTGGGGTGCCACAAGCGCGCGCGGTCAGGAGTGTGTGGTGAGTCGCTACTCGGGCTGTGGCAGACTGTGGGGATCGCGCTCGGCTGGGCTGGCGCTGGCGCCCCACTTCGTGCATGACCACCTCGCGCGGGTGGCGCACGCTCTGGGAGAGAGAGCGCAAGCTGGGCGAGCTGACACGGCGGGTAGTGAGAGCCAGGGGGAAAACGCAGAAGACCTCTGCTCTACATCTGTCGCGACAGATGTGGAGCAGACGGGAGAAGCTCGCTGGGTCCGGGCAGCGGAGCTGGTGCGCTGGTGGGGTTCGTTGGGGGCAGGTGAGGGTCCCGACGATCTTGTCGAGCGATGGCGGTCGCCAGCGTGCCAGCGCCAAGCACACCCCTGCCCGTGGGATCTTGAGCAGCTGCAAGGATCCCCACAACAAAAACGTGCCTCGGAAGCTGTGACTGAGTGCGGCGAGGAGCATGGCTCGTGCGCTCGCGGGTGGGGGGATGCGGGGGCCGCGGCGTTCGGGCGGGGGCCGCAGCCAATCGACGCGGACGATGGCGAAGAGTGGCCGGCGCGTGGCAGCGGAAGAGGCTGGGATGCGCCGGCGTGTGTGCTGGAGGACAGAATCGGGGCCCTATCAGGCGGCGGGCGGGCAGCGGCCTTCGCCAAGCACGAGCAGCGAGCCGCTGGGGACGTGGTAGTCTCGCACAAGTCAGTTGCCCTTCTGCGCCCCACCCGCGCCTGCCCAGCAGCACACTCTCACGCACAGAACATGGTCGCACAGGTTCCGGCTAGTATACGTGGAGAATTACAAGGCGTTTTCGAGCAGCATAATCAAGATCATGTGCGATTGGCTCGGGGCGAAGACCTCCTTCAACGGCATGTGCGCGGACTGCTGCTCCACATCGCTCTGTCTCCAACACACAGCCCTACACGGCTACCTTTTCTTCTCTTTCGTCCGAGACCCCGTCGCACGGTACGTACCATCCTGAGGCACCACGCCCTGCCCTGCCACCTGCTCCAGCTCGGTTTTGAAAAGGTGGTGCGGTAAACAGATTCTACTCTGGGGTCGGCGAGGAGCTTAAAACACTCCTGGACCGGTACGCTTCCGCAGCTTGCCGCTCCATCCGCATCCGCTGCCGTCACTGCTGCTCTTTCGCCGTTGCCCATCATGATTAACGCGAGAGGACGTCGCAGAAACAACGAAGAAGAACAGCGGGAATTGGTGGGAGGCATGCGGGGGTTGCTGGCGCAGATCGAACAAGGCGCGGTGCCGTATCGATCGCTCGAGTCGCAGGCCTCGTGCCTCAGCACGCCCTCGCGCCGGGCAGCAACACAAGGAGTGCTTGCTGCTGTTCCACTCGACTTCGTCGGGCGGACCTCCGACTTTGAGCGCGACTTCCGCGCGGTCGTCTCCCGCGCAGCCTGGGCGGCCGGCCAGCCCCAGCCGGAGCTGCCTTCCCACCTCTTTTCCCCTGCGCAGCGAAGCAACCCAGGGCGCGCTGTGCTGCGTGCGGAGGTTGCGCGCGCGCGAGCCGAGGACCCGGAGCTCGACACGGCTGTGCGTGAAGCGTACCGCCAGGACGCGCGCTGCTTTGGCTTCGCTTGAGGCGCCTAAGCACGTCATCGGCACGAGCTCAGCCAGTGCAGCTGCCGTGCGCGCAACCAAGGCGGAAATCGAGCACTCTACATGCACTGTCCGTCCAAACAATCAAGCCTTTCTGTCTCAGCGCCTTTGTCCGCACTTTCTACTGCCCTCACCGCCTGCTGAACCAAGCGTCGCGCGCACCTGCGTCTCGCTGTCTCACTGTCTCTCTACAAACCGCGCCTAGTCTAGCAGAGCCCGCATGCCCTGGTGAAAACGCTTTTCACGCAGGCGCCCGGCTGTCCCAACCGCTGCCAATGCCGCGCCGTCAGTTGAGGACGCAAGACTCGTAGGTCGGAATCATGTACTTGATGTTGATGAAGGCGTCTTCGCCACCATGTGTCTCGAGCAGCTCCAGAGTCTCTTGGATCAAGTCGCCGAGAATCATGCGCTTTCGCTGGTTGTACACGATACCGTCACCAAGGTTGACGTTGCGATTCTTGAAAATGTTCAGCACGGGCAGAATCTGGCGGTAGTAGGGCACCAAAGCCTCGCCAACCATCTCACCGGAAACCACAAGCTGCTGGACGACCTTCAGCACAATCACTATCACAACGGGGTCACGGGTGTTGAGAGCAGTCTTGATCGGGATGATGAGCTGCGGGATGACAGGGAGGATCTTGGTGCCGCCATGTTCGAGCATATCGAAGGTTCCCTGAACCGAGATGAAACGGTAGGGCTCCTCCTTCTCGCGGAGGCCATCAAAGAAAATCGGGAGGTAGTGGTGGTAGTCAAGTTTCTCAATGTCAACCTGCCACTTGATCTTGTTCCCCACTCCGCCTTTCTCAATGAAGAAGGGCAGGTCCCCACGCTCATAGAACCGCCGAAGCTCCGTGTTTGGAGGGTTGTCCCTTGACTTGTAGGCGCCCGAGATCGGCGGACGGATCGGGCGAATCTCCTTCTTGCCGACAGCTAGCGAGGTACACGCGCCACCGGGTGAGTCCTCGTGAACCGGGTTCCTCGAGCGCTGGTACTGGTCCGGCCCCTGGGTCGTCGAAGTGTACAAAAATTTGGCGGTGGCGTTGTTGTAGTGTGGATCCACCTTGGGATTCGGCACCTTCCCCCCCCAACAAATTAGATTTCCTGCTTGCCCACCCGCGTGCCTGCAATATGCATCTAGATCGCAGCCGGCCGAGCGACAACTCGTCCGAGCTTACATTCAGGTTCCGAGTCGTCACACGACCCTCACAGGAAAAAATCCGCAGGTCTGTTTCTAAAAACCATAAGCAACCCCTTTCCACAAATCTGGCTTGCACAGCTGAGAATAGGACACCAGCATTCCAGTTCATCTCTCTCACTAGTGCAGCCCAAGCACAGCGATGCAGTGCAGCCACCGGCATTAGCATCAGGAACTCACCCTTGGTGGGCCATGTCCGCCCGCTCGCAGCTTCGACGATACCTGCCACCAAGCACACGCACTCATCACGGCCAGATGCATACTACGTGGATTGAAACGCCAGGAGTATCTCATAGCCCCGCATTGCGCCTATGACGGCTTACACTGAGCTGGCGACAAGCCACAACGCTCGACCGTTTGTGGTGCAGGACGTTGCTCCCTCCCTCGGGGACAATTTGTCTACCGCCCTCCCGAGCAGCAAGCCCGTGCCGCAAGGAAGGATTACATGCTGAAGAACAGTGACAACACGCGCCGCGGAAAGCAATGGCACAAACCGGCTTGGTCTTGTCAAAGCAGGATAGCGTTTGAGCATGACCGTCCTTGCCGCGCTTGAATACAGGGTTGCCAGCCAGGTGGGACTGCACGTAGTCCTCCACCATGGTGTCGTTGGCAGTATTCCTGCCAAGAATGTGCCGAAGCTGTGAATTCCATGGGCCAGGCCTCTTCTTTTCAGCCGCCAAGCACTCGCCGCGGGGGCGGCTTGGCGGCGGGACGGCGGGGCGGGTCTCCCGGGAAACCACGTGCAGCTCAAAGGCCAAAGCGTGGGCTTTCACGCCCAGCTCTACACATGCAGTGCGAATACGCTAACGATCTGGGTTGGGGGTTACGTGTTGTTGAAGGTTGGGAGCGACATCGCTACTGACTTCGCGTGTCCGTGAAGGCTGCTGGGGAGTGGGCCTTGTCGAGTAGCACTTCCGCCGGGGCAGCTGTGTGCCGCGGGGACCGCGGTCCGGAGGTCAACCGCTCACACACAAACACACACACCGCCTCCGGACAACGGGGGCGGCGGAGTTGAAGTTCCGCGGCGGCCTTTGAGGGAGCTGGTCGAGAGCAGGGACCGATGTTGGCGCGGTTAACGGTTCCGGCTTTTTTGGCGAGGATCGCCGGGCAGGCTCGGACGATTTAGTCAACGTGAGGGGTCAGAAGGCCGCCGGATTGACTGAAATGACACCTGTCGCAAGAAAATTATCCCAGAGAGCGTGACCCGCTGGTTGAGCTGACCGCGACAGAAATGGCGCTCAAGCGCATCAACAAGGTCGCCTCTCCCAGCTCACGCCGCTTGTGTCCCATACTTAAAGTTACTGTGCAGCACAAATTCCTGTGCTGGTTGTGCGCGCGGTGGTCGCGGCGGCGCGCCGAGGCGGTTTCTGCGCGCAGCGTCCCGAGGGCTGGGTGCAAGGGCTTGCATTTGGCGCCGGGCTGGCCACGGCATTGGTGCCAGCGGCGCATCCTGCGTTTCAGCGTTTCGGCGGCCAGTGTATTGATATCATGCAGCAGCCGCACGAATCTCGGGTTGATAGGCGGGTGTGTCGCGTTGCTGCGTCAGTTGCAACTTGGTGCGCAGCTGGCGCCATTGGCAGCTGCACGCCGCAGCAGCTGCTGGGGAGCGCGCAGCTGCCACGGCTTCTGGTGAATAGCCTGCTGATGCTGCTGCGCGTTCAGCAAGGGTTCCTCATGCCGGCTGCACGGCTGCCGATGGACGTGGCATCCCGTGGAACGGGCCTCTGTCACCAAGCTTTGCTTTCTGATTCTCGAATATCCGGCTGTGCCACTCGTTGGATGAGCGTGGTTTACCGTGGCGGGAACGGGTTCCCCAGCTCTCTGTTGCGATGGAACGCTGCAGAGTTTCTTGGGCAGAAGCTGCTGTCAGAGAGAGCCCAGAATTTGTTTTTGTGCCTGCCGTTGGCTGCCCAGGACTGCAGTGTGCTGCCGACTGCAGGGTAATCACGGTGCAGACTTCCGTTGCCCCGGTTGCACACGCCTGGGTCATTATGACCTCGGGGTTCTTGATTTCGGGGGATATGATTCTGCCATCAAGAATGCCGGATGTTTCAAACAATGTGGTTGGGATTTTACTCGCGCTGAATCGAATGGCCGACAATGCAGGAATTGGCGGACCTGCAGAAGGATCCTCCTTCTAACTGCAGCGCGGGACCAGTGGGGGATGATCTGTTCCAGTGGCAAGCGACTATCATGGGGCCCTCTGACAGCCCTTATGCGGGGGGGGTCTACTTCTTGAACATCCATTTCCCTGCGGATTACCCGTTCAAGGTATTTCGACCCGCGAGACCCTTGAGGCTGCTCGCGGATTTTTGGGGTGTCTTAAAATGCTGGCCGTCTGGAATTTCAAAAACTTCGCGCAGCATTGGAAGCTGACTTCAGCTCTTTGTTGTATGGTGCAGCCGCCCAAGCTTCAGTTCACAACGCGCATATACCATCCGAACATTAACGCCAA
>ENA-UOXV01002603-UOXV01002603.1-marine-metagenome-genome-assembly--contig:-NODE-2603-length-23334-cov-6.444478_pt1 | contig 23334 bp, 27 predicted proteins | sample MGYA00238165_ERZ766961 | MGnify/ENA primary metagenome ERZ766961 (study PRJEB28924, sample SAMN03173240) | marine metagenome | biome: Marine; feature: Water; material: Subsurface seawater | place: North...
GTGTGTGTGTGTGTGTGTGTGTGTGTGTGTGTGTGTGTGTGTGTGTGTGTGTGAACTTCAAGATATCGTTGCAGGTGCACGGGACCGCGCGGCATGACTTTCCGTACGTGCCTGGGGCATTCTTTCTATCAAATGTTCTATCCGATGGAGAGTGTGCTCAGATTATTGCCGCGTCAGAGTCGATGGGGTACACACCAGACGAGCCTCTGGACAAGCCGCCCGACGCGCGTGCGGTGGGTTGCGTCTGGCTCGTCGACGACTCCATTCTGGCGCCAATCTATTCCCGCGTCGCTCCTCTTCTCCCCCAGCAGCTCGGAGGCGGACATATAGCTGGCCTCAACGCCCGCTGGCGCCTCTATCGTTACTCCCCCGGCAATATCTACCGCCCACACGTAGACGGCGCCTGGCCCGGCTCGGGCCTCGACGAGCAAGTAAGTTCCCGCGCCCTGCCCCGGATCGATATCCCCGATCCCAGCTGTGCCATTCCCATGAGTCTTCTCGTTGAGCCACCGGTTGCAGGATCGGTATGTGTACGACGCTTTTGGCGACCGATGGTCCAAGCTTACATTTGTGATTTACCTGACCGACGACTTTGAAGGCGGCTCCACCACATTTTTCTGCCCTGCGCGAGTAACCGGCTGCCTGGAAGCCCGCGGCGTCAATCCTTCTCGAGGCTCTGTCTCGCCCCTTTCCACCACCCAATCTGCCCCTTGTGATGCCAAAATACCAATTCACCCCTTGTTTCACCAAGTGCGCATGCCCTCTTGCAAGGGGAATCCTATAAGTGATACTCGTAAAAGTTTATGCGAGAGGCTGGCAATAACAGGTGATGGTGTTTCCCCATGGTGATGCGATGGGTGCTCTTGTGCACGAGGGCTCTGCTGTACTCCGCGGATGCAAGTACATCGTGCGTACCGATGTTCTGTACAAAGGCGCAGAAGCGGAGGCGGACACAGGGGGCGTCGATAACAACAAGAAACACCAGCGACATATGAAGGTAAACTCAAACGATCGATGGACGCTCAATAAGGGAAAGTAACATTGTACGTGGAAACTCCAGTCTGCAAGGCACAGTGGACTTCATTTCTTCAGTGCCTGATCGACATGCTAGGTAGTGCAGTTACGCGGCTCCCCAGTGATGGTTGCGTCGATAGAAGGGAACGAAGAGCGAAAAATGCACCACCACTCTCGAAATACAGATTATGTGACTCTCGCTTTAAGCCTTTTCACTGAACAAGGTGCCAGTCTTGGCTTCTGCTAGTCCCACGACGTTTCCATATCCCTCCCTAAACTTTCTCCTGCACTGGGCGTTTGCTCTCGGAATGATTTTTCTGCTGTGAGGATTTCGAGGGGCCAGTACTAGAGCCCGGAGGCCAGCTGAAAATTAGATGAGTCCCACTTTGATGATGGTCACGCGAGAACCGAGAGGCACTCCCGCTTTTGCGAGCCCCGCCCCGCTGTGCAATATGGCTATCGCCAGGTGAAAGCCATTCATCGGCGATCAAGCTTGTTTATCTGCGACTCAAGGCGCCCCATACGAAGTAAGATCTCCTCCACCTGCGAAAGAGCAGGGGCATAAGTGCTCAATGTAGGAAGCTGGCACGCTTCCGAGGCAGCTACTGCAGCTAGAGCAGGACATGTCACGAATGCATCCAGTGACTATCTCCATGTGGGCCCCTCTTTCGCGTGGTCACGCACGCGACAAAATCAAGGGAGATACCTTGCTTCTGGTGACCGACTGGTGAGATGAAATCTGTTCAAGGGTGGTCTGCAGAAAGCAGTCAAATCACTTTTCTGGTCAACTTTCCCAAGATACCGCAGCATGGACGAGCACTGGCAGATCGAGAGGTTTGAGATCTAGAAGAAGATAGCGCACTTCACCTGGCCTGCAGTCGGCACATTATTGCCAATCGTATCATGCGCGTTGTGAAGAAGGTAGCCTGCGCCACGGCTGGGTGTCATTCCCCCCGAGGCTGCACGACACACAATGTGTGGAGACGTGATCTAGGCTCAGCCCCCAAATCGAGAACTTCGGAAGTTGGGCCTTCCAAAAATGCTGTTGAGGACACTAGGGCAGGAGCTGCGCAAATGTGCACACACTTGCAGTGATCTCGTTGACTTTCTTGTTGTCAATCTTGCGCTCGAGAACAGTCAGCGCCTTTTGGACCGCGAGCATCTCCGACTGACCAGTGATTGTTTAGTCAGCACCAGGGTTCTGAATGAGGAATTTCTTGCGGCGACAATAGCTTATGGTTCAAGGGTGCTCCATACTGTGTTCCCCACCTTCATGTTCCCCCCGGAACCGAAAGAAATCTCCGGCTGCTTAGCTTGCACGGCGACGCGTGTCTCTGACATGATATCATCTATTCCCCCGTCACCTTCGCTGCCGCCCCCCCGCCCACGGACCCCTGGTTTTTCATAGCGCTGGTCAGTATGCGCTATCACAGATTTGCGATTCAGAATAGGGAACAGATAGCTGGGAGGCAGGCCAGACCGCCCTTGACCATCACCAAGTACGCTGTCAGCAGAGATAGTACCTGTCCGCAATGGATCCAGCAAGTGAGAAGCTTACAAAATCAAACCGCGCCCTTAGTTTGATTGCCAACACTCATGCCAGCCAGTCCTCCCGCTCCTGGGCCGATGAACGCACCAGGTTTAGACAGAGGACTCCGATTAGCACAGCGACGAACCACGTGTTGTTCCCATTTGCAGAATCACATATGTCCAACAGACCCATCTTCCTGCTTTGGAGATGGGGTCATCCAAATGCACCATCGCGACCTCCGCACCTTCAGGCAACAAGGACGGCCAAGTTCCCAGCTTACTTGCAACGGGATATCTCTGCACAAAGGTTTGACAAACGCCTGCGGACATTGGTGCATGCCCCTAACACGAGCTGGATGCTTTGGCAAGGCAACGACGGCACGGAGCGGGTCGTTTCATGCGTGACAGATCGCGTTGGGCATCCGGCAAACGCACCGTCAGCGCTTCAAACTAAAGTTCTTTATCTATTCGCGTTTTGTCGCAACGTACCGATGGAATGGAGAGCACGCGGTACTTTCCCGCTACCCGACTGCCCCTCCCCCCTTCCTCGGCGACCGCCCTTTTCAACTTGTGATATTTTATTATTTTTCTTCTGTAAAGTGCAAAAGTGGACCGTGATGAACTCCTCAATAACTTTATTAAATACGTACCCCACCGGATTTTGTGTGCCTGCGACCCGGCGCCGGCGAAGCGGACGCTCTCTAGTGGCTCCGTACTCAAAGCGCCTCTGCTCCAGTGCCGGCATGGACTCATTTCATGATGAGCTGATGGATCGTCCATGGGAGGCACCAAACCAGGTGGATACCTCGGTTGCCGACCCGTGTGATCAGCCATTCGCTTCCGAGGACTCCCATCAGCTTGGCTACCCGGACGTTTGGGACAACGCGAGTGCCAACGTTGGCGGTGTCAATTTTCCCACGGGGGAGATCCACGATAGCGCCAGAGGTTGCCAAAGCATCACCAGGCACTGGTCCTCCGAGGCGTGGAACAAGGGGAGTGAGGTACTATCGTGCTATCGACGACCATTGGCCCAACCCTGTAGTTTCGTGGATCCAGGCGTGTCTACAATCCATGAGGAGGCCGATGGCTGGCCAAACGTTGAAGGACAGGTTCAAAACTACCCAGCGATGGCTCGGGTGCTCGATGGGCTGCAGATACACACACCGTCCCCTGTCGATCCTTGTGATGTGCACTCAAAACCTCCAAACGATCAACACAAAGCTGGATGGCCGCATTCCCCGCAGCATCAAGAATATGCAGCCCTAGCTGGCTCGGACAACAATCGGCAGGATACCCGGCGTGACGAGGTGGTCAAGCCTGAGTTTGCTCAAGATTGGCAAAGCCACCTCAAGATGCATCAGGTGTCGGAAAATGATCAAGCATCTGCTAATAATCTCTCGCAGGAATTTCAGAATGGATTCTATGGGCAACAGCAACATGGATATTGGCCATCTCAGCCACCTCCGACGAGTAGTGCCGTACTAGGGCGTGACGTGGGAGTGCGGACCTGGGGGCCGGGACTCGCAGACGGCGGCCACGCCTCCCATGGTGTCTCAAGCAGCGTAGCTGCACGTGCCGGCAGTGCCACATTGGACCGGCCGATATTGGAGGGCTGGCTGCGCAAGAGGTCGACAGGGGGATGGACTTGGCGGAAAAGGTATTTCTCGCTGAGCCGCCATTCCCTCTTGTACCGCGCAACTGCGACGAACCAAGGCGTCGAGAAGCTGGTGCCGCTCTGCCCATGTAGCCTTGCATGTAGTCTTGTTACCAATGATGCCATTTCTGGGTTTAGCGTGCGAGAATGGACGTGCAAACCTAATGCAACAGCCCCGCACGCTGATTTCTGAAGCCCGGGCCTGTGGACAGGTGCGATTCGCAGGTGGATCGCTTCACGTGACTGAAGCTTCAACTTCCGACAAAACTGATTTTATCGTGCAGTTTCATGGGCGGGTGCTAGTTTTGCGCGCTGATTCTGAGTGGGAATGCTCGCGTTGGATCTCGGCCTTTGCCGAGGTTGCAGCACAAGAAGTGTTCTCCGGACATGCGGCGGCCGCCTCATCGCTGCAAGGAGGAAAGCGTAAGATGGACTCTCTGGACAGCAACATGTTACTTCAGGAGAGAGCAACCAAGCTGTCATCACCCCCATCGTCTCTAGACTCGTCACTCCATTCAGAGCACAGCTCGCGATTTCGTTCGCTTGATTCATCCTCTCATCGTTGGGGCTCAATTTCGAGCTCTCAGGATGGATCTGTGCATGGCCGGCCGTACTCACATGACGGATCCGTGCACGGTACATTTCATGGCTCTCTCCCTTTAGATGGAACTGGCACTCTAAGTAGAGGCTTGTCCGGGTTGACTGAACGCATGAGAGTGCTGGGTGAAGTCAGTGATGCCAGGGAGGGGGCTGAGGGGCCATGGCAAAGAAGTGTCTTCCAGGGCTCTGCTGCAATATCGGACAACCCGCAACTTCTCGTAAATGCACGAATGCAGGCACCATGCGCGGCACAGGATCAGGGCGATGAAGCGGACGACCAATTTGATGTGTTGCCGCGAGAGGGCATTCTTATGCCCATGCCGAGCATTGCACGGCAGCAGATGGAGGCGGTACTCTCGGTGAAGCAGACATTTACACTGGAAAAGCAATTGCAGCGATTCACGCAACAGGGGATCGAATCGTCGGGGGCAGAAGACCAAGCTGTGATCCAGGCCGGCAAACAGGCGATCGAACTATGTCTTCGCTATCTTTCGAATAAATTACTGTCGCTGGACCGTTTGAGCAGCATTCGTGACCGCAACTTGCAATCCAATTCGCTTGTCGCCTCGGAGGTGCTTACAATGGCGTGGCAAGAATTTCTTTGCCGCAATTCCCAGGGTTCGGTCAAGATTGGACCGTGCACTTCGGCTCATCTGACCTCATCCGTATTGCGTTCAATAATTCTCAAGCACGAAATGGCGGAGCGAGAGTGGCCAACGGTTTTCGCAGATGACAGCCTCGATGGCATGCAGCTTTGCCGTGTTGTAACATCAGAGATGATCTCCATGTTCCTTCCGTTTGTGGAGTGCGCGCAGGAAGCAGAAATGCTTCAGCCAGCCCTGCTTCCTATTCTTCTCCTCATCGATTCTCTCGAGAGTTGCTGACGCACCGCGGTGCAACTCCGACCTAGAAATAGAGTATGTCTCTCTACGATTCATTCTCTCTAATCTGCAATGGCAGCAATTGGATGCAGCCGAAGGCCGCGATTTCTAGCGACACGATGGTGCGCTGCTCGCAGCAGAGGATCCCTGAATCGATTTTCTCGCCGGCATCATGCGACTTTGCACTCCTCTTTCTCTTGTGAAATCCAATGAATGGAGAACCGTCTCCAGCAAGGTCGCATCACGCACGGGCGCGAATTTTGTTGTGGCATTAGCTTCTTCTTAACGCATACAGGCGAGGCGCGCCTTCAAAAGCTGCTTTCCTTGTGCTTTACATCCAAGATATTAGTGTGATCACAGTCGCCCTAGGAGACTACAAGGCCTGCTGGGGCCGTGGTGGTGAGGGCGTGCAGAGGCTTGAAGCCAAGCTCGTCAACAGGGATGCCAAACTCGGCCAGCTTGGCGTTGTAAACGTTGATGACGTCGTTATGCGCTTTCGTCACGCGAGCGAGTTCATACTGCAGGTCCTTGATTGCCTTGTTCTTGGCGTCGAGGACCTCGTCGAGCTTGCGAGTGATGTTTCCGAGCATGACTGGGTCCAGGTTCGATGCCGCGAGCACTTCGTTCAGCTGCGCCTCTTTCTTCTCGCGTTCTTTCTCCAGCTCCTCAACCTTCTTCTCCAGAAGAAGATTCTTAAAGCCAGATTTCTGCTGAACGTCGTAGATGGTGGCCTCGAACTTATCGTAAAGTTCGTCACGCTCTTTCTGCACCATCGTGAAGCGCTGTTGCAGAACCTCGTGCACCCACGACAGCTGCTTGTTCTGGTCCTCGAGCACCAATAGCCGTGCTTTTGTATTCTGCAAAGAAAGCTTGTCTTTGTCGTAGTTGGAAAGCTCGTGGCGCAAGATCTCAACCTCTTTGAGCGCTCGAGTGAGCGGTTCTGAGAGCCGCTTGTTTTCTTGTGCAATCTCGAACATGAGCTTCTCGTTCGATGCCTCCTTCTTCTTCATCTCCGCTACCTCTTCTTTAAGGGACCTGCACGGAGGTGAAAAAAATTAGCACAGCAGCATTGGGCAGGCAGACTATGCAGCAGCAGGAATCTCGAAAGTAGTCGTGAGAACTCAAGAGGATGGAGTATCTGAACCCGGGGCAGCGGCAGCTCGCAGCAGTCAGCTGGGATGCACAGGGATAGAATCGTACTTGATGAGATCAAGGTTGTTATGAGTGATGTCGTTGTAGTAATTTTTTATCTCTCCAAAGGCCTTCTCGTGCTTCTTCATCAATTCGTTAATGTGCAGGTTCTTGCGCTCCTCCACCTGCACGGAACACCGTCGAAAGCTCAGCCACACCATGGGTCCACCACACCCTCGAAATGGCGACGCACGGCACCTTCTTGTTTTCAGGTCTCAGCCTGCTCAAGAGAGAGGGCCCGGGCTGTAGTGCGCACCTCGTGTATTTCGAGCTTGCGGCGCCCCTCAAGTTCCTCACGAAGGTTCTTCATCTTTTTATCGTACTTCCCCTGTAGCTCCTTCGCCTGCTGCTCGAACTCGCCACGAAGGTGCGTGATCTGCTTGTCATGGCTCTCCTTAAGATTTCGGACAAAGTCTTCGTGCGAGAGTTCAAGCTCCTTGAGCTCCAACTTCAGCGAGCGCTTGTCGTCCTTCAGCTCCTTTTCACGTACACGGTGCTCGTCCTGTAGCAGCTTCGTGGCCATTTCGAGATCGGTTTTCAGCTGAGCAATAGAATTCTGGTGCTCGTACAGAAGATGCTTCACCTTCTGTTTGTAAACCTTGATCTCCACTTGATGCCGCTCTTCCATCTCCTCCATCTCTCGGTCCTTGTTCCGCAGCTCTGCCTTCTTTTCTTCCAATTCCTTCTTTGTGATCTCCCAGAAGGTGTTGATTTTGTCGCGCTCCAGCTGGAAGTAGTTGCGTTCCTCCATTTGCTTCTTCAAACCGTCCTGCATGTCGTGGATCTGTCCACGCAACTCGTCGACTGACACGCCTTCCAGCCCATCATCTTCTGCCTCTGCTTTTTCGGCCTTTGCCTTCCCACCCTTCTTCCCGCCTTTCTTCGCTCCACCCCGCAGACTGACAGACATGTGCAGAGTTGCATCCCGGCTAACTCCGCTCTCTACCAGGCTCAGTTCATCGTGCAGCTCCCGCCCTTCGAACGCCAGACGCTGCTGGTGCGCCGGAACGCCATCGCGCTGCTCAAGCTCCGCCTTCACGTCATACACGGCGTCGTCCAGGTCAACATTCACCACAAGGGTTGAACCCACAAGGTTTCGCACGAACAGCTGCATCGCGCCCTTGCTCCACACGCCCTCCCTAGCCGGGGAGCCCCCCTCCGTCGCTGTCAACGGCTTGTGGATTTCCATCAGTCAACTTCAAGCGTTCGAAACCGTTTTCTTGGAGCCATTTGATTTCAGAGTCGCTTTATTTCAGTTTGGCGAAGGAAGTTCGCGGGGCTCGCGGGCGCTTGGCGCAAAGAGCCCCACACGGGCCACTTCAGTAAGACGAGTAGTGCACTAGAGTAGAGCAGTATTGGAGAAAGAGTTACTGTGCAAGGGGTGGAATGACTGCGCTCAATATCCCGCTCAAGGCAGAAACCTATTCCGAGCTGCTAGACCACTACATCAAAACCAAGCAGTTCACTCCCGCGTTCGAGGTCCTCGAGCGCATGCCACCGAGCCAGGTGGCCTTTTCGCGATTTTTGAATGCGTGCTCGGAGCGCCACGAGATGGAACGCGCAGAAACAGCGTGGAAGCTGATGAAGGCGAAGGGTGCGCGCACCGCCCACCCCGTCCCCCGCGCAGATGGGCGGTAGGAAACGGGTTGTACGACTGCGCGGCACACGATGAATAACGTGAATAATGAGCAGGGATCGCGCCAACTCCAGTGGCGTATTGCTTGATGATCAAGGGATACGGTAGAATGGGGAACCTGCAAGATGCGCTCGGGATGCTGCGGGCGATGCAGCGGGAGGGAAAGGGGTTTGAGGCGACGGAGAGCACATTCTGCTCTCTGTTCGACGCAAATCTCGCAGTTTCAAACCTTGACGGTTGTTTACATGTGATCTACGAGGCAAAAGCAGCTGATATCGCAATGAACCAGGCCAACCCGGGCTCACCAACCCCGGCTGCTTTGCGATTTCTAGGACCGGATAGTTGCGACTGCAAATGTTGACAATTAGATAGATGCACTGTGCAGGTACGGATTCGGCGATTGGTGCATGCCCTATGTTTGCAGCGGAGGGTAGACGATGCGTTCGCGGTGATCGAAACTGCGGAAGAGATGGGCGTAGATGCAGACGTGGCCACTTGCGTCGACCTGATCGCCCTGGCTATGCAGGTCCCTGTCCCTTACAAAGCCCACACCGCTGTGCGCGTTGTACATCCTTTTGGGTCCTTGACCAGCGCATTCATGCTTTATGGGATGGAACAGTGCCACTGCCCCCATCGAGTGCCTACTGTTTTCGCTTGCATATCTCGGCGAAACTACGCGCTAGACGTACAATCTGCCCACACCCTCGTCCGTCTTCTCTCGCAAATCGACGCCTTTCAAGAAGCCCTGCAGGTCCGTTCTCCCTTACAGTGCCTGTACCCGCAACCATCTTGCCATTCGCGTATAGTAGCTACTTGCTTGCAGTGCTTCGCGGTTGAGCAGTTGGTGTATATGGTTTGCCAGGTCCTCAATTCGCTACCGGAGAATGGGACGCGCGCAGACGTCGGTAGCTACACAGAGCTGGTCTCAACAGCCTTTCGCGCAGGTCTCGGCGATGCATGCATGGCCCTCATCAAGGAACTCCTGAAGGTCCACTCGAACCCATTCCCCCGGTGCCTCTCCCGCCACTTTCTGAATCATTCCGATCGCGCTGAATCGTGTGGAGCTGGGGGGGGAGAGTGTAGCTGGCGCCGGCAAACAAGCGTCCAGGCGTTGAGTTCTTCCAATTTTGCCTTTCAGGATACCGCCTCCTCAAGAATCCGAACGCAGCCTTGGCGGTAACCCCCAAATCTCACGCGCACACGATGTGCATGGCCCTCTCAGGTCCCAACGTGGGAGGTGCAGGTTTTTGAAATGATGGAAGTTGGAGAGAAGCTGGAACCAAACTACGGGTGTTTCAAAGAAATGATTTGCTGCCTTCTTTCAGCCCGCCGATTCAAGCAAGGTATCAGGTCCCACGAAGAGCACATGAAGCGAAACCCCAGGAGCTCTGATCCTCTTGTTGCATGCTTGCAGGTTCCGTGCTACTGATGCGAATGCAACGGGCGGCATACGAGCCTGAGCGGGACCTGGTGAATGTCTACATCGCCTCTTTTGCGCGAAGTAAGGCGCAGGACCATCATGAGGCTTGCTGGCGTATGTACAAATGGGCGCAGGAGCAAGCAATGGAGGTAGACAGCAACACGCTGATGGCGGTATTCGATTCGACCGAGACGCACGCACGTCTTCGCCGGCAGGTTGAGGTTGGCTCAGTGATGGTAGCTTCGCATGTTGCGATGGGGTACAAGCGTCATGAGCATCTGAAGCGGGCCCAAGTGCTCCTTGCGACGGGAAATGACAAGGATGGGCGGCCTGCGCCGGCCGATACTCGGGTCCGTCCCCAAGACACCCCTCGCTCCCTTGCATTCACAAGTAACCGAGTCTTACTATCTTTGTAGCAGCACACCTGCTCTACAATTGTTGGCTACAGGATTGAGAGCAGCCGCATGCAGGGTCAGGGCAACACGTCAAGAGCAATGTCGGAGGAAGGCAGCGTTTCCCCCGCCCTTTCGCGGGCTGCTTCGGCGCAGAGTGTGGGGCTACGCTGTATGGAGTCAGCGTCGAGTCATGCTAGCGTAATGAGCCCGCAGCGAGCAGCGAGGGCACCGGTTCGTACCGAGGCAGGAGGCAGCAAGGTCAAGGGAAGGTTGGCTTCTGCAAGTGGAAACCAAAATATGACAATGACAAGTGTAGGGTTACCACCTGGAAATAGAGGAGGCACGGTGCAGCTCGCAAAAGATGGTGACCGTCTCCATGTGGGGCTGAAGGACCACGGTTTTCGGCGGCGTGGATCAGGGGCTGGGGAGGCACCGGCACAAGACGGTATGGGAAGGCTTGCATTGGTAGGCAGCCACTGCAAAACACCCTTGCCTGTCGCGCTTGTCGGCAGAGCGCTTGAGCGAATCACACGCTGTGATGTTCCTTTGCGGTCCCTGCGATGGGGGCTGAGGAGGGGTCTGCGCTGCCAGGAGGGCAAGGAGAGTCTGCCGACCCAAGAGCACGGTGGGCAGCCGAAGACGGGGGTGGTACTGGTTGCACACAAAAAACTGCTGCCGGGACCAGCGACTGAAACAGAGGCGCACAAGGCGGCCGCTGCGATTGACGACGATTTCTGGAGCGGTTCAAACAGATCTGACGCGGCAGAGACCTGAGTACAAGGTGCCACCGTATGCTTCCGTGTTTCAAGTGGCGAGAAGATCCCGCCGAGAACCGCACGGCTTCACAAATAGATAAGCAGCGTCGATGCAGGCCTCAAACGTCTGACTCATAGAATGTACACAAGCACATTTACTCTGATCGATTTGAAGCGGAAGGTTGCGATTTGGCCTATGTTTTGTCCTTACATGCCGTAGACCACCTTGACAGCACCCTTCGGCACTGCCTGGCCAGGCGCAAGTTTGATCGGAACCATTTCGCGCCCCTGCGCGTCAAGGTATGTCGGAGGGCTTCCTTTGCCAGTGAGCTGAACCGGGGAGCTGCTACGCCCCCTGCCCTTGCCTTTGCCCTTCCCTCGCCTCACTGGTGCTGGCGGAGGCGGGGGCGCCGGCTCGGGCTCGGGCTCGGGCTCGGGCTCGGGCGCCGGGGGAGCCTCCGCCCCGGGACCCTGAGGACCCTGAGGCCCAGCGGGGCCGTCGGGTCCGGCAGGTCCGGCGGGGCCGTCGACGCCGTCGTCGCCCTTGGGCCCTTCCTTGCCCAGCTCGCCCTTCTCGCCCGGCGGCCCAGGGGGCCCGGGGGGGCCGAGCCCTGCAGGTCCTGGCGGCCCAGGCAGACCCGGGGGGCCAACACGAGTCTCGAGATTGAGAATGGCTTGATATTTCGCAAGCAGCATCTTGTTGTTAGCGTCGTCAATGGCCACCTGGTTGTCGAGGTTTGCGATCTCCATGGTGTCCGTGGACAGCTCGCGCGTCATGCGCTCCAGCAAATCACCCCATGCACTCAGCGGACCGCCATCAGTCTCGCCTGGCATCGGGATGTTCTCCCCGGGCTTCACGTATGGCTTGTAGTAACCCTCAGCGCCAGGCATAAGGCCTGAAGTCTGCGCCGTTGGACGTGGAGGGTACCTGGCGCATGCTAAGTCTCAATATTCCGGGCCATAATAGCAGCATCAGCCAACACATGTTGAGCCAAAAGTAAAGACGGCCGCATTTGGTTGCGTTTGAGCACGCGTCTGTGGCAGCGTAGACACGTGCAACATCTAGAATGCAAACTCATAGCTTGGTGGGCAAGGGGCTCTCGCGGCAGACTTGGATTGTTTGGGGGACGTACGCGCTCGCAGGTATGTCCGCAGGCGAGATAGTGGAACCAAGCGGCACCGGGTTGTATTGCGGCGGCTGCACCGTGATGACAGTGTTGGTAGGAGTTGCAGTCGACGAAGTGTACCGCACGACAGGCAGCTGCTGGGTCTTCGCCCCGAGCAGTGCCACGCCCTCAGTCCCACGAGAAAAAGCCACGGCTGCAATCAGACCAAAGAGACACAGCGCAACCGCGACGGCAGAGGCGACAAGCAGGCTTTGCCTGCCACGTCCCATCCGCGTCGCAGGCTCGCCAGCCTCGACTGACCCGTCTGCAGTCACTCGCTAGTCAGAAATGTGAGATCGAGGAATCGTATGAACCTTGGCGCGTGCGCAACAACACAGAACTACGTGAATCAGTACATATTTTCATCGTTGGCCCGCAGGAGGAGAGGTTGCGCGTGGTAGCGGGGGTGTTACAGGTCATGCCGGGCGCCATGAGAAGAGACGACACTTCGCCTCTGGGGTGCTGACTTTTGGAAAAGTGTACTTTGATAAATCAGCCAACCAGATCAAATGGATCCATTTGAAGCGCTGGCCTGCAATATGAGATGCCATGGCGCAGCCTCGATGACCGTACGTTCTCGTGCCAACCACAGTTTGCCACAATATTTCTGCGCGTGGCTGCGTGTTCAAAGCCCGATGAATATTTCAATGGCTCTTCCTTCCGTGAGGCAAAGCTGCGGAACTTGCGGAGATGGACGTGCAATGAGAACCTCAGCAGATGCCTTCGTAGCAAGGGTGTCTGTGGGAGCCAGCCGCGTTTCACCTCCGGCAATTGATGATGTCGAGCTTCGGGCTCTTACGGGCACGATACAGCTGCCTGAGCTTCTACGGCAGCGGGCTTTGACGGCTCTGCGCAGCGAAGGGCACAAGCAGAGGATCGGCCTACACAAGATGATTGAGCGCGCCAGGCAACTTTCCGAAAACCCTGAACATCATCGAATGTCATGAATTTTTTTGCTGAGTGCTGTTCCGCAACAGACCTGAAGACGCGCCTTCGAAACCGAAACGTGACGAGCCGGTCAATCGCCGTGAATTACCGTTCACACGCCAGGATGTTGCCGCGGCCGGGCCAGAGGCAGGGCGGGAATCGGTGCTAGCGCACGTAGCAGACCATCTACCGCAGTATTTTGCGAGCGTGCTGCGTCCCGTGACCGACGTCTGCAAGCGGCTACCTGAGTTTCTGCCGCGCAACGTCTTGGACTATGGCGCAGGGTGCGGAGAAGGTATTTATGCTATGAACGAGGCGTTTCCGGACGCCCCCCCGCGCATTTTAGCTGTCGAGCCATGTCTTCCACTCGCAGCCGTCGGGCGAGCTTTCACAGAGGGCATGAATGGAGTGACCTGGTCGGGTGCGGTGCCCCCGCCGGGGCCTAACAGCGGTGTGGACTTGGTTCTGCTCAATAACGCACTTGCGGAGCTCCCTGTGGAAGAGCAGAGTTCACTGGTGCTGAAGCTCTGGGGCCATTGTTCTGGTGTCATGCTTATTGTCGACGCTGGAACTCCTGCGGGCTTTCAGGCCGTTGCCGCCGCGCGTCAGCTCCTTCTTGAGCACGGGCCTTCGTCTGCTGTCGTTGCACCATGTGCACACTCCCACACGTGCCCCGTGCAGGATGGGCGCGGGATCGACTTCAAGTATAAGTGGTGTCACTTTTCGCAGCGTGTGATCTCTCCTTCATTTCAGCGAGCGGTGAGCACCATCCATGACAGTTGCACCGCATGCTCTCGAAACCATGCCCCGCATGCGTCCTAACGACGCCATGGGTTGGCATCGCCCGCAGACAGCAAAACGCTCGCGGGACCGCGCCTTTACAGACTGGAAGTTTTCGTATGTCGCCATCGCCCGCGCTGAAGTGCTTCCGGCCGATCTTCAGCGCCCTGTGAGTATCCAGATGTCCGGCCAAGGGAACAAACACTTCTCACAACTCCCTTCCCCACAAGCTGCCGTGACCTCAGGGGAAGCGATCGCCAAGTGGGGGAAGCTAGGGGGGGTCGTCTCGGCGCCGGCAGACACAGATCAGAGGAAAGGGGCAGACGCGACTGGAGCCGAGGATGCACCGCAAGCAACGCTAGAGGAATGTAGCGGCGACGGAGTGGGCCGCCTGCTGACTCAAAAAGAAGTGAAGGGCGACGAGGCCGGACGCTCGTGGGCCAGGGGAGAGGGAGACGGCGGTGGTATTGAGGGAGAGACTGAAGATGTGGTGCTTTGGGGACGGGTGATCCGGGCTCCGATGAAGCGGTCCGGCCACGTCGTGCTCGACCTTTGCAATGCAGATGGTGCGTTGGAGCGCCGGGTAATTGCAAAGTCGCACGGCGTGACCGGCGGTTACCGCCGTGCGCGTGTGGCTGAGTGGGGTGACGCCTTCACTTTCTCGCCGATCAAGAAAGAGGACAAGGCTGGAGCACGTCGCCGCAAGGCCAAGATCGCTGCGGCCGCAGTAAGCAAGACTGGGGGCTGAGTCATTCTTGAGTTCAACACCCGTAGGGCAATCCAAGCTCGCACACTGGCGTCCATGCGTTTAGCCTTTGGACCGAAAAAAGCTTGAGTCCCCTCTTCGCTCGTAGCACATGTACTCAACCTGGCAGCAAAGCATATCGCCAGGCTCCTAGTCTACCCTTGTATCCCTGGATCGTCTGCACCTACTCCAACATCTTGTTAAGCGTCAAGCGCCGCACTCGCCGAAACCTGTACCCCATCGTGTTACGCTCGACTTCCTCCGCCTCATTCTCGCTTATCACAAGGTATCCTCGTTTCCTGTACAATTCCACCGCCGCGACATTGTCTTTGGTCACTTCAAGCCACACAGCCCTTCCCCCAATTCCCATGCCCTGCGCCGCAAGTTCGAGCATCAGCCGCGAAGACCGTTCGTGAGATCTCCCCGGCTAGACTGGCAACGGTGCACTTGCAATCATCAAAGCGGGCATCACCTTTGCGAATTCCTCTGCATGATCGAGCAGCTGTCGCGCGGCGCCCTGCCGACGGAAGCGCGGCTGCACCGCGACGTTGGCGATGTACGGCACCCGTTCTACCTGTTTTGCAGTCGACGAGTAAGGCTTCGAATAAAATATCTTCTGCTCGTCACGGTGAGGTGAATGCTTTCCAGAGAGATGCAAGGGGCAGAACCCCCTCGGGTACGTCCAGTGTTGCTTTGAGATCATCGGTCGAACAAGGGATAAAGCTTCTGTTTGTTGAGCTGAGCCTCCTAAGCCCAACGTCGAGAAACCCTGCAATTTCCCCGTCCGAAGAAACTGCCACAAGTAGGACACCAGTGCCTCCATTTGTCTGCGCGTAGCTATCAATGCGCCTGCCCAGGTCGGCACCGATCTCTTCGAACATGACCCCTCGTTGTGCTGCTGCAAATGGGTTCAAAAACCCATCGATGACTCTCTGCTCTCCATAGAAACTTTCCGTGGACAGCTTTGTCAAGTCCCGCAGGAACCTGCGCGCACAAAAGACAGAATTCGTTGGCAACTCAAGCAGGCCATGTCTCGGTTCCGTGTGGCAGTGTTGTTCAGCAGAGGACAAGTGACAGCGGCGCTGCAGTGGAACCAGTGTACAGGGAGTTGAACTAACGTGCGATCCTTAAGCGACTCGATAGAAAAAATTTCGCCCGTGGCCGCATGCGCCCGTGCTTCCATTCCTACCACGCACGCTTTCCTACCAGCCTGCGCAATACTCTTGTAACGAAGTTTGGGATGAACGCCGTTGCTTAGGACCCGCACTCTCTGATTCTCGTGGCTATAGAGCAGAGCCGGCGGGACATAAGCTTCTGTCATAACTGCTGCGATAATCAGTGTCGTGAGTCCCCCCCAGGCCGCCCGCGTGATTGTCATCGCCAAAGAGCTCTGCCTGGAGGATCTCATCGGAAAATGCCGATTTCGCCACGTCAAAATAAGTTGCGTCTGCCAGACGCAACTTATTTTGACGTGACGAATCTGTCGGAGATGGCACAGCGCGCCCAGGAGCTCCTCAAGGAGGCGGATAAACAGTTGTTCCCTGCCTGCCCTCACCCGGTCACCCACAAACTGATCTGTAGCACCTTCGCGCCGTAGGTCTTGCCAGTGAAGCCGCGATAAAAGTGGGCAAGGGGAAATCGGCACCCAGACGGTTTCCTCTCCTCACACGTACGATCTGGCAGCTTGGCAAACAAGATGTTTCTTTTCAAGAGCGCGCCGAACTACGAGGGTGCTGCAGATTGCTTTCAGCAGGCCCTGATCCGAGCCCAGACCACCGCGACTTTCACGTGTCCATGTATACCTGTGGCCAACTTGTCCTCTCCAGCCATCTCATATCACAAATCTCAGCAGGCAGCGCAGCTTCTACGATCTCCGGCGGTACGTGACATACAGTTGGCAGTTAAGGCATTTGAAGATGCTGCATCAGCGCACCGCCACGCAGGATCTTTGGGGTTTTCTGCAGCAGCGTTGGAGGATGCGGGCAACACGCTGCGTGATGGGAAGCAGGCCTCGATGGCTGCAACCAAGTATCTAGATGCCTCCGAATGCCACAAGTCTGCAGGTAAGACAGACCAGGGCCCGGTTTGGACATGTGCGTGGCACTGCATGGATTTGAATGTATCGGTTTCATCCGCTCTGAGCCACGAGGACGGGCGGACAGGAAACTTCGAGAAAGCAGCCGACGTCCTGCTAAAGGCAGGCAAGGTATGCTGTCTTAAATACTGAGGGGGCGGGGTTGAGAGCGAGGATCGTGCCCGAGATGCTCACATGCAATGCGGCAGGTTTTGGCGGAGGAGGATCCCGACCGGGCGGTGGCGGCGTACCTGGACGCGATCACGATATTCGAGGACGAAGAAAAGCACATATTTATCTCGGATGCTTGGCGCGCGTGCCTCTCTCTCATGCTGCGCAACTCTAAGACCGACGAAGCAATTGCTCTGCTGCTTCGCATGTGCTCGACGTTTGCTCTGCTCAAGCAGCCCGAGTACCTCAGAAAGGCGCAGTTGTCTGTCGTCGTGTTGCAACTCTCGCAACTCGACACGGTTGCAGCTTCTGCGGCGCTTGAGGCTTTTGGAGAATTCCAGATGCACCAAGAGGGCGAAGCAGCGTATGATTTGATCCAGGCATTTGAAGCTGGTGACGAGGATTCGGTGCAGCGGCTCACTTCGACACAGACGTTCACGCTGCTCGAGAACCAGGTAGCTCGCTTGGCCGTACGACTAAAAGATGCCTGTCGCGAAGCGGCAGCGGATCTCACCGGCGCTTCTGCCCGGAATCCTGCTACTGTTGCTCAAGCACGGCCTAGAGCTGGCGCGGAAACAGCAGCTCCTAGCGCACTAGCGCGCGGCACAGAGGCGACAGAATTGGCGCAGGCTGCTGCTTCTGTACTAGGGGCAGGCCATGGGGATGTAATGGGGACAGCCTCCGCAGCACCCACAGCGGCCGCTGATGAGGACGACATGGAAGATCTGCTTTGAAGCTGAGCGACCCGGCACGGTGTGTGCAAGTTGCGAACAGCACCTTGAGGAAGTGCGGCCTAGCTTTTACACACCACTTGGTTCACTTCGGGGGTTTGAAGGCACAATTCGAGTTTTTGAAAACTTGATGAGATTCTGCATGCTTTAGTAGGCTTTTACTCTGTCTTACTCTGTGTCTTTCTCATCGAAGACTCCTGCCCTATCGCACAACTCCTGAAAGGATGAACTATGCAGCATCGGTCCAAAGAAGGAGCCGAGCACCCACGGTGCACCTGAGACTTCCTCGGGACACCTGCAAAGACTCGATCGACACATCAATGCACGTCAATAAACGTATCTTTCTTTCAAGAGCAGTCTTTTGAAGAGGCACAACGCACTGCGAGCACCCGCCATGGCAGAACGACTGCGTACGCTAAGCGGGATTGAGGCCTTTTGCAGACCTCTAGGACTACTGCACTTCTTCCGAAGCAGGAGTGCGCGGCGTTAGGGCACTCACCCCGACACCCTGATGGGGACCTCTCGTGCACTACGTGCTGCCCCGGCGCAGGATGTCACAAATTCGAGGCATCTGCCCCAACAATACCCCTCAGTTATTCTTTTGAGCTCGCAACGACGCATTTCGTACCGTCTTTCCATTCGAATGATCGCTTATTAGGTCATACTTGGGAATGGCCAACCCAGGCAGTGCGTTTGGCAGCAGCAGCGTGTGGAGGCGCTTGCAACCGCCATCAGAAATTTGCATGGCAGTTACTGCTGCAACGATTGAGCCACTCCTTTGCACAGCCAGTCGCTCCAGCGTTTTCTGCGGACGCTCACGCTTACCTTTGAAGACGAAAGAGCCAATAAGACACCGGCCCACATGCTTACGTACTATTAGTTCCTATGCTTTCAGCACCAGGGTCCATTGAGCTCATCAGAGTAGTGCAAAGGGTGGATACCTCATGTTGCTTCAGCACCTGAGCCATAAGCGCTAAATCATCAGGTTGTGCCTGACCGTCCGGCGTCTCAACCCCCCTCAAGCGCTTCTCCAACTCAATACGCACAGCTGCCGGCAGCGAATGCAGTCTAACAAGCCCCCGTACCCCGTTCATGTGCCCGCCACCCGCACCCCCATGTAGCTTCTGGGGAGAGGACCAGCCGCGCGCAAGGGCACTGTTCATGACAACGAGCATCGCGGCGCTGTCGGCGGCCGACACGCAGCGCGCAATTTCAGCGCGCCTGCACCGGAAAGCCAGCGCAGCTAACGGTGGGACGCACGCAAGTGCCGCGACGCCAGCTGAACCCACTTCCCCCACTGCCGTGAGGAACACGCGCGTCTGGTCACTGAGCAGCGCATTCGGTTGCCCAGGGGCGGTTGTCAAAAGAAAAGTTCGTCAGAGTTTTGGCGAAACCACGGGGGGGCGGAAGCGGCAGGCACAAGGTGACCTGCGAGGTGCCTCAGGCGAGGGAGCGCTGCGCGCGCAACCAGCCGCGCGACGACGTCTCCGGACAAGGCGTCAAGCTCCACGTGCAGCGTTACCACGCCTGAAAGCTGCTCGGCTCAAGCCCAAAATGCGTTGTCAGCATTGCCAAGCCGTGCAGGGAGCGACACTTTTGCCAGACATTGAACTCACCTTGGTTTCTAGCAAGACCTGGAAGCCCATTTCGCTGACGCCCCCTTGCTCCTCATCCCTTGCGCCACAGGTGTCAACCTGTTTGGGGGTGCGAATTTAGGCAATTGCGGTGGGGCGGCAGCAGTTTGCGCGGGGGACACAGGTTTGGGGTATGACCAGTTGTAGCGAGGTGAGTGTGCCCGGCACCAGCAGGAATCGAACCGGCACGTTTACGAGAGAGAGGGCAGCGCAGCCTCCACCGCACACCTCGGCCTCACGGCTCCGGCTGCCAGTCCCGACACCCAGTACTTGTCCCCACGCTCGTGCAGTGTCTGAACCACGCTCCCAGAAGTGTTGATCAGCATCATCTTCCTCCCTGCTGCCCTGGTCTGCTGCTCCGTCTGTACTGCAAGTACCGGCGAAACCCTTGCGCTCTCCCGCTCCACTGGCAGACTTTGGTTCTACTCCCCTCATTGCAACGATGCAAACACGAAGAGGTTCACGACGTGCTGTAGCAAAGCGCGTGAGGCCCGCAGAGAGCCCCGCAGATCCCATCATATCTTCGAGGGCGAGGGCACGAAGCCGTTGGCAGCGCTGTCCCAGGACAGCGAGCCAATCAGAGCTGCTCACCGAGTCTTGGCTCACCACAAAGCCGCCGACCGCTAGCGCCAAAAGCGCGGGCGCCGAAGCCGCAAGTGCCGCCACAGCCTCTCCACCCTGGCACGTACTCAGTGCGCCTCGGAGATCGACCTGCTCGAGAAACCAAACTAGAAAATGAGCTTTCAATAGCAAAACCGAAAACGAAAACAAAAGCAACTCGGGGAATACAGGAGCATGGTGAGCTGGCAGACTGCAGGCCATTGGGCGGGGTCCTGACGCAGGTCAACGCAGGGAGCACACGGGCAGCGCCTTCCAACGTTGCTGCGTAAAGCGGCCGGAACGCCAGCGCCCCCGAGGCCGACGGCTCCTTGCGCAGCTCGAAAGCAGATTGTGAAGTGACGCTGAGAGATTTCAGTCCTGTGCGCCACCCACCACTCGTCGGCTGCCCTGCAATCGACTTCACAAGCACAGTGGCGGGCAGAAAATTTGCCTGTCGCTGCGTGGGCAAGGGCGAGGAGGTGGCGATTCGCAAACGGCGGCTCTCCGTGAGTCGGGGCCGAATCGAGCGCCAAGTGAATCAGCCGCGGAGCTCTAGCTGCCGCGTTCCACAACGTGGATAGTTTCCTGCGCAAAAGGGTTGCACTATGTCCATTGCTCATGTCCCTAAGTTATCTGTGTAGTGAAACTATAGCAGCACGGCAGCGCACTTCCTGTTCCACGCTGGTACACGGGGCGCAGGCTTGCGATATGAGGCACACCGGGTTCGGAGGTGGGAAGCGCTCAGGGTGTGCAGCGTCGATGGAAGGTAGCTGCCCCAGCACCCAGGCTCCTCCACGCGTGTCCCTGATAAGCCTAGGTTTAGCTCAAATGGAATGCTTCAGCTGCACCTGCCACCGAGCTGCTTCGACCGGTAGCAACAGCGCAGCCTCAGGTCAGGGTCCAGGAGAGATTCCGGTAAGGTCCAGCGAAGTTAGCTGTGACACGTACACCAAAACGCGACCATACTCCTGAGCGAACATTCTTTTTAATTCGTTTTCTGCAACCGCCGCCCCTTCTTGCGTGGGGCAGCAGCTCGGAGGTGTGCAAGACGATGGCGGAACCTTGTTGGGGTCCAGTGCGGCCGTCAGCAACAGCCCAGCGAGGCTCAGAGATGAAAGCTGCGGGAGTTTCTCCAGAACGCGCTGCAAAGATCCTGTATTCGGCCCACACGGTCAGTGCAGAGCCTCCAAGGACACACGGGGTATCTTCGGGGGCAGGACCTTGAGGCACCCGCAGTCCCCACGCCTCAGCACCCCAAAGCGCATTCGCACGGCACTCACAAAGGTCCAGCGTGGTCAATTCAAAGAACAGTGCTTCACTGTTGATCCTCATACTCCGGCTGACTTGTGCGCAGAGCAGGAGGCAGCGCGGCTCCAACCTGGAGATGCCTTTTAGCCGTCACGGCTGGACAGAGGGGGGCTGCAGCTAAGGCGCATCGCCTTTGAGCCGTGTGTACCCGCTTCAGATGGGGAGGCTGCACGTGTGTAAATGTGGACTTGACAAAATGTGGACTTGGCAAAACGTACCTTGCAAGCAGCAGACGTTCAGCATCCTCTGTAAGAAGATTCCCGCCTCTGCCCTGCTCGTGGCAAGAACACTCGCGCAAACTGAGCGCTGTTTCAGGCCCGAAAGCAGAAGCTCGTGACTGCGCGCGGACATTGCCGGTATCATTATCAGCCTGATTCAAAGAAGACCCGTTTTTCACCGCAAGCTTCATGCTGTTCCGAACTTTCCGCACATGCTGGCGCTCTCACGGTGGTCAAAATTTAAAAATCATTATACAAATAGATCAACTTGGCCGTCGAAAAGACACTCAGCGAGGTGAGCATCGGTGGTGGGTGCAGGGGAGCGCTTGGCACGATGCAGAGCTTAGCGCGTATCTCTGTGTTGGCTGCAGTGCTTTCACTCATGCTGTGTGCCGCCCTGGTGGCCGACCTTCACCGGAGCACAGCTCCCTCGTTGCTGTACGGATCGGCATATGCGCCTGACTACGGGGAGGAGAGCGGCATCGATGAGGCTGTCACCATGGCCAAGGGCGACATCCAAAACATCAACCTGATGGCTGGTGGATCGAGTGCAATGAAGACGCCGATGCGACGGAAGCTGCAAAAGCTCATGAAGGAGACAGCAGACTTCCAGAAGGAGGAGGACGCTTACTTCAAGAAGCTGGATGCCCCGACGCAGACGGAAGTTCATGTCGAGCAGGGCCCCAAAGGCCCGAAGGGAAAGCGCGGCCCGCGCGGGCCGACGGGGCCCCAAGGACCACGCGGTGACGCCGGCCTGCCGGGCCCCACAGGCTTCAAGGGTCCCAAGGGTGAGCAGGGAGACATGGGCCTTGAGGGTGACGTTGGAGAACCCGGAGACCAGGGCGATCCTGGACCGAAGGGCGTCACAGGACCCAGGGTAACCACCCGGCTTGCTCTTGAAAAACAATTTGTGTGTTTCGGGGCGCTGAACGCAGATGTGTTTTCCCTGCCGGTTGCTCCTTCCTTCATGTCAAAATTCTCGACATCGTGTGCGCTTGCTGAGAATTTGGCCTGTAAATCAGGGTGAGATGGGTATCCGCGGCATCCGCGGAGAACGCGGACTCGTAGGCGATATTGGAGAAGCTGGCTTCGATGGCCAAGACGGCCCCAACGGGATGGACGGCAAGCCGGGGCCGCGTGGTCCAGACGGCATTGTGAGATTCCGCCCCGCCACCAACAAAACCACGCCGATGGCCGGGACGCCGTCTGACTGCCCGACTTTCTGCTACACTTTCCCACAGGCTCAGCCCGCCTGACCATGCGACCGCGATTGGCAGATGATCCCTGGCCCTCCGGGCCCCGCTGGGCCCTTTGGGAAAACGGGCTCGAACGGCCGGGACGGTGAGCAGGGCACCAAGGGTGATCAGGGACCCGAAGGTGACCCCGGCCAGAGTGGTCCTCCGGGTGAGCAAGGAGATCCCGGCCAGAATGGCTTGGACTACATTAGGAGGGGCTAGTGGTGTTGGATGTGCATTACCACCTCACGGCGCACATGCGTCGCGTATGCTTTTGCAAGGCGCGCCTCGCCTTGGCCGTGCAGAGGCCGGCAACATTTGCGAATCTGAGGCATGCTGACTGACCCCCAAATCCTATGTCAATCACTGCTCTCAGCCCACGCTCCCCGTAGTATACGCTCGCGCACTTTCCAATCTACCGAGAACCTCCCGTCGCGGCCTTGCGCGAAGCGGCAAAAGCTTGCCGACCCTTGAGCGGTACGCCCTTGTTGAAGTAGGCGGCTTTGCGCACTCCGCCCTGCACAACCGACCGCCACCCGGTTCCTTTGCCGTCTCTCTTCGCCCACCCCCCGGATGCGATGGAATTCTTAGCAGCCTGAGGGGGTGGAACACTCCCAGCGAAAGCGCGCTCGAGACAGCTCCCTCCCCCCCCTGCAGATTCCCTGTGCG
>ENA-UOXV01002608-UOXV01002608.1-marine-metagenome-genome-assembly--contig:-NODE-2608-length-23304-cov-6.682739_pt1 | contig 23304 bp, 27 predicted proteins | sample MGYA00238165_ERZ766961 | MGnify/ENA primary metagenome ERZ766961 (study PRJEB28924, sample SAMN03173240) | marine metagenome | biome: Marine; feature: Water; material: Subsurface seawater | place: North...
GTTGGTCCAATGCGCCGCCCTTGCCCGCATGCGCCGCATGCCCCGCATGCCCCGCCTCCCTACCATCGCCCCCCCCCCTCGCGTCCACGCAAACAGAACGCTGACGGCCTGTGTGGGTGACGAGCAGGCTCTAGACAAAGCGCAGTATCGCCTGACGGCACAAACAGCGACGAGGACAGCGGCAAATACTACGGAGGCTGCCACGAGCGCACTTGGGTGGCAAGCTGTTGTGGATCCTCTCGTGCAGGGGCTCCTGCATTTAGCGCAGAGCATCGGCAACCAGGTCGCATCCGTTGACTCGGACCGCCGCACAGTCTCTGCTTATCCGCTCGATCTGCCTTTTGCTCCCGGCTCGGGCCTCGACAGCATCGTATCGCCTCCCGAGATCGAAGTAGTCGGGTCCGCTGGCGATGGTCCCTCCGCCCTCCGGCTCTTGTCCACCACTGCAGCAGCCGCTGCCGGTCCAAGAGGTTTTAACCCACCCGTGAACGCCCGTGCCCAAGATGGAGCACATTCAAGATCGTCAGAGGAGAGGCCTATCCCCGTTGGTGTGGCTGGCGGGGCAAGAAACATAGGAGTGCGGCTCAAACTTTCTCATGCGTCGAGACGAGGCGGCGCGGATGGACAGTCCATGTCCGCACTGCCGTCCTTTCTTGCCGAAGTACTCAATGTGGCCCCAAGGTTCTACCCAACGCCCGGTGCGCAGGTAGATGGCGCAGTAGCAGTGCATGCGGCGCTAGCTGGTGGCCCCAGTTGACAAGGCAAGAGCCTCTGGCAGCTGCTTTGAGCTGCTCTACGCCGCACAAGATGGATCAGACGCAATTATCCAGGACTTGCGCGTGTCGCAGCCCGCGGTCGGCGCTCGCGAGGTCACTCACGCATGCGTCATTCTCACTGCTTTATTCATTTTCAACGCTTGGCACTGCGTGTGGATTTGAGTCGAAGTATCGATGGTCACAGGCGCGAACGTGCGAGGAGCTTGCAGCTGGGCTGTACGCTCTCTGCGAGGACCGCCGTTCCCGCCTTTGTGTTTTGTTCAACAAGGTCTCGGCTTCATCACACTATCATTTTAGATGACCTGTAGTGTCGCCCCCTGCTCAAAATCCTGTCGCTTCTGCTCAAGCCTATGTGAGAGTCAAATGTGGTGATTACGTTTGCGTCAGGGCCGAGAGATCTTTTGCCACTACCCCTGGGCGGTCGGATTCGAGCAGGCCGCACCTGCTCCTCGTATTGCGGAAGTTACGACAGAGAGGACTCGAGAGTCGATCGCAGACAGCCCGACAGCATTGCAGCTTCAAGCAGAGGTGTTTTCCCCGTCAAAATCCCGAAGACAACAAGAGTTTGCCGCTTACAGAGGGGTGCGCCGTAGTGGGAGAAGTCTAAGTGTTTTTTGTCGAATCGTGACAGGGAGTTCTCGCGCATGAGGGCCATGCAGCACACAGACTGCAGGAAGTTCTGGCTCAGCAGGCCGCGGCATTGGCGGGAGCACTAGACACCCGAGCTTTTCACACGCCGCGCGTACGTGCGGTGCTGGAGCGAATGAGTGCGGATGCACTGGCGGCATTAAGCCCTCTCGTGACAGCACTTTCGCGGGGCCCGGGGGATGTGGGTCTCACGAAGGAGGAACTGCGGGCTGGGAAGCGGGGAGTGGGCAAGCTTTGCGAGCAGTTTTTCGCTTTGGTGCAAGGTCGGCGTGGACAGGCTGAGGATCACCCTGATGAGCCTTCGATCGGGCCAGCACTCCAAAACAAGTGGACGGAAGTGCAGGCATTACATGCGAAGGTTGAAACGGCAGCCAACCGGCTATTGTCTCTTCAGCCTCCACCCTGGCTAAACAATCCCCCCGTCTCTTCCGAAAACAAGGGAGCTGGCGACCCACAGGTTCTGCTGCAACCCCGTCCGCTGCTTTGTGCGCGTTATCATCAAACCAGGGCAATGCGGAAGGCGCCGGTGCTACCCTTGTCACGTGTCGCAGAATTTCATCGGAACTACTTGGCAGGTTTCGTTGCCAGGTGTTGAGACGCTCTCTTTTCGCCTTGCTGAAGAAATGCAAAGCGTGTGTGAAGATGCGTGTCAGCGGTAAGGGCCGTATACTTCCCCGGTTCACGCTCATGGTTTCATTCAACGTGCCCGTGTAAGCTTTGTGCGAGCTCAGCTTCAAATGATTGATTGTCCGTGCAGGGCAAGGCTGCAGCTGGACACCAACGACTTTCAGGTAGAGCGGGCTCGATTGTTGCTGCGTGGGCGGCGAGAGCAAGTCAAGCATGAGCGCAAAAGCATCCAGACAGCTCTCAAGCGGCTTTCGCGGAAGCGGGACGCAGACATGGAGCAGATTCGTGCCATACTCGAAGCGATGGCCCGCGATGGGAAAGAAGCGCTGACGCTGGCGCGGCGAGATGACGCGCTCGCCCAACTGGAGGCAGATTCGGACGAAGCTGTGATCCGTGAAATGCAGGAGCGAAGCAAAGCGCTGGCGGCAGAGCAGGCGGATTGGGGGTTCGGGGCTGGCATGACGGAAGATCTGCGCGCGGCGATAGATTTAGTGCTCAAGGAGGCACGTGGAAGGCTGCAGAGCGAGTCGGAGGTGGCTGGGACATCGGCGGAACAGCTCTCTTTTTCTTTATTCAAGCAGCAGCTCTGCCCTCTCTTATCGCTAGCGCTGCTTGAGACCGGGCGTGTGCAGGCGTCAATCGACCTCGATGATGCCGAGGTGCGCCGCGTTGAGGTTTCCATGCGCACCCCTGCATACGATCGACTCGGCAAGGGGAACAAGGCGCGGCAGGTGCAGCTGGCGTGGGCTGGCGGTGAGGCGGGTGGGCGTGTCGGGGAAGGCAGCGTGATGTCGCAACATGCCTATCTGGGACGGGTAAAGGACATGCTGGAGAGCATTGAGGCTCAGTCACGGCCTGTGTGGACGCGTATGGGAACGCTGGAAGAGGCGGTGGTGGTTGCCAGTCGCTCTCCCTACGAGCTCATCATGCTCTCAACGGGCGACACGCACAGCTGGCAGTGTATTTTGCACCCTCGTGCCCTGGCTAAGGTCTTGCCGTCTGGCTACACCCCCTTTGACTGTTTTGTAGATGCAGTTTAGTTTGGTACTCTTGAAAGTGTTCGCGGCCAAGGGCATCATCGTCGGTTGCTTAGACTGCTTCCTCTCTCCTGGTCAGTTTGATCTGATGAGAGTACCCAACCCTTTAGCGTGGCTATCTGTGAAGATTGTGGGGCCCACGTTGCAGGTTATTTCCTTCCAGGAGTTATCGGAAGGGCTAAATGAAGCCTTCAACTCCATTTCCCAGTACTACGCCCATGCTGAAAAAGAGGTGTCTGCCGCTTCCCGGGCCCCGAATGGTTTACCTGCCCGATTCAATGACTGAAACGATTCGCTCATGCTCACGTTGTCTCGTAGGCCCGGCGGCGCTGTGCAGCATCTCCGCAGTTTCGCGTTGAATTTCGCCAGGTGAACTTCCAAGACACACATGCACACGCTTCATATTGTTGACCCGACCTGTGGATTTCAGGCAGTACTTTGTTTTTGCCTCCCCTTGCGCGTGGGCGCGCGGTCTTAGGCACTGGTACGCATAGCTCCTAGGGAAATGCTACGAAAGTTTATTGATTGACGCCTGAACTTGAAGCCCCGGAGCAGGCTTCGATGGACGTGAAACGTGCTGAGGACGTAGTGTCGCGGATAAGATCACGCTTCCTGTCAGCGAAGGCCGCTGTGGAGAGGGGAAACAAAGAGGCACACGTGCGTCTGGATAAAGAGCGATCCGAGCGCGCCCAATTGGAGGTACTGGAGGAAGAAGCCGCTGGTCTGCGTCGGCGACTGGAGCAAGCAGAGTCGGATATTGAGTTCGCACGCGAGGAACGTGATGAAGTAGCGCTGGTGTTGCTTCGGGCGCAGATTGAGGCGGGTCAGCGAGGACGGACCTGTGATGCGTGCGGACACGCCGTGTTGCCGGGGTACGAAGATGTGGACTCGGTCGGAGCAACAGCGGCCGCGAAAGAGAGTGTTCAGCGGTGGACGTCCCAAGTTGAGGGTGCAACGCTGAAATTGTTTTTGGTGCGGTGGCGGGCCACAAATTTGGGCATACGGCGTGCGGCGCAAGATGATGCTGTTGCCAAGCGTCGGACCAAAGTCAAGGAGGCAGAAAGCATGGGTCGGGGTTCTGAGGAAGTGGCGCGGGCGGCACGGGGCGAACTGGAGATGCTTAGTACGTCCCTGCGCGAGGCGGAGGAGGATCTCAAGCGCAGGGTTCGTGTGGCGGCAGCATACAGCGCCGTTGCGCCTGGTCTCGCGGAACAGCAGGGTGCCTTGTCGCGCGGACACCTTGTGCCCCGGAGCAATCTGCGCTTCCGCGTGAATGTGACGCTGGTAACGGGTGACCGTTTCGAGCTCGTAGGGTGCGATGAGAAGGTGAGGGGCCGCTTTTGTGCGCGGATGGCGGAGGGGCTGGTCAAGCTGCTGGCAGACCAGGGGAACCCGCGCTCTCTTGCGGAAATGGAGCGGCGTTTAGTTCTTGCGGGACTGTCGGAACAACCTGACGGGGCAACACGCGTGCATCTCTTTCTTGTGGAAGAGCCTGGCGATCCCGAGCAGTACGTGCGCGACCTTCTCGCGCGACTTCGCGCCAATCTTCTCCCGGTGCTCATCCCTTCCTCGAACCCAGCTCCCAACCCCGCACGGCAATATGTAGGTGGTTGAGCTGACAGCTGGTGACCCAGACGGACTCAAGTGTTGCGCCAACATTGCTCTCGACTGGTATCGGGACATCGGGCACCTCCAAGGTCGCGCGCAGACCCCTAGATTTGGTTTTCTTATGTTGCGCGGTTTTCAATCGAATGACGACTGTGACGAGGGTCGAGCCGTCCGCATACGGCTCTAACGAGCTGGGTGGGTCGAGCAGGTTGAGCAAATGGAAGTGCTTGATCCGCTTTGGCGTGGAGGACTCGGGGCAGTTCGCGAGGCGGATGCTGGAGCTCGCCGGGTGGTAGTCAAGGAGATCCAGCTGCACGGCGTTTCTGCGCACCTTGTGCGGGAACGCATGGGCACGGTGCAAGACGAGCTTGTCCGCGCGGTTGGTGTGCTGTGCATGCTCGCGCATCCAAACGTTCATCCCTACACAGGCGTGTGTGTGCACCAGGGCGAAGCAGGACCACCGTACCTCGCGCTCGTGCAAGACTTCTGTCACTCCACGCTGGACCGCTTTCTCGCAAAGCACAATGCGCCGCATTCTCCCTCTGTCACACTCCCTCTTTCCACTCTCAACGATGTCGCTCGCACCCTGGATCGCCGTGGTTCGGGCCGTATATCACAGGTGTTTTTGTCCCACTGTCCTGGACTGGTCACACACATTAAAGAGTCGAGTAGCATATCTAGAACAAGGCTGGGATATGCTTACTGGTCTGTGTGGCAGGCTGCATTTCTCGAGGGTTTGGCGAGAGAGCCGTGGATCGCCGACCTTTTCAAGCTACCAAAGCGTGCACGTGACCGCTGGGCCGCGCGGCAAGCCGCTGCCGCTGCCCCTGCGGAGCGGAAGCGTCTCAGTGGCCATATCGGGGGCGAAGAGTCAGAGGATGCAGGCGAAGCTTGGGCCGAAGAGGCCGAGGCGGACGAGTGCCTCGAGTTCATCTGGTGCGAGGCTGAAGATGGGGCGCTGGATGAGCGCCTCCCGCACCAGCACGAATTTGGCCGCGTAGACCGTGATGCCGCGCGAGCAATCGACCTCTCCAAACTTGCGGCGTATTTTGGACCCCGTGAGCTGCCGGGTGTTCGCATTGCATGGGCGCAGCGCATACAAATTGCGCTCGCCGTGGCACGCGGCATGCAGTATCTCGCTGCCTGCGGTATCGCGCATGGAAACCTCAAGAGCGCGAACGTTGCTGTCGTCCATAATGCAACCCCGGCCTCGGTCACCCTGACCCACCACCAGCACCAATGCCATGATCCCTTCGCTGAGTTCAAGTGCTCTGAGGCAGGGTGGATGGACGCTCGACAAGGTCGCAATCATGGACTTTGGAATCCCACACCTCTCAAATAGCCTCTCCGTCCCGCTCGCCTCGGTCTGTTTCTCCCCACCCATGCGCCCGCATATCGGGGCGCCTTTCTCAAAATTACCTGATGGTGGCATCCCACGTCTGTCTGACTGGGAATTCGGTGTGGCCCGTAGCAATGCGGTGCATCTTCTGCCGCCTGGGCGGCCCCAGAGGCACTGCTGTCGTCCCCAACTTCTATTGAGGCGGACTCAAGAGAGTCAGGCGGAGCCATGAAAGCAATGCGTCAAGACGTATGGAGCCTTGGCGTGCTTTTGTGGGAGGTCATGGTTGGCAACGTCCCATGGCGAAGCAAGTCCCGTCAGCAGCTCTGCGTCCTCGCGGTAACTTCCAGAACTTATTCCCGTCCCAATGCCATGAAATTTGCCCCTTGTACACTTTATGTAGGGCTGAGGGTGCGAGCGTGTTCATGATTACAGGCGCGTGGTGAGCTCAAGCTTCCAATGCCGCCAGCGGCGACCGCCGCTGCACCTGCTGGCTACGCAGAGGCAGTCTCTGCGTGTCTTGAGCAGGCGCAGCTACCAGCCGCATCCCCTTGCCCCACTGGTACTTGGTGCTCTCCAGGTAAGGCAGTGCACCATTGCTCTCGCTGAAATGCAGCGGCCTCGGGTGCGACGCAGGAACCAGCGGAGCGCCCCAATTTTACTCGGGTGATTGAGCTGCTCACCGCTCGTGACCGCGAGTGGCCCAATGACTACTTGCCCGGCTAGTCCTCAAACGCTAATTCGCCTGCAAGTGGGCGCGACCAGTTGTAGTACTGTTGTACTTCTACTTCTGTTAGATATCCATCTACCAACACCAGTCCGCGTCGATGCATCAGTACATCAGAATGTGCTCTCGATCGCTTCCCTGCTCTTTTAGCCAAAAAGCGCTGCAACTTTGGTGTGGTGCGGGGCGAAGAAGGTTTGCGCCGGACGAGCTTGTGCCGAAGGGGAAGCCCTCTGAGCGTTTCTGCTGAGCCCCATCGCGTCGAGTCTCACCTCGCCATCAGAGCCCGCTGCCTCCTCGGCCAGCTCTTTCTGCGCAGGTAACATCTCACCGGGTGACTCGCACGTGCTCCGTCCTGGCTGCTCGTGCTCTCCAGCTACTTGGGCACGTTCATCCTGCATTGAAGCATTGAGCTGTTGCCCTGGAGATCCATCATCTCGCGTGCTGCTCCTGCCTCCATCGTGGTGTTGCTCGGTTCCTGAAGTGCCGTCAACAACTTCAACATCCATGTTCCCAGTCGCTTTGACGCGTGAAACGTCATGTGCGTGCGCCGCCCACGGACCATAGTAATAAAGGTGCCTGCCGTCGCCAAGTTCGCTCACAGCGGCTGGACAACTAAGCAAGGGCAGCACCAAAACGGCATCAGCGAAAGGGACAGGACAGTACCACTCCCGGGGGTCGCCGCTATTCTCGCCTGAAGCTGGTGGCACCAGGCATGTGTGGGCCCCCAACCATGCCGCACTTTCTGCAGGGTCCGGTAGCAACCCCGTTCGCATTTTTTGCAGCGGCTGTGCCCGTGTCCATCGTCAGATCTAGAGGGCGGGGGCATAGGATTCGCGTGCAAGCCAGGGAATAACCTTCATCTCGGGTTCGAGCACGGCACCAGGGCGTTCCGGCGCCCAGTGCAGGCCTGAGAGTGACTCAAGGAGCAACTGTAGACGCGCATTCCGCCAGCCAATCCGCATCCTGCACCGAACCAACCCCGTCCCCGCACGATGAGCAAACCGATACACAAAATGCGTGACTGCCGCTTCAGTCGAGAGATTGAGTGGTGTGGCAATCAAGTGGGGTTTGAACGTGGAGTAGCGAAAGAGACAGTCGAGTATCACTTGAGGAACTGCCTCAGTCAGATGCTGCTTCGAGAGAACAAGGAGCGCGCAGTCGGTCTGTGCGAAGGCTGCAGAACAGCGTGTGGATTCGTTGAATACTTCAACCTCTCCCAGGTAGTCGCCAGCGGAGATTACAGCTAGTGGCACACTCTTTGACATCTTGCGCAGCTGCAACCCATCGCCACACTGACTTTCATGAACAACTGAGCAAGACATTGTGACAACAAATAATCCATAATAGTCCAGGCCACCGATGTGCATGCAAGTAATTTGAGCCGTGTATATGCGAAAGCTCGGCTGACACACACCGGAGGGTTTCCTCGCTCGCCCGCTGCCGCAGCAACACTCGCCGTTGCAACCGATGGCGTGCCACCAATGTGACCGCGCAGTGACGCCCCTTCCTCATCTGCAGGAGCAGAACCGACTCAGTCGCGCAGGAAAGACAATGATCATGGCAGAACAGGCTTTACTAATTCAAATTTTGCTTACCTGCGACCTCAGAAACTGGCCTTGCCTCTCCAGGTGCGCTTTTGACCTTGACCAGATCGAGGCGCTTTATCAAATGGACCTGCCGCCAAGGCCAGCGCATGAGCGCCCAAATCGAATCAGGAGTAAAGAATCGGCAGTGCGGTCAGCGCACCTCCCCTTCCCAGACAAAGAAAATTGCAGATGCCTCGTCCTGGGTACGATACAGCATCGTGTCCTGACAGAGAGACGCACCCCGCCAAATAAGTCCTGCTCTAGTGTGGCGCGCCGGGTGCCGCCCTGTGCACACAGGCGCAGCGGTGCCCACCTTGGACACTCGTATCCGCTCGAAGCAGGGTGTGAGCTCCTCCAGAACATGCGGAGGAACCTGGGAACGAATACATGTAGGGAGTTATGAGGCTTCGTCTGAACAAATCAGTGACCCACTCAGCTAGCGGAGACGAGCTGACATTAATGATGCTGTTTCGGGGCATGCAATAAGGCTCGGCATAAGATAACTACCTTGTTGAAGATGGGCACCTTAGAGACGAGAAATTCGAGCTTCATGCGCTCCTGCATTCTCAACCCCGTCCACACTTCGTCAGCCCCGTCTCACCTCCAGGTCCTTGGAGCCTTTGTCAGCGCACAAAACCCGGTCAAAGGGCCGCACCTCTTGGTCTCGCCACACCGCAGCAAGTGCGTCGAGGCTCACTCGCGGAAAGAGCATTAGTTCTGCCTGCCCAGGAAGAAACTCCCAACGCTTGTGTCAGAAGTCCCTCGTCTATCGCGTACTCATTTAGCGGCCAACTTTCACCTTGAGGAAACCGGGCGGCAAGAGAATGGCACGGCAGCATTTCAACAAGAGGGCCCTGGAACCTCATGCGACGTGATTGAAGCAGTGGCTGAACGCCTGCCTCGATCGTCAAGGTGCTGCACGCGCGCCCCACACCCTGTGTGAGTTGTGCGCCTCGCGACCCGGTTCTGCGCAAGAGGACCCTGCCGCTGTAGACCGCTGCAGCGCTTGATGAGAACAGGCTAATTGGCGCACATGCAGGTCACCGCACGCATCACCCGGCCCACACGAAGAAACAAGTTTGCTCATCTCTCCCTGCGTCTTGTGAAGACTCGCCTGCACTCGCCCGGGCCCACGTCGTGCTTTCTTCAGTCAAGTGCCTGAAGGTGTCCAGTTTCCAGCGCGCGATGCCACAATCGCTGATTCGAGCAAGCAATATGGGTCCGCAATGAAATCTGGACGCTCTACCTTGCCCGTGACGACAAGATAGAGGGCATCGGGTGCATCGTCCTGCTTGAAAAGCACGTGCCCTGCGATCCTGTACTTAGCACAGGGCAGAAGCCAATTCTTACTCAGCTGCTTCTAGCTGCACTTGATATGGGTAGGGTCACTGGGAAACGAGCATCGAACCGCGAGAGAAGCGAACGTAGACTGCAATGCGAGCAAGTTCGCGTCGCTGGTTTTCAGTGTACGTTTCAAAGAAGTGGAAGTGCCTGACCATTCCCTGGAAGCGGTTTACCTCCACTTCTGTGCGACCAGCAGGGTCAGACTGAAGAAAAGCCACTATACGGGCTAGATCTCCCTTGCTCAGCACCTCTCGACCACCTTTCTGCAAAGAGGCCACAATTGTCGCCACCTTGCCCGCACGATACAGCTTTGAGCCAGACTCGGTACGCTGTGTGGCCCCTGTCCTAGCCCCTGCCCATGCCGTTGGCTTATTCCCTGCCGAAAGTTCTGGTCTCCGCGTCTCGACGGAGCTCGGTTCAGCGCCTTGCGTAGAGCTTTCACGCCTCCACCCCGCCTCGGGCTCCATTGCGATTCCAACCGTTGGTCTGTGGAGCTTTACAAACAAAGTGTAAAGCGCGGAGTGAGCCAGCCCCCATCTTCAAGATGGGGGCTGGCTGTGCCCAAGAGAAGAAGATCCATCGATACGGAAAGACGAAGTGTGACTACTCCGTGCGCACAGCAACGTTCATCATTGTACTCTGTGGGGGGGGCTGTGCGGCTTTCAATGCACCGCTGCAACCTGTTTTTCCTGGGGACCTGAGCAACCCGTCCTGCCGAGGTTGTGTGCCGAGGCCCGCCTGTGGGCCCAGCTTCCCACCTGGGGGGATGAAGCACCATCGACCTTCTACTAGTCTTCAAATGGCGATACGCGGAGATGGGAAGAAGGCGGACATAAAGGGACGGGCGCAGGTGCGAGAAATTGGGACCGTGCCGGCAGCGGGAATCCTGCAAACAGTTGCCTTGAAACCTGCGCACGAGCTTAAGTGCTTGGCTGTGCATCATACTTAATCATAATCTCACACATTTTCCACGATCGTTGCGCCCGGGGAGCCACTCTGGCTTCGCGGGCTCACGATTTTGGGCAATGATGGACTCAGGCTCTTCGTGAGATCATGGCTCGGGAGGAGGGCTTAGATCTGGAGGACCAGGATGAATTAGAAGCCGCACAAATGGCAATGCCGGTGAAATCATATCCCACATCGGCTCCCTCCAGCCGATTTTGATGCTGGTGCTGGTGCTGCAAACGCGCGCGGCAGAGTGTGAGAATCTTCTTGTGGGAAACAGATTGATGTTGCAGAGCGGCTGAGTTTTGTCATCGATCAGAAATTGCTCGCTGGGCTTCTTGCGATCGTCGGTCGCCGCCCGCACCTCCAACATTAGAAGTGACACCTGCATCTCTTGCCGAGGTGAAGAGAAAGGTCTGAGTGCACATTGGTTGTGGACAGGTCGAGCAGTGAATCCAACAATCGCACGGCATTTCGCTGCACTTAACAACGTGTTGATACGTACCGATGCAAAAACGGGCACGCTAACTCTTGCTGGATATGATCTGACGATCGGCATCGAGGTCCGCGCCTCAGGTTGGAGACACTCCAGACCAGTTGGTGTCCAAGCCCCGAACTAAACTTGACCCAAACCTGAAACCGAGTCAAGCTTGCAAAAAAAGTATCTCTGTAGCTTGAAGAGAGAGTATGGCATAATGAAGTATTCTCCTGGCGCTACAGAGGGGATCGAGATCGGGGCGACAGGGATTGTTACGGCGCCTGGCAAGGTGCTTGCAGATATGGTGTCGCGTTTACCGCCCGGTCGACTTGAGCTAGTCTGCGAGGCCACGTCGCTGCGCATCAAGTCGCTTGAGCGCGCATCAGCCCTTGTCTACGACGTGCGTGTAACTCCAGCGGATGAGTTTCCCGCTCTGCCTCTCGTCGCAACTGCAGATATGATCATGCCCGCGGAGCGCTTTCTGAACGTAGTTCCCCGCCCTTCAGACAGTGACGAATCCGAATTTTTGTGCGAGCCATGTCTTACGCGACCGACCTGCCGGTACTTGGTGCGCAGGGTTTCAAGGCCGTATTCTTCGCTTGCTCATCTGACGACTCCTCAGCAATGCTAAAGGCGACTCTCCCTGCTCCGCATGGCTACTCAATCTGATATCTTGAACGAAGACGCTCAACGAGTCCGTGGACATGATCTCAGAGTGCCGCAATTGGACTTCTTTCACCGACTTGAATGTCGCAGGGTGCACACTTACGGCTCAAGGACGAGGGTAGCAGCAGCGATTTGTGCACGCGAGTCGAATTTGCCGCTACCGACGGCCATCGTCTCGCTGTCACATTCCCCGCCAAAAACGATTTGTGTGTGAAAAGATGAGTTTTTGGATTGACGTCAGTGATGCGACACGTCAATCGCAGGTCCACGCTCAAAATATTGGTGTCAAGATCACTGGCGATCGATCAGTGGCTGCTACAATCCCTAAAATTGCTCTGAGCGAGGTTGTGTCCCCTTCCAAAGAGGCTCTAGATCCTTATCACAAAATTTTGATCACTCTTTGAGCTGAATCATTATTGGGTTACGACAGGTGGACAGACTCGTAAAACTGGCAGCGAAAGCTAAAGTACGAAAGAAGGAGCAGGTTGAATTGTGCCCTGGTCACATGCCTTTCGCCACACACAAATAATGAATGAGCTGGTGTCTTCTCACAGGAGGAAACTCGTATCGCCGTGAGAGTTGACCAGGATTATGCTCAATTCGTGCTCGGACCAAATGAGGTCATTGTCGTGCACTCAATTCGAGTCAAAATGTCAACATTTCCAAAGTCAGGTCTTTTTTTCGCCTCAGGGGTCATGGTCAGCTCTCCGAGTCTTCTCACGGCTGTTTGATGGAATATTTCCAAACTATGACACCATATGCCCGAAGACATACAGGCAACATCCACATCCATAATTCACTGCTCTCAAGAAGAAATGAATTCGCTGATTTCAGCAGCTGCTGCCAGGCGTGCCTTCGTAATGCAGCGGGCTGAGGTGATCGAAGCGTTGGAACGTCTTCAGGTAACTGTCCACCAGTCGCACACATGCACAAAAAGGTTGTCCTGACACCGGTGAATGCAGGTTGTTTCGAAGTATGGTGAAGGAGTGACGGTAATGAACTCAAAGAAATTTTGACTAGAACGTTGTGTGCGAGGAAAAAACGAATCAACTCCCAATCAGGTGCTGCATTTTTCGCCAGAGAATCGTACACTTGAAATATCTGCTCAGGTACGTGTTGACACGTGCTTGTACAGGGTTCAATGTGTTCGTTGCCTAAGCCTGAAATGTGCAGGCACAAGGTTTTGGTCGAGGGGTCGAACGGGTTGCTGCTCTTCAGGAATTATTCAAAACATATACTTTTTCTTCATGAAATTTTGACTGCAGACATTTTGTCATTATTCGAATGTATCAACAAAACGTAAACCTTGGATTCCACCTGAAGCAGGCAGAAGGAGATGATACGTCGGTTTTCCGAGTTGCTTTCAACCCAAGGTTCTGAGAAAAGTCAATTCATGTCTTCAGCAGACCTCGGTGCAACAAACGAATTGACTCCTTCATGTAAATCCTGGTCAGGTATCTCATGGATGGGCTACGTCACATACCTGAAGACGAGGTAAAACAAAATGGGTGGCTAATGTGGTGCCGTTCGCATGGACCCCTAAAAACGCTAATATTATCTGCAGGTAACTCTGCAAGTCACACATTCCAACACACCGGCACTTCTTGTCCCCTTCAGAAGTACCACAGGTATTCCACACTCTCAATTGCAAGATGCATCGCTTCTACCCGTCTATTGTACTGACCAAGTAACGTACAGATGATCTGGTAGGAGCTGATTCGAGGGAATATTCTCGGAGAAAAGAACAAGAATACGAAATGCGCTGCCTGATCATGCCGATGCAATTGCCACGACATTAATACATTGGCGACGAGTGGCATGAAAATGAAACGAAGTGTGTAACCCAACAAAGAAATTTGAAACCTGTCACTTAATAATCGTGTGCTTGGCCAGACATTGCTGCACATATTTGCATTACTCTTCTGAATCCAAGGCGCTCGATGCAAAGCAGAGTGTAAATTTTTGATTTGCTGGAATCAAATGTAATAGCGATACTGTGCACAGATTGGCTTTTTTCAGGCCGTCCCGAAGTTCTCTCGTGTGGAGTTCAGTGATTTCCCGAAAGGCGAGGTCGCAGAAAGATGTTTTAACCTTGTGAAGCCACAAATTCATCCACTAGCTTGCGGATGGTGTCCTGTTCCAAGACCCCAGAAGTAAATTGACTTCGGATCAGGAAAGCAAGACGCCCGGGGGCATGCCGATAATAGTAACCCCTTGGCGGGTATGCACTTTGTGTTTAGTGACGTCTACACCGTGATCTTTTTCAAGTTGCTCGCGCACCATCCGAAGTGTCAGAGAGTTCAAGTCTGCCTTTGAGCAAACGTCCTGCACAAAGCCCTTGAGTTTTGATAGAAATGGGTCTACAAAGAGCGGCTTGTCCAGCTCATCGTCCTCGATGTCGTCCTGCAGAATGCCACATGGTTCAGCTAGCATGATTTGTGGAGCAGAAGTTTGTAGCATAAACCACAGCTGCTCAGATCCTGGAATGCAGCATTGCTTCGGGATTCTGATGAACCTTCTTCTGCGCCGTCTTGTTCTCCGTCTTCTCAGATTTTCTGCTCTTGTTCTTCCCGAAATCCTCACCCTCCTCACTGTCCTCCTCGTCGTCCTCGTCGTCCTCGTCGTCCTCGTCGTCCTCGTCGTCCTCAACCTTCTTCGGCGCTGACTTCTTCTGCAATTGCAAGAATCACTTTTTTCAATAGAACGCAGGGTATGGAGAATCGAGCAGTAACACACGCTGCTGTAAGCCGTGAATATCTCGAGATTTCACGGCTTAAAATATCCAAAAAAATCTCTGAATCTTTGGACCGGGGATGGCCATGTGTGCGGCACCTTGCCAGCTGCGGTCTTGCTCTTTGAGCCCGTGCTTTTCTTCTTAGCCTTGGCCTTGGATTTCTTCCTGCTACCAGGCGGGGCCTTGCCTGTGCACTGCGAAGCGCTAGGCTTCTTGAGGAATGAGAAGAGGCGCTCTACCAGGTCCGCGTGCGTCCCTGCAAAAACGCATACGAGACCGCCAACGATCAGCACTGCCTGCACCCATCCCGCTCTCGCGTGTACGGATCCGAGTTTTTCGAGTCGGGATAGACCAGAACGCTCGAGAGCAAGACAGACCATCATCTCCTTGAGCTCCTTGTTCTGCCGCTTGTCGAGGCGAGCTTTGAAGCTGTCCCATTGTTTCTCCTCGGTGAAGGTCAACCCCGAGAACTCGAGGAGGTTTTCCTTGAGCTCGCGGGGCTACCAAAATTACAGGAAACTCCCGAATTAGCTGTCGCCTTTACACGCAGTTTGCTCCTAATCTGCGCACTTTGCAGCAGCTTGCCAGGCTAAAGTCGGCAGCCAGGTTTCTCACCTGAGGCTGGCGGTTGAAGAGCAGCTTCGAAATTACCTTGAGAGGATCCTTCGGGTCTGATTTCTTGATGGCATGGTCTCGCACAAATTGGACCACTGTCGCATTCCCGCTCTCAACATGCACGGGCTTGGGCAAGCATATGCGTAGGATTGGAGCACGAAACTTTCGGAAATGAGAGCTGAACCTGAAGGAATGTTCTTGAGCTGGGTCCCGGAGCCCTTTTCGATTACTACAGCTTCCTTGGCCTTACTGGTCTCTGGGTGGAACTGCTCCAATGATTTCCTCTGCCTGACTCGTTCACGCACACGTCATCATGGGCGCAAATGCAAGTGATCGCTCCTCGTTCGCATCGTCAAACCAGGAACAACGATAGCAGATTCGTGGGGCTGAGATGAACCGTTTCTGCCCATCCGTTACGTTCCAATATGACCCTCCTTCTGGAGCATCATCGTCTTCCATCTCATCCTCCGCCTCTACCTTGGCCGGCTTCCGCTTCTTGGGACTGGTTGTCACTTCCTCCATCACATCCTCCTCAGCTCCTTTATCCATGTCGGGAAGGTTTTTCTCCTCTGTAGCGGGCTGATCAGGTATCGGGTCTTTTGTCGGGTTCTCGTCAACTCGCTCGATGTCAGCCTTCATCTCGGCACCGTCTTCGGACATCCTGCACCTCTCGGAGGGGACAGAGTTGGAAAAGGAGGGAAATCAAATTCCCGCCATCCATCGGGAGAAACTAAAAGAACCGATTATATAAAAAGCTGGTGCAGCGGTGGTGGGAGCGGTGGGTCCGTTGAAGCGAGCGGGCGGTCCCCGTAGTGCTGGAAAATGGGTGCTGCTGGTTCAACCGTCGCAGCACATGGTGGCCTCACAGAAAAGCAGGTTCAGAAGCTTGTGAAGGAGACAGGTTACTCGCCGTCTGAGCTTGAGTTCCTGTACCAGCGCTACAGCGCACTGTGCAAACGTGGGCCCTATCTCTCACAATCAGACATTACAGAGGACCCAAACCTACAGGGAAACGGTTATGTCAACCGACTCTTCAACGTAATGCCCAAGGATGAGTACGGCTGTGTCCGCTTCGAAACATTTGCACTCACTGCCGCCAAGTTCAAGCCCGAGGCCCCGCTCGACGAAAAATTGAGCTTCATCTTCAATCTTTTCGACTACGACATGAGTGACACACTTGAGCCGTCGGAGCTGGCAGACATGGTACGACTCGTCAAGCCAGAGCTGACAGAGAGCGAGAGGACAGCGCTAGTGGAGCAAACAGTGAAGGACGTTCTTTTGAAAGGCGGCGACATGTACCATGACGGTCTCATCCATGAGAAAAGCTTTATCGCCTACGCAAAAACCCTCCCAGACATCGAGACAATGGTCACACTCAGCCTCGCCGACCAGTTGCACTGACCACGCAGTCGTCTCCGCCACGAGGTGGTAGGGACGGACACGCGGCAGCGCGCAAAGCCTTGTGGCTCAAGATTGTACATGAAAGTAGTGGATTTGTTGTGAAGAGCTCTGAAAGCTGCCCCGCTGCAACTCAGCGACGCTCACGTTTGCTACCACACCGTGTGCGCGCCACTGGTTGAACGCGAGCGAAGTCGTCAGAGCCATCCGAGAAACAAGATACGGCATCTGCATCGGCAGCTCCCATGCTGCAAAGCCCTGACACAACTTCAGCCGCATGTTCTGCCGTGACTTCAGCATCGGCAACCTTGTTCATGTGACGCTCTGCCGTAGCATGGCGCTGCCGCTTCTCCTCTCCTTGCCGTACCTTGTTTAAGGCCAGGGAATATCAACCCGTATCAGAAGGTGCAGGGCAAGGGGAAACTCTAGCCCGGCTGCAGCAGGAAATCACCTTGCACGTAAAGCCTTTTGGTACGATCATCGCACCGCGAGAATGTTGCATGGTGCCTCGTGCTACCGGCTCCGCGCCGCCCATGTCGAACCTTGCACCCGGAGGGATGCCCTCCAAACCATGGTCGAAAATGTTGCACATCGGAGACCGGCAGGTGGTGCCGTGCCGCCCCGCTCCCTCTCCTGAAATACAGCAGTCGTCCGCCTGTTCCTCGCTCCAGCGTGTCTGCGTCTCATGCCGCCTCGAATGAGAATTGAAAACCACTCGCGCAAAAGCGCCGCGCGCGTCAAGCCTCCGTCGACTCTCACCGATCTTGTCTTTGCGAAGAGTCGGCGCCGCATCTTTGGTTGGATTGATGAGACTGCGCGGCTGCGGTGGACAAACGGGGACCAATGCCTGCTGCTGAGGTGGTTTGGGTACCTGGAGTGGCAAAGGGGAGGCAAGTATTCAGCGAGCAGTTCCCAGAGTACGGCGATACAGCTCAAGCGGCGCAAGGATAAGCTCTGAATACGAAAGCAGGACAAAACAATTTCGCCCGAGAATGTAGCTACACCTCGCAGGGGGCTGAGACATCGTGCTGTAAATCAGGTTGCTCGTTCAGGAGCGTAGCGATTCGGGCCCGCAGGCGGCTGTTCTCGGCCGTGAGCTCTATTTCGGAGCGCCGCAGCGTGTCTCGTTCCGCCTGCAAATGGCCAACCTCCGCACGCAAAGACGCTCGGTCTTGATTCACCTCCCGCAAAATGCGCACAAGCTTCTCCACATCGTTTTTCCTTGCCTCTGGGTCAGCCACTTGATCGTAACTGTCGACCTCAGAATGCTGCCTGTAGCACTCCACGTCAGCGAGTGCCTCAGGAGTCTCTTCATTCACCATCCTGTCTTTCACACAGTCGGTGCCGTCAAGAACTTCCAGGACTTTAACAGCGGCACACTCAAACGTGCCCTCAAAACACTCTCCATCTGCACACGCGCCCATATTCACGCCATTTCTGCTTCCGTCGCACTCAACCAGCATCACGGAATTGTCAGCTTCTACCGCGCATGCGTTTGCCCCTCCAGCCCGATCTTCATCCTCGCGCCCAGCAGCGCTCACACCTGTCGCCTTGGCAATTTTCTCTGTCTTCGCCTCACCCCTGGGTTGCTCACGTGCGGCAGCTGCCCTGAAAAACGCCGCGATTCCACCACGCGGTGCGCTAGGTGCGTTACGAGAGGCAGGCGCCGTGGTTTGGTGCGCCGACGGGAACAGGCTGTTCGCACGACGCACGAAGCTCTCGAGCGCGCGCATGGTTTCCTGCACAACAAACACACCCTGTAAGCGGGATTCGATCACTTACCCAGTGCGACTGCGGGCTCTGATGCGAGTGCTGACGGGGCAATGCCTCGAAGGAGCCATCTGCTTCCACAGATTCAAGTCCACCTCCACCACCCACAGAAGCCAACGGGCGCACAGGGGGAAGAGCGTCGCGCACCCATCTGCAGGCGATGGTCGCGATTAGTACGGCACAATAGGCAGTCGCGAGAGAAAAGAGGCGTGGCAAAAACCGAGACAGATTGGCCCGCAAAGCAGGCTGTGCGCGAAAGCGGTCGTCGAGCAGCAGAATGCTTCCCCAGTCCTGCTACACAGCGCAGGAAGCCCTCACGAAAAGAGGTTGGGGCAGGGCAGCGGTTTGGCTCCAAGGCGCCAGCGGAATTGGCTGGACTGCCTTGCGATGGCGAATGCAGCGCCCGACTGCTTGATTGACTGCACGAAAGGCCTGTCGAGGTGCCCGTGTGAGGAGTGTGAACAATATTCTCCAGAACTTGAGCGATGCAAGGCGCATTTGAAGACTAGAAGACGGAGCAAAAGAGATATTCAACTCTTTTCACCTGGAGACGGTACCACTCGTCGCCGGAGATCAAAGTGGTTCCGGTATGGTCCTCTGCTGATCGAAGCCCGCGCGCGCGCGTGTCGTTGAAACTCTTTTTAAGCACAACCTGTAGGCGCACGACTACCCATGAGGCCTCTCACAAACACACACAAACCCAAAGCATGTGCCGGAGGGCCCTCTGGGAAGTGGTTCCTGCGCATCCTTTGCTGGTGGGTAGGGTACGCCCACAACTAGCACCGCCCGTGCTCGCTCATCTGCAAAGTCGAGCCCTTCCGCGACCTGCCGTGAAAAGCTCAGCACCTCCTGCTCTGTCCGGAGGTGATCGCCACAAGGCGTTGCGCGCCGACTCTTGAAGGTGTCGCGAACCTTTCCGCGGCAAACCGCCAGCAGCAGTGCGCCGCCTTGAAGTCCACTACTCGTACATATCCCAGCATCGTTTGGGCACTGCGCGCCGCGCCTCACTGCGCGATTGTACTCGGACATGATCTTGTCCATCCTGTTTCCGCAATGATCGCTTTGAGTCTTGGTGCTCACTACCGCAAAGCAGGAACAACAGCGAGCAAACAGCGGGGATTCACCCCTCACTTCCACGCGGCTCTTGCAGCACTACTTTCACCTGCGGGCGCCGCGGATGTGGCTCGGGGGGGGGTCGCAATAGATAGGAAAGGGGCAGGCCGAGCAGGTCCAACGAGCTCGAGAGGGGTGCAAACGTGGGCAAGGTCGGCGAGGAGGCCAGTGTTTTTCCAGCGCGCTGCAACCTTCGAGAGAAGGCCATAGGAGGGGAAGAAGCAGAGTACTCCTGCAAGCGTGGAATGTAAGGAGAGGCAGGGCTTTCAGTCACCCAGGTTAGCATCGTCCAGTGAGCAACCAGCAGCGTGGGAGCACCGTTGGGAACAATGCGGCAGATCTCCAAGACCGCTGCACCAAGAGCATCTTGGTATGAAGTAGCGTCCTGTGAGCGCGGGTGTTATCGTCATCGTGGTTACAACAGCATGATGTTAACGAACCCTGCAAAGCCCCAAGGGTGGGGTTGCAGTCACCTGGTGCTTCCAGCAGCCTTCAAGCTTACAACCTGAGACGATTGAGACGAACGAAGTGAGGAAAGCGTGTGGAGCTGCAGAATATGGCAGTCGCTAGCCACAGGACCAGAGAAAGGACGAACCGCGCGCAGGATTGTTGGTTATTAGATCCGTTGTGACGGTCCCAGGTTTTGGGGCTGGCCCATAGCCGACCACACGCACGAATGCCTGCCGTTTAACAGGGGTACGAGGCCAGTCAAGAGGCGCCGTCTACCTTGCCAGTGCGTGTCAAGCCAGGAGGAGTGCAAGCTCTGGGTGCCGCGGTGCCGGGATGGCACCTGAGTCTCCACATCGATGCAGTGGCCAGTTTGCAGCGTAGCGTGAAAGGGAGTTGCCAGTTCCGAGGCAAATGAGTGTATGGGTGCAAGAGTACCACTGCATGCGCTCGTAGCTCCACGATTCAGAAAGGGGTTAGGCAAAATGCCGTGCGTGAGGCGCCGAGAGGGCGTCATCGTGCATGGGGGTTGCGATGGGACCCAACCTTGTGAGAATGATGGCGCGTGAAGCGTCAGCGACAGAGCGAAAGACAACTGCAGGATTAAGACACCTGCAACCCGTCTCGCACTTGGAGCCAACAACACTGGTCTCTACATACAGGTATCCAATACAATCTCTCGCTCCTACCTATCCCTTCCGCAACCAGATTTCACCGAAATATGAAGGACTCCAGACAGAGCGAGCAGCCGAGGACTCACCACAGATTGAGCGAAAGTTGGAGTCTAGGTCGACCAAATGCTACCGCGCCTGCTGTACTTCCGCCTCGACCCCCATGCGCACCTCCCTCCTCTGTTCCGCTGTTCGCGAGAATGGTGCGCTGCCGGACCTGCGGAGAGGTGCGTGGCCTCAGCGAGGAGCCATGGCACTGTGCTTCTAAAATGCACACAGTGCACAGGGTGGGTTTGGTGATGGTTGCAGACGCAGAGTTTGAAGTCGTCAGGGTGCGCAAGAAGTAGCGCCACCTTAGCCAAGATCTCGCGCACCTGCAATCAAGACCCCAAGTTTTTCCAGTTGTCATGAAATGTATCTTTCCCTCAGATGTGTCACACATAAGAACGGGCCACTTTGCCAACCCTACTTCTCTCAAGCAACAGCACCGCGACGCAACTTGTCTTTCAAGTTGGAGGGTGGGAAACCAGTTGCAGATGTTTAGCAGCCAGTGCTGCCTGCTGCACCCCTCCTCGTTCAGTATCTAAACTCGTGTTCGACACACTCTCTTGCCGGCTGGAGCAATTATCTCGCTCGTGATTCGCACTGCGGATCTCGTCAAGGGCCTTGATTGTCTTGCTCACGAATGCTGTGAGTGGCTTGAGTGTTTCTTCCGAGAAACCGGCGTCACGAAAAACCTGGGCAGCAGCGTGGCCCGACGAAACGCGCTGGGAGAGCAGATGCGATTGCCTTTCCAGCAGGGGGAGCTCTGCTCGAATGAATACGGCTAGAGCACGCGTAGCGGCGTCGAGAGCCTGCACTGCATTCGTGTCCTCTCCTTCGTTTGCCATCATAATTTCCCATGCCATTGCGGCCTCCTGCAACTGTTCTTCGCTGACCTCCAGTCCCGCGGCTTCACGGCAGGTGTCTTCGATGTTGTGCGCTTCGTCCACAACAACACATGCCCCTTCGAGTTGAATATCCATAGCCTCCCGCACATGAGGGTCAAGAATATAATTGTACGGGCAGAAGACCACCTCTGCCTCCTCCTGGAGCTGCCGTGCCGCGAAGTAGGGGCATGCACGCAGCTTTCGTCCAAGTGATACGATGTCCTCGATGTCATGAGGCTGCTGCAGCCGAGGGTGTGCCACAAGCCGTTGGACGCCGTGAAAGTGGCCACACGAATTTTCGTCCAGCTTTTCTTTGCACCATTCTCCTTTGCTCTTTCCCTTGCTTTTGCTGGCGCGGCAAACCTCTTCGTTGATGCAGTACTGTTCTCGCGACCCCAGCACACACATTCGAGGAGTGTAGGTCGTTTTCCGAAGCTCGCGCACCAGTTGCTCAAGCTGACTATGCGTTCGCGAACATATGAATATTTTGGGCGGTTTCCCCTCTTTTCGTTCCCCATCACTCCGGCCCTTCTGCAAGGCGACCTCCTCGCGGAGTGCCACAGCCTCACCCTCCTGCCACGCGCAGGCGGCACAGAGAAGGCTGAGGCTCTTGCCCGAGCCAGTGGGCAACTCCAGGAGCACGTTCTGCGAGTGTTTAAGCGCCTGCATGACCCGATCCATCATGGCAAGTTGCGATGCGTAAGGCTTGAACGGGAACACGACACTGCATCCCCGGATTTGCAGTGTGACCTGGGACCGGGATCTGGCGGGATCATGGGGATCAGCGCGAGCTCCGGAAGCGGATAGCGGTGGCATCAGACAGATCAAGGTTGTGGCCAGGCTGTCCCACTAAGCCACCCACGAGGCCATTCCGAGCCAGACCTGTGCTACCGCCCACAAGCCCTTCTTGACAGCTGCGTCTTCCGAATCTCCAGAAAAATGGTAAAAACATGATAAATGGCTCCGAAAATATGCGCGGCCCGCAGCGGGATGGCAACGGGCCTAGGAGTCCTATCGCTTCAGGGTTCGCAAGTCTTCGACCTAACACCGTAGAGTGACCGAAAATTCCGCTCTCGTTGGCCGCAAGAGAGTGCCCAGCCAGGCGAACGAACATTTCGCAAGAGCGTTGCTGTGATTCTTTGTATGTACAGACGACAAGGGCTGACTTACCATTCAGTGCCCTGGCTGGCCCACCTCAGCCTAATCTACAGCACCAAACACCCTTGGCCTGGCACTGCCCGCCACAGCGGACTTGGGGAAGCCGAGCGGGCTTGAGGGGGCTCATGTTGGCGGCGTTACGAGCGCGCTGCTCGCGCGCACTCTTATGATCGGCTATCATTTGGTCCTGCTGCTGCATTGCTGCAAGAAGCTCTGGCACGTCGTGGTCGTACTCTGGAAGCCCGCGTGTTGCCCTGGCCCGCTCATTGACCTCTGCACGGCGGTGGCAATCCTCGGGCGTGTAGCACGGGGGGTCCTCCTCAGAGTAGACAGCAGGGTGCTCCCCACCACCATTGTTGAGCTCCGCGTGAACGAATCCGGCCCACCGGGCACGTTCTTTGGGCGGGGCATTGTGAATCGCGGCTCCCAGTGGGTCCAGTTGCAACGGCGGTGACCATGCGCCGCTGTACGGCCAGTGTGCCAGCTTCTGGCCGCGGACCCGATGAGCCATCTTGAGACTTGTGTGCGACTCAAAGTCTCTAAACAATTGCCGCTCATGCGGGGTGAGAACATGTCCCCCAAGACTTGCTGCAAGCACGTCCGTATGCCCTCCTGCTGAAGCGGCTAGTTCATCACATTGTACGTCGCTGCGCGCAACGGATAGCACCATGCGAGAGAGAGAGGGGGG
>ENA-UOXV01002610-UOXV01002610.1-marine-metagenome-genome-assembly--contig:-NODE-2610-length-23299-cov-5.188737_pt1 | contig 23299 bp, 22 predicted proteins | sample MGYA00238165_ERZ766961 | MGnify/ENA primary metagenome ERZ766961 (study PRJEB28924, sample SAMN03173240) | marine metagenome | biome: Marine; feature: Water; material: Subsurface seawater | place: North...
TCCTCCTACTCTATTTCTTGGCTTTGCAAGTACTCTTTTACCTTTTGCTTTAGCGATTTCAGGGTTATGGACAAAACAATATAAAGAGTGGTTGAAACCGGCTATTCCTTGGACATTTTTTAGCATTTTCATTCTTGCAATAGGCATATTAATGGGTGGAGCTTGGGCCTATGAGGCATTGAGCTTTGGCGGTTTTTGGGCATGGGATCCTGTTGAGAATGCGTCATTAGTTCCTTGGTTGACTTTGGTAGGTGCTGGTCACCTTATGATTGTGGAACAACGTCGTGGAGGGGTCATGAAATCTCTGTTATTTCTCACTTTCCTTACGTTCATTTTAGTGCTTTATTCTTCGTTCCTTACTCGAAGTGGAATATTAGGTGACGCATCAGTACATGCTTTTACCGATTTAGGAATGTCTGGTCAATTACTACTCTATCTTCTTACTTTTATAGCTATTGCTCTTTTTGTTTTCATCCTCCGCTACAAACAACTTCCGAGTACAGACAAAGAAGAGGAACTCTGGAGTAGAGAGTTTTGGATGTTTATTGGCGCATTGGTACTTTTCATTTCTAGCTTCCAAATAACCATTAGTACGAGCATTCCAGTGATCAATAAAGTTTTTGGCGGATTAATTAAATACTTTAACGGAAGTCCCCTAGCACCTCCAATTGAGGCTATCCAGCATTACAATAGTTGGCAGATTCCATTCGTAATTTTAGTATTACTTCTAATGGGTTTCGGTCAATTTTTGAGTTACAGAAACACACCATTCAAAAAGTTTTTCAGCAAAATACTAACAGGACTTATAATTTCTGCTGGTTTATCTATTGGAGTAGGAATAAGCATGGATATGTTCAACCCTTTCCATCTATTCATGTTGTTTGCCTCATTGTTCGCCATCATTTCAAACCTAGATTATTGGTTCAGGGTATTAAAAGGCAAAGTCCGATTTTCGGGTGCGTCAATATCTCACGCTGGATTCGGTATTATGATGCTAGGCGCTCTTATTTCAATGAGTAATCAGGAAATTATTAGCAGTAACACGAGCGGATACGATGTGAGTATGTTAGGAGAAACCTACGACAATAAAGAGAGTATTCTGCTAATGAAAGAAGACACCTTGCAGATGGGGGATTTTATGGTGTCGTATGTTGGAAAAGAAAAAGAGGGAGTAAACATAAGATACGGTATCGATTACTTTTCTAAAAAAGAAGATGGCAGTCTTGAAAAAGAATTTACACTAAAACCACAAGTTCAGCTCAATGAAAGAATGGGAAATGTGCCAGAACCTGATACGCGCCATTTCTTACTTAAGGATATTTATACACACATTACTTGGGCACGTCTAGATGATCAAGTAGACGATGAAGTCGAAAAACCAGAAACCAAAAATTTAAATGTTGGAGATACGGTTACTCTTAAAAGAGCGATCTTGGTAATAGATAGTTTAAGACAGGCAAATCCAAATGAACATGAGGAATTATTACCCGGTGATATTGCTGTTGAAGTGGTACTTACTCTATGGGATTTTGATACAAAAAGACATACAATGCGTCCAGTATTTGTATTACGGGATTCTTCAAAAGTATTTTCAATTCCTTCGATAAACGAAGACCTAGGGGTTAGTATTTCTTTTGACAGGATTTACCCGGAAAATGCTTCATTGGACTTGACTTTCATTGAGAAAAAATCGGATCAAAAAGAATTTATCGTAATGCAAGCCATACTATTTCCATACATTAATTTATTATGGTTAGGCTGCCTAATTATGTCCTTTGGAATTATTCTTTCCATCAGAAAAAGTATCAGCAATTCTAAAAAATGATAAGATCGGTTGGCTTTATTGGCTCGGGTAATGTGGCAAGCAATTTAGCTTTAGCGTTTAACGAACAAAATATTGAAATCAAATTTGTCTTCTCAAAAACTAAAAATAATCAAACTGAATTTGCAGTTAAATTCAATTGCCAATCTCCAGAATCAATTGAAGAATTTCCAGAAGTCGATGCCATTTTTATTTGCGTAAATGACGATCAAATTGAATCAGTGTCTAGTCAATTAATTCATAATGATTCAACCATCGTACACTGCTCTGGAAGTGTCAGTTTAAAAGCTTTATTGGGAAATAAGAAACAAGGCGTTTTTTATCCGTTTCAATCATTCACAAAACACGAAAAAGTGAATTGGAAAAACATACCAATATTGATTGAAGCAAATGCAACTGATGTTAGTGAACACCTTTCGGAATTAGCAAATAGAATTAGCACCATAGTCCAGTTAGCTGATTCTGATCAAAGAAAATCACTTCACTTGAGTGGAGTTCTAATGAATAATTTCACAAATCATTTGGCTGTTTTGGGAAATCAATTTTTAGTTCAAAATAAATTAGACCCTAGCTTACTAAATGCCCTAATAGAACAAACAACTGACCGAATTTTAAAAGGCAATCCTGAAAAATTTCAGACGGGGCCCGCTGTTCGACATGACACAAAGACAATAAACTCTCATTTAGACATTTTAGAAAACAATGCGAATTTAAAGTCACTATACCAGCAATTCACGGATAGTATTCAGTCTTGGAAGAAAGACAATAAGTAGCCCGCTAAATGAGTTATATTTTGATTATTGCAATAATCAGGAACACCTGATTCTCATCCCATTTCAATATTTATCTTCGCAACGATGGCAGTTAATTACTTAGAGATATTACCACAAATAAAAACATTCGTTTTTGATGTAGATGGCGTACTTACGGATGGGTCAGTTTCTTTACTCGAAGATGGAAGTCAAGTTAGAACAATGAATGCCAGAGATGGATATGCATTGCAATTGGCTATAAAAAAAGGCTATGAAATAGTCATTATTACAGGTGGAAGCTCTAAAGCAGTAAAAGACCGACTCGCCCATTTAGGCATCGAACATATTTATTTAAAAGCTTCGGATAAAAGATATGTTCTGGACGAACATTTATTAGCGTTTGGAGGTGAATCTAGCTCTACCCTTTATATGGGCGATGATATTCCTGATTTTGAAGTAATGCATGATGTTGCATTGGCTTGTTGCCCGAATGATGCGGCTCCAGAAATAAAATCAGTGTGCCCGTTTATTTCCACAAAAAAAGGGGGCGAAGGATGCGTTAGAGATATAATAGAACAGACTTTAAAAATTCAGGATAATTGGTTTTTACCTGAAAAAGAATTTAACTCGTTTACTTGGTAAATATGAATCCAATTATTGCTACAATAAAAGCTTCAAGATGGCAAAACTTGTTATTGATTGCCATTACAATGTACCTCATACGAATTGGTATAATACAGCCCTTCTTTAAAATTCTAGTTGAAGATAGTTACGTGGAATTCTCTGAAGGTATGGGTAATCTTGATTTTGCCTTGTTAGTTCTTTCTTCATTGCTTATTGCAGCAGCGGGAAACCTAATTAATGATTATTTCGATCTAAAAATAGACCGTGTAAATAAGCCTGACAAAATTATTGTTGGACGCCACATAAAACGCAGAGTTGCCATGCTACTTCATGTGTTGTTCAATATTCTGGCTCTTCTAATTGCCGCTTTTTTAAGTTATAAAGCAGGGAAAATTGAACTCGTTTTTATTCAAATAATCATTATTACTACTTTGTGGTTCTATTCTACTGATCTTAAAAAACGGCTCATTTTCGGAAACCTATCTATCGCATTTTGTATAGCACTTATTCCAGTTGTAGTTTGGGTTTTTGAAGTTCTCACCCTAATTACTGTAAACTTTGAAGTCTTTGATCAAAATGATGCTAAAACCATTTTTAAAGAATTTAGTATGGTCACTTTGGGTTGGGCAATTGGTTTAAGCGTTTTTTCATTTATGCTGACTCTGGCTCGAGAAATCACAAAGGATATTATTGATATTAAAGGAGATATGGCTTTCAGTTGCAAAAGTTTACCTATAGTTTTTGGTATAAAAAAGAGTAAAATTATTGTAAGCTTCCTTTATGTAATTGTTATTGGATTTATTGCCTATGTGCAACAGGTTTACTTACCAGGAGATAGAAATACAATATTGTATTTATATTTTTTAATTGTTCCCTTTGTATTAATCACAGCCTTCTTCACTTTGAAAGGAAACGAACCAAATCATTTTAAAACTCCAGCTTTGTTAAATAAAATAACATCCTTTATTGGTGTATTATTCTTAGTGCTTGTTTACTTTATTCTAAACCAACAATAAATGCTCAAAAACCTATCTCAAAAGAACTTAATCCTTGGCTCAGGTTCACCACGTAGAGCAAATCTACTTAGGGAAATGCAATTAGATTTTGAGATTAGAGTAATTCCAACTGAAGAAGATTTTTCTACTGAACTATTGCCTTTTGAAATTGCTGAATATCTTGCTAAAAAAAAATCTAACGCTTTCCTTAAGGAATTAAAAACTGATGATGTAGTCATTACTGCCGATACAATAGTTAGTTATAATGATAAGATTTTAAACAAACCACAAAATCTCCAAGAAGCTAAATTAATGTTAGAAAATTTATCAGGCACAAAGCATGAAGTAATTACCGGAGTAGCAATACTCTCCAATAAAAAACAAATTGTTTTTCACTCTTCTACTCAAGTTACGTTTTCAATACTAAACGGTAATGAAATAGATTTTTATTTAAACCATTTTGAAGCTATGGATAAGGCAGGGGCATACGGTATTCAAGATTGGATAGGCATTATTGGGGTAAAAGAAATTAAAGGATCCTATTACAATGTGGTTGGACTCCCTACTAATGCCTTGTATAATCACCTTAAAGAATTTTAAAGTAAGTCTATCGTACAATTTTGAAAATCAGTAAAATAAATATTGCTTTTTTCCCTTCACTTTCCATTCTTTTTGTGGTTTGCGTTTTAGCTATTGGCGCAAATGTTTCTCAATACCAACGTAAAATAGATAATGAAGCTAAATCTTTAACCGTTCTATCCGAAATTAGAAATAATCTGGCAAATTATCTGGAAAACCCAAGACATATAGATGAAATAGACAAAGAAGCCTGGTTTCTAAAACTTCACCAAGAAAAAATAAAAAAATGTATTTCAGAAGGTGATTGGCTTCAATTAAGTAAGTTTTTGACTGAGTTTGATTTTAAAACTTCCAAAAGAAGGGTTTTAAGTGAGGTGAACCACATTAATAAAATAATAGTCGGAATTCGCATTTCCATATTAGGGCATAAGGACAATTTATACTTTCGATGGGCTTGGATTATTGTACTCCTAGTATTAGCTTGTTTGTTTGCTGTATTGAGCTCCTTTTTGGTATTTATTAATCGAAAACAAGACAAGAACTTACAACTGAAAAACCGAGAGCTAAAAAAAGCCATTGAAGATGCTGAATCAGCAAACCTTGCCAAAACTGAATTTCTTAACGTTATGTCTCATGAAATTAGAACACCACTAAATGGTGTAATTGGACTTACCCATGTTCTAGCTCAAAGTAACCCGACTTCCGAACAAAAAAAGAATATCGAATTACTTCAATTCTCATCCGAAAATTTATTGTCTTTGGTTAACGACATTCTTGATTTTGGGAAAATTGAATCCGGTAATGTTGCCCTAGAAGTACAGTCTTTCAATTTAGGGAAACATCTTAGGAAAATCATCTATACCCTAGACCCTTATGCTAGATCAAAAAACTTGACACTTTTGTTGGAGGTATATGATGAATTTAAAAATAATGTACTTGGCGACTCTACCAGAATAGGTCAAGTAATATTTAATTTGGTAAATAATGCGATAAAATTTACTCAAAAAGGCTCCGTAAAAGTAACTCTACAAGTTCTTCAAGAATCTGAAATTGATGTTACTGTAAAAATTGCAATTAAAGATACTGGAATTGGAATTTCTGCTGAGGCAAGAGAACAAGTTTTCGATAAATTTTCACAAGCCAACTCAAATACCACTAGAAAATATGGAGGAACTGGTCTCGGACTGACTATCTCTCAAAAGCTTCTTGAAATTATGGGAAGTGGTTTGTTTTTAGAAAGCGATCTTGATCAAGGTTCTGAATTCTGGTTTCAACTTACCTTACCCAAGTCAATTATTATAAAAGAAGAGGGATTCTCCGATCGAGGGAAACTGGATTTCAATCATGCTAAGAGAGCACTTATTGTGGAAGATAATAAAATAAATCTGTTGATTCTTGAAAGATACTTAGCTGAATTCAATCTTCAATATGATACTGCAGCTAACGGTGAAGAAGCAATTGAGTGTGTAAAACAAACACGTTACGATATAATTCTAATGGATTTACAAATGCCATTAATGGATGGGTATACCGCGAGTAAAGTCATTACAAAAATGATGGGAGATAAAAAGCCTGTAATTTTAGCAATTTCTGCTACTGATTCCACAAAATCTAAAGAAGAGCTTGCTCAATATGGTATAGATGGATTTATCACCAAACCAATTGATATTGAAAATCTTAAAAGAAAACTCATGCACTATTTACATGATTGACCTAGAAACTTCACGGAGTTAATTTAAAGGTCTAGTTCTTTTTCAAAGATTTATTTAAAATAAATCCACTTGCAGCAGCTACAAACAACCAAGTAAAACCCAACTGATAATCAGTAAAAATAAGGAATCCAACTCCAAATAAAATGGAATACGTCATTAGTATTGAGGAGGCCCAAGAAAGAAACAAGGGCGCTAATTTATCAGCTCTTTTATCATTTGAGAAATTTGACCATGCTCCCGGAGGAGTAACTCTGTTATAAAAGTTTTCCAACGTTTCTTTTGATTCGGGGCTAGTTAAAAAGGTAACTAACAACCAAATTATTGTAGTAAACAAAACCGTGAAAAGAAAATTGTTTGGAAATTCCCATTGAAAATAATAATTGGCAATAGCAAAGCCCAATATTGGGGCAAGCGAAGCACTTATTTCGCTCCATGCATTTATTCTCCACCAATACCATCTTAGTATTAGAACCATTCCCAGGCCTGCTCCCGCTTGAATCAAAAACTTGGCTGCTGCATCTATGGTGTGAATTTGAGTGGTAACAAAAAAGGCAACAACCATAATCAAAATAGTGAATACTCTAGCCATACTCACATAATGAAGCTGAGCTTTTTCAGAGCTTGTAAATTCCTCTTCTGGTTTAATAAAACGTTTGTATAAATCATTCGTAAGAAAACTTGCACCCCAATTTAATTGAGTAGAAATAGTACTCATATAAGCTGATAAAAAAGCCACAAGAAGCAGACCCTTTAAACCAGCGGGTAAATAATCTCTCATAATCAATACAAATCCTTGCCCTGCTTTTTCGGGCGGTAAATCCGGGTAAAGTACCAGAGCACAAAGCCCTACAATTATCCAAGGCCAAGGTCGCAAGCAATAATGAGCAATTTGAAAAAATAAAGTTGCCATCAGTGATTCTTTTTCACTTCTAGTACTCATCATCCTTTGAGCTACATATCCCCCGCCTCCAGGTTCAGCTCCAGGATACCAACTAGCCCACCATTGAACCAATCCAAAAGTTAAAAATGCACCAACAGTAATGCTATAAGTACCAATCGTTTCCATTACACTTCCCCCAGTATCTAATTGCGGAAAGAAATCAAATCGCCAGGCAGGTAATTTTGATTTTAAACCCGCCATGCCTCCAATTTCTGGCGTATCTAAAACATACCAAGCCATAACAATACAGCCGATCATGGCTACAAAAAACTGCATGGTATCGGTAATTGCAACTCCTTTTAAGCCTGAAAGTGAAGAGTAAAAAGCAACTAATACCATTGCCCCACCGATATACCATAATATTTGATTTTCATAAAATGGAATGGACTTGTCGTATGCCGGAATATCAAAGAATACGGACAAAATGGTCATCAAAGCAAAATTGACCCAGCCAATAATGATGACATTTAGAAATAAGCCCATATAAACAGACTTGAAACCTCTTAGAAACTTAGCTGGAGCACCGCCATACCTCAATTCTATAAATTCGAGTTCGGTTAATATATTAGCTCTTCGCCAAAGCTTAGAGAAGAAAAACGTCGTTAACATTCCACCTATTAACATGTTCCACCACAACCAATTTCCACTTATTCCGTGTTGAGCAATTACTTCGGTGACCCATAATGGAGTATCAGCAGCAAAAGTTGTAGCTACCATTGAAATACCAGCCACATACCACGGCATATTTCTTCCTCCCAGAAAAAAATCGCTCAGACTTTTACCTGCTTGTTCTCTATAATGATAGCCAATGTAAATTGAGATAGCTAGATAAACCGCTATAATTATCCAATCAATGTTTTCGAGCATAGGTGTATTTTGCTTGCGACCAATGTAATTTGAATCTTCACGCTGCCACTTTCAACCTCATATTATTATTAAACATCATTAGGTTGATGGTAACATTATCAAATTTTTACTTTTGAAGCAATGAATGAAAATCTGTTGAACCGCATTAATTTAATTCTGGTAGCCATAGTAGCATGGGTAATTGGGATGAAAAAATTGATTGAACCAGACATGTGGTGGTACATAAGAACTGGAGAATGGATCACTAAAAACGAAGGCGTACCCAAGGAAGATGTTTTTTCCTTTACTTTTTCTGGTGTAGAATGGATAAATGTAAAATGGTTATATGAACTGGTAGTTTATGGATTCGCTCAAATAGGTGGACCAGAATTCACTTCTATTTTTCAATCCATAATTGGAGTTACATTAGTCTTGGTCCTATATGGAATATATAAACTCATATCGGAACGTAAAAACTTAGCCCTCTGGACCATTATAAGCCTTATCACTCTGTTCATTTGTTCTTACCGGATGACTGGGCGCCCAGAGACCATCAGTCATTTATTCTCATTATTAGTAGTTTTTGTTTTTCTAAAAAGTAAAAAATGCAACATAAAAGCCATTTATTTCTGGGTACCTATTCAGTTGTTATGGGTCAATTTTCATGAGGCTTATGCAACTGGAATAGTAATTATGGGAGCATTTGTATTTGGCGATATTGTTAAAAACAAACTTCAGCAAAAAGCTCTTTTTGACAAACAACTCATTATTGCCTTTGCTTCAAGCATAGCTGCAGTTGTAATTAACCCTAGAGGATTTTCAATGCTTTTGCACCCATTCGAAATTTTCGGTCAATTAAGTGATAATAAATTTACTGCCGAATTATTTTCTTGGAATACAAGTTTTTACTGGGATCAATGGGAGGCTTGGGCATTTGTAATGGTATTTGGACTAGCATTAATTTCTTTGTTCTTAGGAAAAATCAAAAATCCAATTGACAACTTCAAACAAAATATTTATCAATTTGAACCTGGTTATTATTTTGTATTGATTTTGTTTGCCTACCTCGGTTTAACGGCCTATCGAAACATTCCATTTTTCGTTTTATTGGCTAGTCCACTTCTAGTAGTTGGAATTCAAAAAGTATTGACCTTTGATAAAATAAAGGGATACCTTGCTTTGGGATCGATATTGATCTCTTGCTTTGCTTGGTGGTTGATTGTTTCAAATACGTTTTACCAAAATACTGGGTCAAGAAATCTTTATGGTTTGGAAGTTGACCCAACATTTAATCCAATTGGAATGACCGAAGAACTAGAGAAATTAGATTATGGTCAAGCTCATTTTTCTGATTACTTATCTTCATCTTATCCTTTATGGAAAATAACGGATTATCAATCTTTCATTGATCTTCGTGATTTAGATGTATTTCCAAAAAGCTTTTTTGAAGAAGTTCTTTCTGCCACACAAAGCTTTGAGGTTTTTGAAAAAATGGACGAGCTAAACAATTTCCAATTTGCTTATTTAAAGAGAAGTGATTTCCCTACTCTTTTGTCAGGATTGCAACAATCGCCAAATTGGAAAATGGTTTATGCGGATCCGGTTGCTGTATTGTTTACTAAAACGGAAGATATTACTCATCAAGATATTTTCGAGGATTACAAAAGTTTGGATGTCAGCGCAATTTCGTCTGGTTTAAACATCATCTTCAATCCATTTTATACAATAAAAAAAGCAGATGTAAACATGGATTATATGGCTGCAACTTTTTACCAATCAACTGGCGATAATAAATTGGTTTTCAGCCGAGTTGAAAAACTCATGAACGATCCAGAATTTAAATATAATGCTCTTTGTTTAAGAGCTCAGGTATATAATGACATGGAATTAAAATCGCCTTCTGATTCCTTAATTCTATTGCAATGGAATGACTTAACTGAAGCTAAAAAATTAGAGCGAAAAAACGGAAAGGCTTATTTTCAAATGGGACTTGCTCTCTATCAAAGAGGAAGAACGGGTGAGGCAGTAAGCGAATTCAAAACCAGCTTAAAGCATAATGAAAACAATGCCGATGCTTGGAGTTATTTGGCCGACTGTCAAAATGCACTTTCTCAGACAGACCCTGCTAATGCAGCTAAGTACACTAACAATTGGTTTAAGTACATGGAAAAAGCATTAGCCTTTGACCCTAATAATAGTTTAATTGCTTATCGACTGGGAGTTTCATATTGTGAAAGAAATGAATGCGAAAAAGCAAAACCAATTCTTAAGAAACTGGGCCCACTTCCCTACTTAAGAGATGAAGATAACGACGCATTAATGAATTGTAAAGAAAAGTGCGATGCTTTATAATTTCTAATCTTTCTCAGGAACATAGCTTCTGCCAAAGGAATAAATTAAATATCCTATGGTAGTTCCAAGAATGGCACCTCCAATTATGTCTGTAGGATAATGAACGCCCAAATATATTCTACTATAAGAAACCAACGCGGCCCAGCACCATAGTCCTAAAAGCGCATTTCTATTTCGTAATAACATTCCGGCTGTTGTTGCAATAACAAATGAGTTTGCTGCATGCGAAGAAACAAAACCGTACATACCTCCTCGATAATCATTAACAATATGTACCAAGTCTTTGATTTCCAGATTATGTGTGGGTCGATAACGCATAAATACATTTTTAAACAACCTAACCGATGCTTGGTCTGCCAGGGCAACCCCAATAACAACCATAACAGCTGCAAACATGACTCCTTTAAAACCATATTCTTTATATAAAAAATAAAGAAGAACTAAATAAAAAGGAATCCAGATTTTAGTGTCTGAAATCCAAAACATTATAAAATCAAACGTAGAGTTATGAAGCCCATTTAAAAATAGAAATAAAGCTCGATCGTACTCAAGAAGTATGTCATTCATGGATTCAGTTTAATTCAATAAAAAGCCTACCCTATATTTTTCCAGATGGTATCCTTTAGCTCCGTCAGGCCAGTTTGAGTCATTGCAGAAATAAACATCCACTCACAGTCTACATTCATTTCTTTTGCAATATCAGCCTTTAACTCATCATCAAGCATGTCTGATTTGGTAACAGCCATCATTCTTTTTTTGTCGAGCAATTCGGGATTATACTTTTCTAATTCGCCAAGTAAAATTTTATACTCTTTGTTAATGTCATCAGAATCAGCAGGAATCATAAACAACAGAGCAGAGTTTCTTTCAATATGACGTAAAAAACGAACTCCAAGTCCTTTTCCTTCAGCTGCCCCTTCAATAATACCTGGTATATCAGCCATTACAAATGACATGTAATCACGATAGGCTACAATGCCCAAATTTGGAACAAGTGTAGTAAACGCGTAATTAGCTATTTCAGGTTTAGCCGCAGAGATAACAGAAAGCAAAGTAGATTTTCCAGCATTTGGAAATCCAACCAGACCAACATCGGCTAATACTTTCATTTCTAAAATTCGCCAATGCTCCTCTCCTTCTTCTCCATCTTGAGAATATCGGGGGGTTTGATTCGTAGAAGTCTTGAAGTGCCAGTTTCCCAAACCACCTCGACCTGCTTTTTCTACAATCATTTCTTGACCATCATCAATGATTTCCCCTAAAATTTCACCAGTTTCCGCATCTTTAACGATGGTTCCCAATGGAACATCAACAAAAACATCAGCACCGTCTTTTCCTGAAGAACGTTGCTTTAGACCGTTACCGCCATCTTTAGCGAAAATGTGTTTACGGTATTTCAGGGGTAATAGAGTCCACATTTGTTTGTTTCCTCTTAAAATTATATGACCACCTCTTCCGCCGTCACCACCGTCAGGACCGCCTTTAGGAACATATTTCTCACGTCTCAGGTGAGCAGATCCGGCACCTCCATTTCCACTACGGCAAAATATTTTTACGTAGTCCACAAAATTTGAGGAAACTATTTTTCGGTTAAACGACACAAGCTTAAATTAGGCATCAAGAGCAACGCAAAGTCGCTCAAATATTTCTTCGATAGATCCAACTCCATCAATTTCTTTCAACTTTCCTTGTGCTTGATAATAAGCAGCAACCGGAGCTGTTGAATTATTATAAGTATCAATTCTATTTTGAATAATTGCAGGATCGGCATCATCAGCCCTTCCAGAAACTTCCGCACGGGCAATCAATCTATTTTTTAATTCATTTTCAGGAACTACTAATGACAACATCATAGTAACAGCCGTACCTTTTGCAGTAAGAAACGTATCCAATGCTTCTGCCTGTCCAGTTGTTCTAGGAAAACCGTCATAGATCACACCCTTAATGTCAGTATGTTTCTTAACTTCAGATTCCAAGATTTTAATAGTGATTTCATCTGGAACTAAATTTCCATGATCCGCATAACTTTTAGCCAATTTGGCTAATTCAGATTCTGGGTCAAGGGCTCGAAAAACATCGCCAGTTGAAATATGAACTAAGCCATACTTATCCTTCAGTAAATCTGATTGTGTTCCTTTTCCTGCGCCCGGAGGGCCAAACAATACAATATTCAACATCTTCTCTTATTCTACTATTTTGTAAATTCCATTAATGTTTCTTCCCAACCCATCGTAATCCAATCCATGACCTACAATAAAATCGTTAGGAATTTCTATACCCACATAATCCACTGGGAATGATTTTTTATAAGCATCTGGCTTAAATAACAAAGTGGCTAGTCTAACTGATTTAGGGTTAAAATGATCCATTTCTTTAAATATCTTCACCAAGGTATTTCCTGTATCTACTATGTCTTCTAATACAATTACATGTTTACCTTCAACTGGTTCATTAAATCCAATTAGTTGATTTACATCTCCTGTACTTTCGGTACCATGATAAGAAGCCATTTTAATAAATGAAACTTCACATTCTAAGTCTATGTAATTCATAAGCTCAGCTACAAAACGAAAAGCGCCATTTAAAACACCAACAAAAAGAACTTGTTTTCCTTTAAAATCAGAGTTGATTTTTTCTCCCATTTTTTTGATCGCTTCATCCAACGTTATAGTTGAAATGAAGGGCTCAAATGTTTTATCGTGTAATGTTATCGTAGACATAATACAAGCCGCAAAATTAAAGATTTGAGAGAGGTGGCTTCAATAAATTCAATCAATCTGCGACATAACTTAAACAGGTTTTACACTTATTGACAATGAGGTATAGAAAACTGATAGAACTATAAATATTTCCATCTCTTTTCCGAGTTATGTTTGATGCGTATTGGAAAATTCAAATATGACTGAAACTGAGTCTAAAAAAACGATATTAATAGTTGATGATAACGAAATCGACATTTTGGTTGCTGCAAAGAACCTAGAAATGTCAGGAAGGTTCTCCTCAATTACAATAGCGAAAAACGGGCAAGAAGCGGCAGATCAGTTTAGTGATATTAATGCAGAAGTTCCTGACTATATTTTACTGGACATAAATATGCCTGTAATGGATGGTTGGGAGTTTTTAAGCTTGTTCGAAGGGTATGATTTATTTGGCAAGCAACCCAAAATTTTCATGCTATCATCAAGCATTGATAGTATAGATACAGAAAGAGCAAGATCGAGTTCTACCATCAAACAATTCATTTCAAAACCTTTTAACGCACAAAAGGTTGAATTGCTTTTGGCTAGCTAAAAACAAGCGAGTCCTTTTTCTTATTTCATTTTAGAAATCTTGCCTTCCATAAGTCCAATGCAAAATAAAAACAGCCTTCAAAAGTCATCCTTCAACAATTTGGCTAAAATTAAGTTTTCGAATACCCTAGTTGGGTTTAATTTCGCAACATGAACATTGGAATTGTACTATACCCAACTTTTGGTGGGAGCGGAATTGTAGCAACTGAACTAGGGAAGGCCCTCGCCGCCAAAGGTCATAAGGTTCATTTTATTACTTATAACCTACCCGCACGTTTGAGCCACCTGGGCGAAAACATGTTTTACCATGAAGTAATGGTTTCAAACTATCCACTGTTTGACTATACACCTTATGAGTTGGTTCTAACATCAAAATTGGTAGATGTAGTTGAGCATGAAAATCTAGACATTTTACATGTTCATTATGCAATTCCTCATGCTTCAGCAGCATTCAATGCACGAGAAATATTAAAAAGCAAAGGAATTCACATCCCGTTTATTACCACATTGCATGGCACAGATATTACTTTAGTAGGTAAAGACCCTTCTTTTGAGCCGGTAATTACATTTTCGATAAATCAAAGCGATGCGGTTACTTCTGTTTCAGAAGATTTAAAAAGAGATACATATGAGCATTTTAATATTACTCGGGAAATAGAAGTTATTCCAAATTTTATTTGCCCTAAACGACATTTAACTCAACCTCTAAATAGACATTTAAGGGAACACTATGCCCCAAATGGCGAACGAATAGTAATGCATATTTCCAATTTCCGGCCTGTTAAAAGAGTAAATGATGTTGTTCGCGTTTTTTCTAAAATACTAGAAAAAATGCCAGCCAAATTGCTTTTTATTGGTGATGGTCCAGATCGATATGCAGCTGAAAAGTTGTGCAGAGAATTAGGTACTTGCAAACACACATCGTTTCTAGGAAAAGTTAAGGAGATAGAAGAAATTTTAAATTTAGCCGACCTGTTCATTCTGCCTTCCGAAACTGAGAGTTTTGGACTATCTGCTTTAGAGGCCATGATTTCGAGAGTTCCAGTAATATCAACTAACACCGGTGGTTTGCCCGAAGTAAATGAAAATGGAGTTTCAGGGTTTTTGAGCGATGTAGGTGATATAGATTCGATGGCTAAAAATGCGATTCATATTTTAGAAGATGACGATAGGCTTAACCAATTTAAAGAAGGGGCATTTCATCGGGCAATGGATTTTGACATTGGGAAAATCTTACCTTTATACGAAGATTTGTACAACCGAACTTTGGCCAAAACCAAGTTGGAATAAAAATTGGTATTTGATTAAAAAATACAAAAATGAATTATAAAACTCTTTTTTTAATAGTGATAGTTGGGTGTTTCACTACATTAATATCTTGTTCGAAGTGTTATGATTGTAAAGCTCCGTTTGAAGTAAAAACTCCAGACACAACATACACCGAATACGTTAATCAAGAAATTTGCACAGCAGATAAGTCGGAAATAGAAACGAAAGAATCACAAGGTTATATTTGTAACTAAGAGTAAATTAATTTACCGATCTAGACTACCCGCCGACTCTTTTAGTTTTATACCCTAGTCCTTCAAGTAAATCTAAAACCTTTGGTCGTACATCACCTTGTATTATTATTTCCCCATTTTTTGACGAACCACCTACTCCACATTTGGTTTTGAGCAGTTTACCCAACTCTTTAAGGTCTTCTTCTGGACCAACAAACCCTTTCACCAAGACGGCGATTTTGCCTCCCCTTCCTTTCTTTTCGAAATGCACTTCTAGCAATTGATCAGCTGGATCGAGTAATTCACTTTCTTCGTATTCACTCTCATTACCATAATCGGGATTTGTAGAATATACAACGTACTTATTTTTATTCTTTTTGCTCATTCTAATTAATTTTTGGGGCAATTATCTTCACCAAATTCGGAATTACCTTTATTTCTATTGGAAAAGTAGTCTCAATTGACTCACCATCAATGTGGGCTCTACATTTAGTTTCATTTTCTAAACTCTTAATATTTACTTCCTTTATTTTTTGACCTAAATAGTACTTCGATTGATGTAAATTCTGTAAAAACATACTTACACCAACTTGAACACCCAGAAGTTTAGGAAATTTTTTTATTATACACAAATCCAACAATCCATCGGAAACACTGGCATCTTTAGCTATAATAGCGTCATTTCCATATTGAGAGGCATTAGCCACAGAAATGGAAAAAGCTTCCGATATACTCGATTTATTTTCAGAAATTAGTCGATATTTTTTGGATTTATAGAGTGGATAAAGTGATATTGATTCTTTTACGTATCCCAATAATCCGCGTAAAGATCTTTGAGAAAAGTTGTAAGATACTTCAGCATCAAACCCAACCCCACAAGTCACAAAAAAATGTTTACCGTTTAAAGTGCCACCATCCATAACAAGATTTTCACCATCTAACAAAGCGTATATAGCAGATTCGATTCCCATTGGAATTTTCAAATGTCTTGCTAACCCATTTCCAGAACCCTGAGGCAAAATAGCCATTGAAGCCTGACTATTCATAACTCCTTGTGCTACTTCATTCACTGAACCATCGCCACCAACGGCGACAATAACATGGTTAGACTTCATTGAAAACTGTTGAGCTATCTCAGTGGCATGCCCTGCATATTCGGTGAGTACTATCGTAAATTCTAAATTCCGTTCACCGAGTATTTTTTCAATACAATCAATGGTTTTTTGTTTACTACCACTTCCCGAAATGGGGTTTATGATAAAAACATATTCCATTATTGTGCTTTCAATTTATTCGCATTCAACCGCTGACTATAACTCTGTATAACAGCCTTTAAGTCGTCATCCAACTGCTTTTCTAATTCGGTATTAGAACCCAGCAAATTATTTTCTAAAAGCGGATCTTTAGATATATTGTAAAGTGCCAATGGAGCATTCAAATTACTCTGATAAAGCACGTCGCCTTTTATAATTTGATAGGAATTATTTATGTATTGCACTGCAACACCTTCGTCTTGCCCATAAATACTTTTTCCAAATCCAAATACGGGTCCTGAGTAATTTAATTTGTCTAATACGGTTGGCAAAATATCCATGTGTTGACAAATCTTATTAGAAGCGTAAGATGTATCAGCCATTGGGTCAAAAATGAAAAGTGGAACATGATATCTTCCCATTGCTCGCTGAAACAACTGTGTTTCTGTATCCGGAGTATGGTCAGCCGTAATTACAAATAGTGTGTTTTTATACCAAGCTTCATTTTCTATGGATTCAAAGAACCTTCTCAAACTGTAATCGGAGTACTGAACCGTTTTTTCTAACGGTGTGGTGCCTTCATTAAATTTCCCTTGGTGTTGTTCTGGAATGGTATAAGGATGGTGTGATGAAAGAGTGAAAATACTAGATAAAAAGGGCTGTTTAAAGCTCCCTATTGTTTTGCCGAAATATTGCAAATAAGGTTCATCAAAGATGCCCCAAGTACCATCATAATCTTCAGGGTCCGGATATTCATCTTTACCGTAATAGGCATCAAAATCGGCGGCAGAAATAAATCCATTAAAGTTCATTGTCCCATTTTTACCTCCATGAAAAAATGAAGTATGATATCCCTTGGGTCTTAAGTATGTCGCAAAACTTTCAAATGCGTTAACTCCATAAGAAGATGAAATAAATGGTTCATCCATAAGAGTTGGAATGCCGCTCATAATAGTGGGCAGAGCCTCAATTGATTTTTTACCATTAGAAAAAAACCGAGTATAGAATTCACTTTTCTTTTTAAGTTCTTGTAAAAATGGAGTCAATTTCCGTCCTTTTTCGTCATTTCTAACAAACTCCATGGAGAAACTTTCTAAAATGATAATGACAACATTCTTATTCTTGAAATTACCAGCATTCTCAAAATTTGAGATAGGTGTAAAACGTTGTTTTAATTCATCTTCAGAGTAATACTTTAAACCAGGAATACCTTCTTTACCCATGGTTCTGACAATACTGAAAGGGGTATTGAGCACTAGCGGCACATTTTGAGAGGAAACAAACATTCCAGCATCAACTACTCCCAAAGGAATAAGTTGAAGTCCTCCTCTGCCACCAATAACAAAAAATGCCGCTAGAAAAAGGGTAATAACGCTTTTTGAAATCCAGTTCCTCTCTTTATCTGGCACTTTAAATGAAGCATTTTCTATTTTTTTGTAAACGTAAACAACAGCTAAGGCTAGCACTATAAAAATTAAATCTAAGTACCAAAACTCCAATAAAAATTTTGGAGCAAGCGTATAAATATCATCGCCTTGCCCCATGTAAGTAAACAAATCAAAGGTGCTACGCTTAAGAGTAAACTTGTAATATTCTACATCAATTAAATTGAACAGAACAGAAACTATTAATCCTAAATGAAATAAAAAGTGGCGAATATTATTAATTGCTTTAGGTAAATCAATTAATAAATTGATAATAGATAGAGACAAAAATGGAAGCAAAATCCAAAAAAGCGCAGAAAAATCAAATCGAATGCCAGCGGTAAACACACCGCCATTTACTTGTTGAAAATGATCAGCATTAAAGTAGTAGAATACCAGCCTGCAAAAGGTCATTACCGCTAGAGCCCAAGTAAATTGAGCTAATAATATCCTAAGCTTTAAATCAAATGATTTCATTAGAGGCAAATGTATGGAAATGAAAAAGGGGCTAACACGCCCCTTCTTCAAAATTTTGATTTTCGAACCTTTAATGACTTACGTTGGCTTCGTATCTCTTTTTGTGATCATCAATAAAACTTTCAAGTCGTTTTATCTCACGATTGTATTTACCCACATCCAATAATTTCAACTTCATTAGCTGGTACTTCGCTTTACTATGATCATTTGTCCATGTGTAAAATATGGCACAATTGTATCGAGTAGCTGCAGTAACCTTTTCATTAATTCTTGCTTTTTTATTCTTCACATCAGATTCTTTTAATGCGCCTTCCCACAATTCAATTGCCTCTTTCATTTTTGATTGAGCCATTGCGTTATCATCCTTATAAAGCATTGCACCTTCAAAAACAAGCTCGTAAGCTTTTTCGTATTCACTATAATCTGCCTTTTTATCACGAACTACAGCAACTTTAATTTTTTTAGTTTGCTCTGAAATGCCAAATTGATTCGTAATTTCCTTTTGAGCATTTTTCATATTGTTGGTAGTTATTCTTTTTTCTAAAGGCCTCAATACATCATGTTTATTTTTCGACCAATAAGCATCCAAAGCAGAAGTGCTGGAATAACTTTTTGTAGAAGACTTTACTACTTTAGAACATAACGGAACTTCGAATTCATTCAATACATTACCTTCTCTGTCTACCAAAGAAACCGACATCATATGTTTCGCTTGGATGGAATAGTAATAGGATTTTACTTCATTTTTGGTAGAAGTGCCTTGTACTTTGGTATAAGTAAAACCACTAAAATTGATGTTTAACGTTACATCTGGATTATCGGATTTAGGCAATTCATTTAAAACGAAATTTTGAATCACATTCGTTTCGTTATAAACTATAGGTAGATAAGGTTTGTCTACAACTCGTGCTTTTTTAGAAGTTCCATTAATGGAATTTATAATTTTTACCGCCTCATGCTGATTATTAACTTCATCTTGAGCCTCTTGTTTTTCAGTTTTGTAAGCCGCTTCAGCTGCCAAAACTTCGGCCTCATGTGCATTATTAAAAACCACTCCATAACTACTTGCCTCCTCTGGCAAAGGAAATAAAGGAAGTTGAGTGAATTTTATTTCAACTTCTTCCGCATCAAATTTTTGAGCAAAACTTTGAATACTAATCGTTAATAATGCTAATCCTGTAATAAGTACTTGTTTCATTTCTAATCGTTAATTATTTCGGCGAAGTTACAATATCAACTCCAATTGCTTACATTATATTTGGAGCCTTACAAAGCATAATGAAATTCGATAAAAAAGACCTCTCAAACAAAGAACTTCTTCATTTTTACAAATCCATTTTATTACCTCGAATGATAGAGGAGAAAATGATGATTCAACTCCGTGCTGGAAACATTTCTAAGTGGTTTAGCGGCTGGGGACAAGAAGCGATTTCAGTTGGTGCGACTTTAGCACTTGAAGAGGATGAAATCATATTACCCATGCATCGAAACCTAGGTGTGTTTACAACACGGAACATTCCATTAAATCGTTTGTTTTCGCAGTTTCAAGGAAAAATGAATGGCTTCACAAAAGGTCGTGATCGCTCATTTCATTTTGGAAGTATGGAACACCACATTGTAGGAATGATCTCTCACCTTGGCCCGCAATTGGGAATTGCTGATGGAATTGCTCTTGCTTGTAAAATAAAAGGTGAAAAGAAAGCAACCTTAGTTGTTTCTGGTGATGGCGGAGCAAGTGAAGGTGATTTTCATGAAGCCTTAAACGTAGCAGCCGTATGGGATTTACCTGTTATATTTTTAGTGGAAAATAACCAATGGGGACTCAGTACCCCAAGTTCGGAACAATACAAATTCAAACAATTTGTAGATAAGGGCATTGGTTACGGAATGGAAACCAAACAATGTAATGGAAACAATTTATTGGAAGTTTACCATACCATTAAAGAAGCTGCAGAAGAAATTCGGAAGAATCCCAAACCCATTTTAGTTGAATGTAAATCATTTAGAATTCGTGGACATGAAGAAGCTTCTGGAACGAAATATTATCCTGAAGGCATCATAGAAAAATGGGAGAAAGAAGACCCTTTTACCAATTTTGAAAATTACTTGGTTCAAGAAAAAATATTGACTTCTGTTGAAATAGATCAATTCAAATTGGGAATTAAACTTGACATTAATAAAGCCTTTGATGCCGCTTCTAAAGAAGAAGATATTACGTTTTCGCAAGTAACTGAAACCGAAGATTTATTTGCTCCCTTTACCTTTGAAATAGAAGCCGCTTCTGAAAAAAAGAAAGAAATGCGTTTGGTCGATTCCATTTCTGACGGACTGAACGAAGCCATGCAAAAACACAACAATTTAGTTCTAATGGGTCAAGATATTGGAGACTATGGTGGCGTTTTTAAAATTACCGAAGGCTTTGTAGAAAAATTTGGAAGAGAACGAGTTAGAAATACTCCCCTTTGTGAATCTGCTATTGTTGGAGCCGCTTTAGGTTTATCCATTAAAGGACAAAAGGCAATGATGGAAATGCAATTTTCAGATTTTGTGACCTGTGGATTTAATCAAATCGTGAACAACTTAGCCAAAATTCATTGGAGATGGGGACAAAATGCAGATCTAGTAGTTCGTATGCCTACAGGAGCTGGCGTAGGTGCCGGGCCATTTCATTCGCAAAGTACTGAGGCTTGGTTTACTCATGTACCTGGATTAAAAGTGGTTTACCCGGCTTTTCCACAAGAAGCGAAAGGACTTTTAATAGCTGCCTTGGAAGACCCAAATCCAGTATTATTTTTTGAGCACAAAGCACTTTACAGAAGTATTTCTGAAGAAGTGTCGGAAGGATATTTTACGGAAGAAATTGGAAAAGCAAGTCTCTTAAAAGAAGGTACAGACATTACTGTAGTTACTTACGGAATGGGCGTTCATTGGGCATTAGATTTATTTAAGGAAGAAAATATAAACGGTGATCTTATTAACTTGAAAACCTTATCGCCAATTGACTATGATACCATATATAATTCTGTTCAAAAAACAGGGAAGGTAATCTTGTTTCATGAAGATGTACTTACTGGTGGAATAGGCGGAGAAATTGCTGCAAATATTACGGAACATTGTTTTGAGCATTTAGATGCTCCCGTAAAACGAATTGCTAGCTTAGACACGCCAGTTCCTTTTGCCGAAAATTTGGAAAAAGGCTATTTGGCAAACTCTAAATTTAAAGATGCTGTTTGTCAGTTGCTGGAGTGGTAAAATATCGAAGTAACATTTGTTACCATAGAAAAGCTTTTCACTTCTCTACTTTCGCACTCTAATTAAACAAACAAAAGGTATGGGATTTTTTAGTAATCTTTTAGGCTTAGGCCCTAAGGTTGATTATGCTGAATTGATAATAAACGGAGCAAAAATTATTGATGTACGTTCTCCAAGTGAATTTAAAAGTGGCCATCCAAATGGTGCCATAAATATTCCGCTAGAGAATATATCCAACAGCATAAAGAAAATAAAAAAGTACAATGTGCCCATTATAATGGTTTGCCGATCGGGTATGCGAAGCGGACAATCGACTAGAACATTAAAATCTAACGGAATTGAGGCTTACAACGCAGGAGCTTGGCAAAACCTGACTTAATTCGTTTATTTGTATTAAGAAGGCGTTATTTGGTTTGAGTACCCAATAAAATCCTTGGTTAGTTTATCAGTTGAAGTGGTTTTTAGATTCTAAAGGCAAGCATTATAGTTGAATTGGTTTGTAACGTAATGCTCTATCAACAATCTCTTCAGGAGTTAAATCATTCCAGTAAATCAAATCAGACACATCTGGATCGGGAACGTTTTGCTTTAAAATATCCATCAACTTATCAATTTCTTTTTCCGTCTTATTTTCTAAGTCTAGAATATCTTTCACTAAATTTATTAGTTCTTCTCTTGTCATTTTGGGAATGCTTTAACGACTGATGTATGGTTTCGTAGCGGACTTCAAAGCGATAATGTTCAAATTACCCAATGAGCCAAATTTGCCACCTTAAAATAGTCAAATCGGCAGATTTGGCGGTGCCAAATAAGAGCTACACCGCCAAAAATTACCGCTAAACCGCTATGAACTATACATTTTGTTATGGGCTATTTTTCCTTCTTCTTAATAACAAAATTTAAAAGCCAAAGATTTTTTATAAGTAACCCAATATTTCTAATAACATCAAATAACCATATAACTAGGTAGTTAAGAACAAAAAACAATGTTTCTTTTGCTAATCGAATAGCTAATACAGAAAAATAATATGTGAATAAAGACACTACGTACCCGCCAAAGAAATCCATATACTCAAAAGCATCTATATATGCATAAGTTGCATAAATAAGACCAACTGGCCACGCCAAAAATATTAATGCATCAAAAATAAAGTTAATTAGATAATTGAAATAAAATAAATATAATGGGTATCCTTTGTCTTTTTCACTATAAACAATAGATTTATTTTCCCATAATAAGCTAATTCGTGTTGCTGCTTTTCCCCATATTTTATATGGCAAAATAAATGGGATATAAACAAATAAATAATATAATGCTCCTAAGGAGGCTTTTACAAAATGCTTTTTGAAATCAAAATCTTCTGTTTTTGTTTCGTTTGCAATGTTAGTAACTTTGCCTTCCATAATACAATTATTTAATAATACCTACTCGTATGGCTTTTCAGTAACCGCCCCGTTTATTTAAGTGGGTTCTGGTCT
>ENA-UOXV01002613-UOXV01002613.1-marine-metagenome-genome-assembly--contig:-NODE-2613-length-23296-cov-5.386730_pt1 | contig 23296 bp, 17 predicted proteins | sample MGYA00238165_ERZ766961 | MGnify/ENA primary metagenome ERZ766961 (study PRJEB28924, sample SAMN03173240) | marine metagenome | biome: Marine; feature: Water; material: Subsurface seawater | place: North...
CGCACTACTTTGTACTCCAACACCAGTACCAGTTCCAGAAAGTGGGTCTTGTGCGCTAATACCGTCAATCATGTATTGAGTTTCGTAGGTTCTACTTCCTCTAATGTTTATTCCATCTGCTGTTTTACTCACACCTGCTTGCATGGTCACAATTTCGGAAACATCACGAACTGCCATTTGCTGAATATCTTCTTGACTGATTTTAACTTCAGAGTTTGCTTCTTCTAGGTTAATCAGATTAGCGTCTCCGACAACCACCACCTCATTCATTACAGTACTTCTTAGACTTAATGTTGCGTTTAGTGTTTTGGTTCCTCCAGCAGTTATGGTAATTCCATTGAAAATTTTATCTGAGTAACCAATAAAACTAAATTTCACTGAATAATCTCCAGGTTTAATTCCTTCAATTCGAAATTTCCCGTTCACATCGGCTGAAACTCCATTATAAGTTCCGACAATTAATACAGTTGCTCCAATTAGTGTTTCTTTAGAATCTGCATCTATAATTTGCCCGACTAAAACACCCGTTTCTTTGTCTTGACCAAAAATGGATTGGGTCAACAACAATGAAAATAATATGAATGCTAATTTCTTCACAATCTATAGATTACCAGTCAAAATCTTTATTTAATACCTGGTTAAATAAAGTGTCTACTTTAGAATAATCAGCGTTGTAAATGTTTAACGCAGAAGCAATGAAAACTACATTTGATCTTCCACCACTCAAAACATTTTTAACTCCTATGGTTTTTGATCCAGAATAACCTGAGCCGTAGATATCACCTTTATATATTTCTACTGCATTTGAAGATTTGTAAAAAGGAGAGAACGCATCGGGGAATGTTGTTGTTCCAAGATCTGGATAGCTTGATTGTAAAGATGTCATTGCAGAATCTGACTTTTTTAGAGTTAACCCCGCCGTTTTTGATGCCATTGAATCAATTGGGTAAACGCCAAGAACCGGAGAGCTTGACTGCAGCGGGTTGTTATTGTCAAAGTATCCAATCGAAAAAACTTTACCTCCGTTTAGAGTAAAATCTTGAATAGGTCGAGCACTAGATTCTAAAATCAACGCAGATAGTCCCGTTCCAGAATTGACGTATGGTTTTTTATCTGAAAAAATACAGAGTTTTTTATATTCAGAAATCATTAAATAAAATGTGGTAGCCCAAAAAGTAGGTTGCCATTTTCCATTATCAACCGTGTAATCGATGTAATCATAATTAGTGACCACATTTGAAATTCTAGTTGTGTAAAAAGAATTAAAATCACGATCGCCCCCAATGACCAATAAGTCGGAAGATTTAGGTTTAAAAAACACATTTTGCAATGTGTCAACTTCACTGATGCTACCAGAAATGTCTGTAGACCGAACGTAAATAGTATTTAATGAATTGAGTATAAGCCCATCCATTAAGTCGGCTTCAGGAGTATCTGCATCGAAATAAACTTTAGCACTCATGGCTCCAGTTCCCGAAGTATTTTGAGGAACTATACTTAAATTGGTTTTCCTTTTATCGACTTTATACCAAGCACCGCTATTCAGCTTTAGCTCAACATCTCTGAGGTTGTCAAATCCATCTTGGTCAGTGGCATTCCAAAAGAGTGATGCAACAATAAATGCGGTATCTTTTGTGGATAATGCCTCATCAAAAGAAACTTCAGGCGGTGTGTTTTTTATTGGGATTTTGACATAGGCTGGAGTTAGATCTTTTTCATTTTTATTGTCAATTGCCCTTACCCAAAACTCTATGTCGGTCGTGTCTGATCCTTCTGAAATAGTAAAAGTAAAAGTGCTGTCCGCTTTTTGAGTTAGCACCCAAGTGCTATTATCTAGTGAAAATTCATAACCATTAATATATCCATCTTTATCAGATCCATACCAAGCCATTTTCACGGTAGTCTTGAGTCTCTGGTCACCAGTTAAATTAATGAAATGAGGTATGACTTGAGAATCTGGTTTTTCATTGCCATTTTTTTCTCCTTTTTTACAAGAAAAAATCGTGAAAATGAAAAGAATAATATAGAGAAAATGAAATTTCAAAATGTGAAAATGAAATTCACTCCCGGGCAGTATGCCTGGGAGTGAATTCAAATTGTTTATTGTTTAATAAATTTAGTTCTTTCTAGAACCAGTCCATTTTCATTTTCTATTTCCATTAAATAAACTCCATTTTGAAGGTCATAAAGTGGAATTGAATTTTCCTCTAAAACTGATTCTCTTCTAGCTACCTCTTTTCCATTCAAATCAATAATTCTAATAGTTACGAATCGAGAATCAGAATTATTAATTACTGTAATTTGTTGAGATGTAGGATTTGGATAAATTCTAAAAGAAGATTTTACACCAGTTAATTCTCCAATAGAAGTGGTGTCTTTTTTAGTTGTATCCGTAGGTAAGGCATTTATTCCTCTATAATCTTCATTATTTCTTGGCAACAATTTCATGTTTCCAAAAGAGAAAGTCATGATACCATACAATGTATCCATGTTCATTGTGTCTCTAACAAGAATTTTTTGAACTGGGTATGAAGCAGAATCAGGAATAATAGAAGCATTATTTACATAAGAAACGAACATAGAACCATTACCAGTTCTTCCTGCCAATACTCTACAATCCGTGCTAGGATCAAGCTTATCGCGACCAACTGTATATTCTGCGAAATTGCTAGGCGCATCAGGGTTTGTATCAACAATATGAAGTTTTCCATTTCCAGTAGTAGTTCCGTTAATTAAGCCAATTAAAACACTTTCAAATTTTTCGTGTCTCTCAAAATCATAACTTGTAGAAAATGAATCTGGAACACTGTAAAAAGCTTTGATAGTGCCAGTTCCTAAATCTTTAACCTTAGTAATACCACTTATTGCAGTTCTACCAAAAGGCTCGGAAACAGTACCTGTTACCTCAATTTTTTGATTTCTAGAGAATGTTTGTCCGGCATTTTCAAGTAAGATACCACCCCATCCACCAAGTAGACCTTCTTCTTGAATATGGATTAATGATAAATCACCATCTTTTCCACCTGCAGTAACAATACCTGTAACTGCAACTTCTTCTCCTGAATATATCGAAATTCCATCGGAGTATGGAGTAAATTGTACATCAGAAATATCTAACCCTCCGTTTCTTACTCTATAAGCATAAGTTCTAATCTTTTGGTCTTTACTTGGTTGAGCAGAATAATTACTGCTGTCATCTTCAGCAGAAATATAGTATCGTACAAAAGTTCCATCAGCCTGTTTTGGAATAGTTGCTGTATGAACTTTACCAGAAGTATTGGTCATGTTAATGGCTGTAAAAGATGAAGTTACATCCACACCTGTAGACCAATGTAGTTTAGCACTGGTAATTTGACCATCTAAATCAAATATGTCAGCAGTAACAACAACATCATCAGAACCTGAGGGAACAACAATGTTTCTTTTTACTGCTTCAATTCTTGGAGCACTAGGTCCGTAAACATAACTTCCAGAATCAATTGGGTTTAGTTCATACCCTCTTCCGTTTTCACCAGTACAGTTTCTAGAGTGAACTATTACTCCAGTAATAGAAGCAAATTGGTCACCTACACTTGGTGGAACATATTTACCTGGTTTACCTGTAACTGGGTGTGTGTATTGAGGTAATTTTTGAGCTGCAAAGAAATCGCCAACATTAATTTTATTTCCAGCTTTGTCGGCCACCACATAACTAACTCTAGAGTTCCCGCTGAAATAATCTACAGATTGTACTTCAACGTCTTTAATGGTAACTAATGAGCTTTCCCATTGTTCTCCAGTAGCCAGTTGATTAACTTGGGTTGTATTATTAATCATTCCAACGTCAATTGTTGTATCCATTACTGCAACACCGCGATTTAAAATAATAATTGAGTTGTTTTTTTCAAGAGGCTCTAATTGAGTTTCACCTTGATATTGGCTTAATATCCCAGTAACCATAATTGAATCTCCTTTTACAATGTTTCTAACACTAGTTGTATAAACTGCATTTGGATCTCCTTGCCTAAGTCTTAGTCCGCCAAATGGAGTTGGTTTAGAAGATTGTGAAATCATGATGTTATGACTTTGAGAACCATAATCTGTTCCGTTTACTAAAGATATACCCACAACAACAACAGTGTCGCCATCATACCGCGATAAATCATTACAGTTACCCAAATTTGTCTGGCTAACCCATTGAATAGAATCGATACTTAGTGTATCTATTTGAGCATAAGAGCTCGCCATAAATCCTATGGCCAATAAAGAGAATAATAGTTTTTTCATAACTTCTGTTTTTACTTAATAATAGTGAATTGTCCTTTGTATAATTTATTGTTTTTTAAATCCTTAACTGTAAAGAGGTATAGTCCTCTCGAAATGATTTGGCCTTCTGAAGAAATTAAATCCCAAGAATGTTCGCCGCCGGAAAAAGTGGTTTTTTCAGAATCAGAAAATTGTTCGTACCAACCAATATCTCCAGCATAATCAGAATTGTGATCAATAGTTGTAATTAAATCACCTGCGGTGTTAAAAACATAAATAGTACAGGTTTCTGGCAGGTTAGCGAATTGAATTCTTTTTGAAGTTTGTCTTTGACTAACCCCTTCCCAAGCCGCACCTAAATAATAAGGATTGGGGTATGCGAAAGGACCATTTTCTTTGGGTTCATCATTGGCTGGTGTTCCCATAAATGCACGGGTACTATTCGAATTTCTACTCGATTCTAAGGAGCCTAGGTTAGCTTCTTCATCACCAGTATCAAATGAGGTTAAAGTTGCAACATATTGCCAGCCATTAACTAAGTTTTTGATGGTGTATTTGTACGTATAAAGATTGGTGTCACCTTCAAATGTTTTGGGTTTCTCTAACCGCAAAGAATCTAGACCCGTTTCATAGAAAAAGCCATCACCTTTTTTGTCATAGGTAGCTAAAGCTTGCCAAGCAGAATCTAAATTAATTTTCTTTTCCGTATCAAAACCCAATCGACTTATGTACAAGCTATAACCCGCAAAATCTTTTTTCTGTGAAATAGGGTCAATCGAGTTTTCTGAATTAGACGTCCAGTACACAGTAAGTTCATTGTTTCCAGGGACATACTTAGTTACTGGAATATCAGGTGGCGAAGGAAGAATATATCTATCAATTAATCCGTTTCCGTTTTTATCCTCACCGGGGTCAAGAACTCCATTACAATTTACATCTTCACCACAATAAGCAGTTTGCGCCCAAAGTGCATTATTAATAATGTTGGTTTGTTGCTCAGCATTATTGGCCAAGTTTGGGTTTCCGTCTTCTTTCTTTTTTCCACAAACAATGGCAAATGCTATTTTTATTTCTTCACCTGGTTCCAAAGTAACGAAAGGGCCAACTGCAACCAGATCAGAACGGTTTCCGGGAGCATTTAAGATTTCTGAATAATATCGACCTGTATGAACATTATTTGAATCGTAAGCTTTAGTCCACGCAGGAGACCAGTTAAGTCCAGTTTTCATTTTATTGTATTTCTGTTTGTCAGTAGTTGGTGAAAATAAAATAGGTTCAGAAGTATTGTTCCATTGCCAAGAATTGTAATGGGCTTTAAATGATGAGTCAATAGTTGGTGAATGAAATCCATTTTTACTTTCTGCCCCTAAAAATTTGTGTCCAAAGTAACTTTCAGTAAACCCTAAATCTCCATTAGCATCATAACAATATCCCATGTATAACGAATCATTATATCCATTTGCTCCTTTGTCATAAAAGGCGGTTCCGCCACTTCCGGCTGGGGTTACATTTACGTTTCTGATTACTGCATTAGCAAACATTCCAATATAAACATCAGAAAGGCTTTCAGTTCCTGTGTTTTTTATGGTATAGTCCATAATTACGAAGAAGTTACTGAATGAAAAATTCCAGTTATACGATTCTAAATGAATGTCAAGTCCGAGTGGTTGATCATGACCAGAAATCTGGATATTAGTTCCTGGAACTACAATGTTTTTATCGGTAAAATCGCATACATAATCTTGGTGAGATACTGCGAGTGGATCAAATACTTTGCTATTAAACAAGCTTGATCTTTCTTTAAAACCCGCCCCAACTTCGGCAGTCATTTCATAACCACCGCCTCCAGTGCTATAACCACCAGCATTGTCATACGAGGCTGTACTAACTGCCTCAGAACCACGAACAGTCGCTCCTACCCAAAGTCCTCCCTCAAATAAGTGTTCAATGCCGGAATTCCTAGGGTACTCACAAGAAGGTTCGTTTTCTAATTGAAAATTTCCACGAAAAGAATTTCCAATAAAACCTACGTTGCTCATGGTTAATCCAATGTCCCCGGCCGTTGTTACAACAGTAGATTTTTGAGCCGTCGAGTTTATACTCAAAAGAATAAGAAAGATAATAGAAGCGCTATGTTGAAGTCCTTTTACCAAACTAGTACCTTTTGAATATCGCTTTCATTGGAGTTTGAAACGGTCATTTTTAAAATAAAAATTCCTTTTTCTGTAATGTCTATTTGATGCTCTTGATAACCTTGGTTAATATTCAGATTTCCTGATTTGATTAGGCTGCCATCTAAAGAAAACACTTCATATTTCAACTGATTTTCAACCTCTGAATTATTTGAATTAAACTGAATTCCATTTTGAGATGGGTTCACCAAATTAAATTTTATTCTTTCTAAAACCGTGTACACATTTGTTGGTACCTCATAAGTAACTTCTAGCTTTAAAATTACTGGCAAGTGATCACTCAAGTTATATAGGTTGTCTGCAATAGAGCCTGGGACGTCAGTGTTTGTGGGGCTATTCACACTACCATTAAATCTTTTTCCATCTTGTCCAACGGCCCTGTAAGAACTAGGGATATATTTAATGTTCAATGAATCATCGATAATTTGTCTAGAAGCTAAAACAAAATCAAATCGGTCATCCATGCCACCACAACTTCCCGTTCTAGTTGCTTGTGTATGAACATCAGCAAAAGAGCTGTTGTTATTCCAGCTTCCTTCTCGTTGTATTGGATCATAAAAACGAAATGGTACATTTCCATATTTTGTAAATTGTTGATATGCCCCTTCACTTGACCTGTAAACATTGAAATCGCCAGCCAAGATGTAATTTCCCGTAGATTCATTTTGCTCTAAGTGGTACATTATACCTTCAGCAGCTTTTTCTCTTTCTGCTCTTTCAGCTGTGCCGTTGCTCGCTTTTAAATGCGCAACCAAATAAGACAAATGCATGGTGTCTGATGTCCCTAAATACCCACCATTAATATAGAGCTTATGAAAGTCTATTGCTCGAATGATGTTGGCGCTGTTTTTAGTTTTTGTAATTGCTGATGAACTGATTAAGCCTAGTTTTTCTTTATTGTAAAATAGGGCATTACAAATGTTTTGTGTTCCACTAACTTGTAGGTTTGTTTTCGAATATTTGGCTGTTCCTTTATTCAGGCAGTATTCAAGAATTCGTTGAGAATATAATTCTTTACAGCCCATTTCATTTATTGAAAGGATATCAGGATTAATATACTTTAATATTTTTTCTAATTGACTGTCTTTATAGGCCAATGAAATGTTAAATCCGCCGCAAGTATTTCCATTGTAACCATAGTTTAGCAAGTTATAATGCATGATAGTAATTGTGTCCTTTACTGTTTTAGTTTGCGCTTTTCCAAGAGAGGTAAAAGTGACAAATAACAAAAGACAAAATAGGTGACTAACTCTTCTCATTTAAAAAAATCGGAAGGCAAATCTACTTCAATCAAGGCAAATTAAGTGTTAAGTAATTGCTATGCACGCATTACTTATTCACAGTTGTTAGCAACGTATTAATCTTTCTATTTGCCAGTAAAACAATTACTTATAATAAAATATTGACCTTTAACATATCTTACTTTTCTTAACCATCCTCATTTCTAAGTTTGAATATATATTCGTGGCTCAAAATTTAACTGTGTCAGATAGCATTGTCATAATACCTACCTACAACGAAATAGGTAACATTGAAAGAATGGTTAGAACTGTGTTTGACCTTTCTAAGGACTTTGATATTCTTATAGTTGATGACGGCTCACCTGATGGTACCGCGGAAAAAGTAAAAGAATTGCAGGGCGAATTTGGCGAACGTTTGCATATTACCGAGCGTGAAGGGAAGCAAGGATTGGGTACAGCTTATATTCATGGATTTAAAATTTGTTTGGAAAAGGGCTACGACTACATCTTTGAAATGGATTGCGACTTTTCTCACAACCCAAGAGATTTAGTTCGACTTTACGAAGCATGTGCTGTTGGAGGTGCTGATATGAGTGTAGGTTCGCGATATACAAAAGGTGGTAAAGTTCATAATTGGCCAATAGGTCGAATCTTGATGTCTTATTTCGCTTCAGTTTATGTGCGACTGATACTTTGGTTAAATGTTAAAGACACCACAGCAGGATTTGTTTGTTATAAGCGAAAGGTTTTGGAAACAATTGACCTTCCTTCTATTCGATTTGTAGGTTATGCGTTTCAAATTGAAATGAAATATACCGTTCATTTACACGGGTTTAGTATTTCGGAAGTGCCAATTACATTTACTGATAGAGTAGTAGGTGAGTCCAAAATGAGTTCTAAAATATTTAAAGAAGCTCTATTTGGTGTTTTGATAATGAAGGGAAAGAGCATTAGATAGTTCCATTTAATTGAAGTTTTATCGCTATGATAAACTTCCATTTTTTATTCATTATTCTCGTTTCTTTAACTTCAGTTTCTGATTATAAGCATCATCTTTGTAGAGGTTGTTTGAATTACTAACTTTTTAATTATTTACAGTATGTCCACACTACTAAAAAACGGAACCCTTGTTAATGAAGGTAAAATCTTTAAAGGTTCAATTCTTATTGAAAATGAAATAATTGCAGGAGTTTATCTTGAATCAGATGAGCTGCCAAATGCTAAAGAAATAATTGATTTAAAAGGGAAATACATATTGCCTGGTATTATTGATGATCAAGTACATTTTAGAGAGCCTGGATTAACTAAAAAAGCTGATATATTCACTGAGTCAAGGGCTGCGGTTGCCGGAGGTATTACCAGCTTTATGGAAATGCCGAATACTGTGCCCAATGCCTTAACTGTTGATTTACTTGAAGATAAATATGATATAGCGGCGGAAAAATCGATTGCCAACTATAGTTTTTATATGGGAGCATCGAATGACAATATTAACGAGGTGCTTAAAATAGATTCTAAAAAGGTATGTGGCCTTAAAGTTTTTATGGGCTCAAGTACTGGAAACATGTTAGTTGATAATGAAAATACATTACGTAGTATTTTTTCTGAATGCAATATGCTAATAGCTTCTCATTGCGAAGATGAGGATACAATTCGGGCAAATACGGCAAGTTATAAAGCTAAATACGGGGCTAATATTCCGGTAAGATATCACCCTGAAATTAGAAGTGCTGAAGCCTGTTATAGATCCTCTTCGTTTGCAGCAGGCTTAGCTAATGAGTATGGTGCGCATTTGCATATTTTGCATTTGAGTACAGAACGTGAGCTTTCTTTGTTCGATTCAAATAAACAATTAAAAGACAAGAAGCTGACAGCCGAGGCTTGTGTTCATCATTTATGGTTTAGCGATCAGGATTATGATAAATTTGGAACTAGGATTAAATGGAATCCAGCGGTTAAAAAACCTTCTGATCGTGATGCGATTTTTCAAGCCGTTCTCGATAATAAAATTGATGTTATTGCTACCGACCACGCGCCACATACGTTGAAAGAAAAAAGCTTAGATTACTGGAGAGCCCCTTCTGGAGGTCCACTGGTTCAGCATGCTTTAGTTTCTATGCTAGAACATGTGGCAAATGGTAAAATTCAATTAGAACGAGTTGTAGAAAAAATGTGTCACGCACCAGCAGAATTATTCAAAGTCGAAAATAGAGGTTTTTTAAAGCCAGGCTATTTTGCCGATATTGCTGTAGTGGATTTAGATTCGAGCTGGGAAGTTTCAACAAATAATATTTTATACAAATGTGGCTGGTCTCCTTTTGAAGGACATCAATTTAGTAGTAAAGTTTTGGGGACTTGGGTTAACGGATCTTTAGTATATGACAATTTGAAAGGAAATGAGATTGGTGAAATAATTGAAGCAAATTCAGCAAAAAGACTATTCTTTAATTCTTAAGCAATGAAAAAACTAGCAATACTATTATTGGTTTTAATTTTTATTTCATGCGGAAATGAACCCGAAATTGTAAAACCGGATAATTTGCTTGAAAAAGAGCAAATGATTGAAGTTTTATATGATTTGGGATTGGCTGAAGCAGCATACAGAGGTAGGCATCATAAAGATACCATAGCTGAAGAAAAAGTAAGGCAAAGGGTTTTTTATAATTTTAGTGAGCATGGAGTTTCTAAGGAACAATTTGAAAAAAGCTATGATTATTATATGAAAAACCCCGAAGTATTAGTTGAGATATATAATGAAGTATTAGCCCGATATAGTACCAGACTATCAGAAGTAGAAGAAGAGGTCAAATAATGGCTGTTACTTAACGAATTTCTTTTAAAAAAATCTTTGAAGTAAAGTCAACTGATTTTTTTATAGGAATAAACTGAAGTCCTAAAGTTTCTCTAATCTTTTTGTTAGAGTATAACTGTATTGAATTTGCAGCTCTTGCCGTTTCTTTGGTAATGAGTGGTTTTGCTCCACTAATTAACGCCCAAGCCCAGTTTAGTCTCCAAGCAGTGCTACTCATTATCCGATTTGCCAGAATAGTTGGGGGTGTTTTACCCAAAGATATTGCAAGAATGTCAAAAAACTGTTTGAATGACATGTTTTCTGAAATCAAAACAAATCGTTCATTGTAAATTTTAGTTTCAGCCAGGCGCATCATGGATTTCGTAACATCTCTAACGTCAACAAAGGCATTACTTCCCTTACTATAAAATTTCAACCCCTCCCAAACACTCTTAAAAACATTTGTACTGCTTTTGCCCCATTCTCCAGCGCCAATTATTACCCCAGGGTTTATAATTGAAATATTCAATCCTTCTTCAGAGCCTCTCCAAACCTCTAATTCAGCGCTATATTTTGTAAAGCTGTAAAAAGAATTATTTGTGCCTGCATCCCAATTACAAGATTCATCGATTGTTGTACCTTTTTTCTGTTTTCCAATAGCCGCAGTTGAGCTAACATAGATTAAATGTTCAACTCCACTTTCAATGGAAGCATCTACAATATTGGCTGTGCCTTTAATGTTTACGGCCTCCATTATTGCTTTGTCTCTGGGGTCAAAACTCACGATGGCTGCACAATGAAAAACCCTTTTTATTCCTTTTAAACTTTCTAAAATGCAGCCTATATCCAGGATATCACCTTCAAACCAGTTTATCTGTTCGAATAATTCTTCTTGATTTTCTCTTATGAATAGGCTCTTAATGGGACTGATGTTGGAGTTTTTTCGCTTTATGGCAGTTACAGATTCTCCTTTGCAAAGAAGGTCATAAATGAGTTGTGAACCAACTATACCCGTACCACCAGTTACCAAATTCATGAACAACGAAAGTAATTCAGATTTTGATTATAATAAGTTAAAATTGCTCATATTATAAAATCAATTTTCGCTTAAAATTGATAAGATTAATTCAACATAAATAAACTGGACAAATATCTTTGCCAGCTATTTTAGAAAAGACAAATGAATTTTATTAAAGAATTACAATGGCGTGGAATGATTCACGACTTGATGCCTGGAACTGAAGAAGCTTTAAATAAACCTTCTGCGGGTTATATTGGGTTTGATCCAACTGCCGATAGCCTTCATATTGGATCTTTGGTGCAAATTATGATTTTAGTTCATTTGCAAAAAGCAGGACACAAACCAATTGCCTTAATTGGTGGTGCTACTGGTATGGTTGGAGATCCTAGTGGGAAATCAAAAGAACGAAACCTTCTTGATCAAAATGAAATAGAAAAAAATATAGCTGGGGTTCGGTCTCAATTAGAAAAATTCTTGGATTTCAATTCTGGAGATAACTCTGCGGAATTGGTTAACAATTTTGATTGGTTTAAAGAAATGAACTTCTTGGATTTTATTCGGGATGTTGGAAAACACATGACCGTCAATTACATGATGGCGAAAGATTCTGTTAAATCTAGAATGGAAACGGGGATTTCATTTACTGAATTTTCTTACCAATTGGTTCAAGGGTATGATTTTTACTGGCTCAACAAAAACAAAAATTGTATAGTTCAGCTTGGTGGATCAGATCAATGGGGAAACATTGTGACCGGAACTGAATTGATAAGAAGAATGGGAGGTGGTGAAGCGTATGCTGTTACAACTCCTCTTATAAAAAAAGCTGATGGTAGTAAGTTTGGGAAAACTGAATCTGGAAATGTTTGGTTGGATAGAAAAAGAACCAGCCCTTACAAATTCTACCAATACTGGTTAAACAGTAGTGATGAAGATGCTAAAACCTATATTAAAATATTTACTCTAAAACCTGAAGAAGAAATTAATGCTTTAATCGCAGAGCATTACCAGGCACCACATCTACGGTTGTTGCAAAAGGCACTGGCAGAAGATATTACTACTAGAGTTCACTCAAAAGAGGATTTTGAAGCAGCCGTAGAAGCATCCAACATATTATTTGGAAAATCTACATCAGATTCATTAAAAAAATTATCGGAAGACGATATGCTTACTGTTTTTGAAGGAGTTCCGAAATCTGAAATTTCTATGTCTGAATTAGAGAATGGAATTGATTTAGTTGATTTATTGGTTGAAAAAACAAATTTTTTACCGTCCAATAAGGAAGCTAGACGTGCTCTTAAGGAAAACTCAATTAGTTTAAATAAGGATAAGGTTCAGGGTGAGATTAAGGTTAACGCTTCCAATCTAGTTTCTGAGAAATATTTGTTGCTTCAACGAGGTAAGAAAAAGTATTTTTTGGTAAAAGTGTTATGATAAAGCGTTGTTCGTAATATTAAATAGCAAGCAAGTTACAGCCCCTCACATCGCTATTGTCAAATCTACCTGAAACCTCAAGCTGGTTTTCAGCTGTTTTTTTACCTAAATCTTGGGTGGCAATAAATGAGCAAGAATCTTGATTGGCTAAGTCTATAATATTGATTCCGCCAGTTTTTCCGTTTTCTAATAAATGTAAAGGATCGGAGGTGTCTCTAATTACAATTTGCATCCAAGGTGGGCATTCAAAAATACCATGGCCTTTGGAGTAGGCCTGTGATAATAACTCGGTCATTCCATACTCCGAATGAATTTGATTTAAGCCAAAATTTGATTTCAAAATACCGTGGACCTCAGGTCTTGTAATTTCTTTTTTTCGGCCTTTCATACCACCGGTTTCCATTACAATGGTGTTTTCTAATTGTTGTGGAAAAGCTTCAGAAAAATCGAGTAACGCATAAGTAACTCCAAGTAAAAGGGTTGGTATCTTATTTTCTTCTGCCCATTGTAGCTTCGAATTTAAATCATTGAATTCGTTCAAGAAAAAACCACTTTCTTTATAGTTACTTTTATTCATAAAGTCTTGAGCCATGTATATTAGTGACGACCCCTCTCTTTCTAAATATGAAGGTAAAAGTGCAAGTATTAAGTAATTGGAGACATCGCCATAGAAAATTTCAAAACCAGTTCTAAAGCTCTTTTCATAATTAGAAATGTCTTTTATAAAATGTTTGGAAACCCCCTTTCCAGTTGTAGATGAACTAGTGAAGGTAGTTTGAGGTTCAAATAGTCCAGTTTTTATTTCTTTAGATTTAAAAAACTCAATAGGTAAGTAAGTGATTTCATTAATAGACTCTGGTTTTGAATTTCCCTTGATTAAATCCACATATTGTTTTAGGATTTTATTGTTATTGTATTGAAAATGAAATGTGTTGAGGCAAACTTCTTTAAAGTCTGAAGGAGATGTTATCTTACTAAATTCAATCAAAACACAACATAAAAAAAGCCTGCAAATGCAAGCCGTATATTATTAATTACAATTAATAAAGAGCTAAATTTTAGCTCGGTTTGTTGGAGGTGAACTCAATAAATCTTCTTCTGAGATTTCATTTTCCATCAATTCGCCGTCTTTTTTAAATATTACTTTATAATATTTAACGCCTTTTTTTACAACACACTTTTCAATTAGCATTGGGTGTTGGTCAACTTTGTAGTAAACAATTTCGCCTTCATTGTATTTAAAAGATTGTCCTTCGGGTAATTTCCCAGAGGACATACAAGAAATTAGGAAAAGGCTCATGGTAAGCCATAGTAATAAAACTGATTTTATGTAGTTTATTTTCATCCTTTAATTGTCCAATTTCAAGATACACAAATGTAGGAAATTAAGTATAACTATGAAAATGAGGTGCCCGTTTAATCGAGTAAAGATTATTTCTAGAATTGATGTGTTACTTTTGTAAATATTTTGAAGAAAATAATTTCCATATTAATCTTGTTTTTTGTTTTTGCATCCTGTAAAAAGGAATCCTGTGAAGGAAATGTTCCCGTAATTACATTTGATGAGGTAAGAAAAAGTTTGAATACCACTGTAGTTGTGCTTGGCGTTTTAGATTGCGATGGAGACGTTGGATTAAATCAAGACCAAAATACAGGTGAATTCCAATACAATGCCTTTATCGATATTCGACCGTTTCGAAATGGGAAATGGGATGATGAAACCTTTGATTTTGCAGACACTACTTTTGTCGAAATAAAAAATGATAGTGGTTTAGTAATTGGCTATGACACCATCATTGATATCCTAAATTATTATTATAGGGTTCCTGCAGTTGATAATAACAGTCGGTCAGATATTTATGAGGCAAAAATTGAACTGGATCTTGGTTCAACCTTTTTTGGTTTTGATACTTTTAGATTTGAAGGTCGAATCAAGGACAGAGCTTTAAATAGTAGTAATACGGCTGTATCTGAACGGCAAATAATTTTATTCCAATAACGGGAATAAATGTTTCCAAACAGTTTCAGTAACAATTCTATGTCCCTCTGCAGTTGGATGGATTCCATCTGGTAAGTTTAGTTCTTTAATTCCTGCCACATTTTCTAAAATGAATGGAATTAATGCAATATTCTCTTCTTTTGCGATATCGGTGTACATTTTTTCGAAATCTAAATAATATTCATTTCCCATATTTGGTGGAACCTTCATCCCTGCCAAAAGTACTTTTGAGTCAGGGTTCTTTTTTTTGAAGTTCTTTACGATTTGACTTAAGTTTTTCTTAGAGTCTTCAACAGTGTAACCTCTAAGTCCATCATTTGCGCCTAATTCAAGCACAAATATCTCGACAGGTTCTTTTAAAACCCAATCTAATCTAGATAAGCCTCCTTTTGTAGTTTCTCCAGAGTTTCCAGCATTTACACAAATGTAATTGAGACCCAAGGAATCGATTTTTTCCTGAATTAAACTTGAGAAAGCTTCACTTGGCTCGAGTCCGAAAGCTGCAGTAATACTATTTCCAAAGAACAGTATGGTTTTCTTTTTATCAGTTTTTACACTTTCAGTTTTATTCTCTATTTTGGTTTTTTCTATGGCTTTAGTATTCTCGTTTTGACATGAAAGTTGAATAAAAACAAGTCCAAAAAGAATAATAATCGATTGTAATTTAGTTTCCATCTTCATGTATTTTGTTTTACCGAATTTAATTAAAAACAAAAGTGTGAATTCTAAGCGTTTTAAGGTGTCTGAAATTTGTAAAAAGTTGTTTAGTTTAGAGGCTTCATTTTTTTAGTATAAAAACTACCTAATACCCTGAATGCTAGAAGTTGTTGGGTTATCGGAATCAGAAGTTGAAAAATCGAGCCAAGATCATGGCTCGAATAGACTTACTGAACAGAAAAAATCGACATTTACCGATAAGTTATTAGAGAACGTAAAGGACCCTATGATTATCATCTTAATCATAGCCCTAGTTGTTGTTGTATTTCTTTCGTTTCTGGGTTATACTGAATGGTACGAAGGCGTTGGTATTGGTGTCGCGGTGGCTCTAGCTACCCTGGTGTCCACTTATTCAGAGTTTAAAAATGAAGAAACTTTTCAAAAACTTCAAGAAGAGGCTTCGAAAGTTTTCTTAAACGTTTACCGAGGAAATCAACTTAAATTAATCAATATAAATGATATAGTAGTTGGCGATAAAATATTTCTTCAACCAGGTGATAAAATCCCTGCTGATGGTGAATTGATTGACGGAGTGATAAAAGTGAACCAGGCCATGTTGAATGGCGAGGCTGAACCTGTTTCAAAAACCCCAGGCAAATCAAATTTAAATGACCTTAACCATAATAAATCAGTTTTCAGAGGAACCATTGTTGAAGATGGTGAGGCAATTTTAGTAGTATTAAAAGTTGGAGACAAAACTCAATTTGGGAAACTTGCTAAAGATTTAAAATCGGAAGATAGGCCTGGGCCATTAAGGTTAAAGCTTACAACTTTGGCAAATACCATTGCAAAATTGGGCTATATGGGTGCTCCATTAATTGCATTGGCATTCATGTTCAAAATTATCTTCATAGACCATGAAGGTGATACTTCATTTTACTTTTCGCAGGATTGGCAGATAGTTTTTGCTGATTTTATGCAAGCCCTCATTCTGGCAGTTATAATAATTGTGGTAATCGTTCCGGAGGGATTACCCATGATGATTGCCATTGTTTTGGCTCAGAATATGAAAAAATTGCTAGTCAACAAAGTGTTAGTTAGGCAATTATTGGGAATTGAAACTTCTGGAAGTTTAAATATTCTTTTCTCGGATAAAACAGGAACCATTACTAAAGGCAAACTTGAGGCTGTGGCATTTGTTTTAGTAAATGATAATAAAGATGGTAATCTTGAAGAGTTTCAGAATATTGATCAATTGCCTGGGGTTTTAAAAGAAGATTTAAATTTAAGCATAAGAGAAAATACTTCAGCAGTTGTAAACCTTAAAGCAAATAAGAAAGAAGAAATCATAATTGGTGGTAATTCCACTGATAGAGCATTACTCAAATTTGTAAAAGCAGATGAGGTTGAGTTTGTAACTCCAGTTTTAGTGCATAGAACTCAAATTTTGTTTAATTCGGCTCGAAAATTTTCGGCATCAGAAGTTGTCCTTAAAAGTGGTCTGGAAGTTTCCTTAGTAAAAGGAGCTGCTGAAAGGGTGCTGGAGAATTGCTCATTTTATTACGATACCAAAGGTGAAAAAAGTGAGTTGAGTGAAACCCTGAGGTCAGAAATCGCTAAGGCAATGGAAGATAAAGCCGATCAAGGTTTTAGAATAATTGGTGTTGGAACTACTACTAGGCACGTAACTGAAGATGTACTCCCTAAGGATATGTCTTTATTGGGTTTCAGTCTTATAAGAGATGAACTAAGAGAAGAAGCTCATGATGCGATAGTCGAGCTTGCCGGTGCAGGTATTCAGGTTGTTATGTGCACTGGAGATAGACATGGAACGGCAGTGGCCATTGCAAAAGAAGCTGGGCTTGTAACCGATGACAATTCAATTATGCTTAGTTCAGATGAGATGAACAAGATGAGCGATGATCAGTTACGTGAGATTATACCAAAATTGAGTGTAATTTCAAGATGCCTGCCTTCTGATAAAACTCGTCTTGTAAAACTTGCCCAATCTAGAGGGCTTGTCGTTGGAATGACAGGTGATGGTGTTAATGATAGTCCTGCATTGAGTAACGCAGATGTTGGTTTTGCCCTAGGAAGTGGAATCGAAGTGGCTAAAGAGGCTTCAGATATTGTTGTGTTAGATGATAATATTCAATCAATTGCACATGCCGTTCATTATGGTAGAACGATTTACCGATCGGTTCAAAAATTTATAACCTTCCAATTAACTGTAAATGTTGCCGCCATATTATTGGCTTTTATTGGCCCTTTCTTAGGGTTTGAATTGCCTTTAACCATGATTCAATTATTATGGATTAATTTAATTATGGACACTTTAGCTGCGCTGGCTTTTAGTGGAGAGCCTCCATTATTAAAACACATGGATGAACCCCCTAAATCAAGAGATGAAGGATTGATTTCTAAACAAATGTGGTCTTCTATTCTTGCGAATGGATTATTCATGACCATCCTTTGTATTTTCTTTTTAAAGAGCCCTTGGGTTTATGATTTGTTTGGCTGGGACGGAGTTAATGGATCAGAAAATGAAATCCTTTTTCAGACTGCGTTTTTCACTCTTTTTGTGTTATTAAACAATTTCAATAAATTTAATGTTAGAGTAGAGGAATTAAGCCTGTTCGATCATATTTTTAAGAATATGGGTTTTATTCGGGTAACCATTATCATATTCGTTGTTCAATTTGTATTGACCGTTTGGGGAGGAGAATTATTCAGAACTCGACCTATGAATATTACAGAATGGGCTTGGGTGTTATTTTTCTCCTTCCTTGTTATTCCTTTTGATCTGGCAAGAAAAATGATTGTGAAAAGCGTGTTTAAGAATTAGTAAAGGTCAAGGTGTGTCTTCTTTAACTGCAATTGATTTTCATTCTTAATTCGAATCAATCCATTTTTTCTTTCTAATTCCATAGTAAATTTACTTCTATTATTTATTCAGGTTTTTTAATACTTTTTACTCACTATACCCTTCTATTTTTGCCGACTTAATTATTCAAGCATGTCCATACTAAAATTAAGTAACATCAGTCAACGTTTTGTTTCAGGAGACAAAGAGATTGAAGTGCTTTCAGATATAAATCTAGAAGTAAATCCCGGAGAAAGCCTGTCCATTGTCGGTCCATCAGGAAGTGGAAAGACAACCATGTTAGGTCTGTGTGCCGGGCTGGATAGACCAACATCTGGGAAAATCCAATTAGCAGGAAAGAACATAGAAGACTTAAATGAAAATCAACGAGCTGAATTGAGACGTGATAACGTAGGCTTTGTATTTCAAAACTTTGAGCTCATTCCTACACTTACTGCTCTAGAAAACGTTTCTCTTCCTCTTGATTTGAAAGGTGGGCGCGATTCGAAATCCATTGCAGAGGATTTACTAAATAAAGTTGGGTTGGCTGATAGAGCACATCATTACCCAACTCAATTGAGCGGTGGAGAACAACAACGAGTTGCCATAGCCAGAGCTTTTAGCAACAACCCTTCTATTGTGTTTGCAGATGAGCCAACTGGTAACTTAGATGAAGAAACAGGGCAACACATTGAAGATTTATTATTTGATCTGAATAGAGAAAAAGGAACAACATTAATTTTGGTTACGCATAACCTTGAACTCGCTAATAAGGCACAACGAATTATTGAATTGAAAATGGGTAAGCTAACTCGTGATGAAATATTACAAAAAGACACGATTTGAAATTTTCTGGATTATTTCGTTTAGCCTTTGTTGAGCTTAATCACAATCGGTTCCGACTTTTTATTTATTCTTTGAGCATAAGTATTGGTATCGCAGCTTTGTTTGCAACTGGTAGCTTAAAGAAAGATTTAATAACTCAAATTGATAAGGAAACACGTTCTTTGGTTGGGGGCGATCTTGTAATAAAAGGATATGCTCCGATAAGTGATTCTCTTTATGAAAGTGTAATTAATGAGGCTGAAAAAAATGCGAGTGAAAAAAGTTTTGCTAGTATGGTGGTCTTTAATAACAAAGGACAAACTCGACTGGTTAACGTTAGGGCCATTAGTTCAAATTATCCACTTATAGGTGACATAACGGACAAGGAAGGAGACTCTAGACGGATTAATAAAGAACAAGGTTTTGTTTCAATTAATCAGAGTTTGGCAATTCAATATGACCTGAAATTAAATGATTCTTTACAGATTGGGAATTCTAATTTTTTAATTGGGGCAGTTCATTCAAAGGCCCCAGGTCAATCGGGTATTGCCGCTACGGTTGCTCCAACGGTGTTTATTTCTTTAAATGATTTGGACGGAACGGGATTAGTAAGAATTGGCAGCCGTGTCCAACGTTCATATTATTTCAAAATGAAAAATGAGAAAACGGCAAAAGCCGCTTTTGAAAATTTCGAGAAATTGGTTATTGATGAAGGCCTTAGAATTGAAAATATTGAATCTGGAAGGCAGAGGCTAGGAAGGACATATAAAAACCTCTTTCGATTTTTGAATTTGGCTGCTTTTATTGCACTAATTATTGGAGGCATCGGAGTGGGTAGTGCTATTGACTTGTTCTTAAGCGAAAAGAAAAAGACGGTTGCAGTATTAAAATGTATTGGTTTTAAATACAATCAAATTGCTACACTTTTTCTAGTTCAAATTGTTGCTTTGGGACTCTTTGGAAGTCTTTTTGGAATTGCAATTGGTTTAGGGATTCAACAGGTATTACCAACTTTATTTCAAGATATTTTTGTTGTAGATATTTCAGATGGCTTTCATGCTTCTGTGTTTTGGATTTCCATATTAAGCGGGGTAACCATAAGTGTATTGTTTGGCTTAAGAACTTTAATTCCTTTATTGATGGCTACACCAATGATGGCTTTAAGAAGTAATTTGGAAAGTCAAAAAGATTTTGGTAAAATCAATATTATTATTCGAGCAATTCAACTCCTTGTTTTAGTGGTTATTACTTGGTTATTGGCAGGAGATTTAGTGATCTCTATTGTGTTTACCGGCATGTTGTTGGTGCTTATGTTAAGTCTATGGGGCTTGGCAGTATTACTCCGAAAAATGGCAAGAAAAGCATCCAAATCATTTAAATCGTTTGAATGGAAGTATGCCATAAATTCATTGTATCGACCCCAAAACCAAACCGTATTATTGATTAGCGTAATTGGACTTTCAGTTATTTTGGTGTTGCACTTGTTTTTTATTCGTTCTTCATTAATCAGCTCTTTTCAATTAACTGAAAATGAAAACAGGCCAAACCTTATCATTTTTGATATTGATAAAGAGGCAGTTGAGCCGATTTCTAACTTCTTAACCACTAAAGAAGCAACTGTATTTGATCCTTTGTCCATTGTTCCTATGCGAATTCATCAGTTCAAAGGACGGAGTGTTTATGAATGGAAAAAAGACTCAACACATTCTATATCACCACGAGTTTTTAATCGTGAATATCGAGTTACGGAAAGAGACATGTTGGGCGATAATGAGGCACTTACAAGTGGAGAGTGGGTTGATAATTATACCGATGGAATTATACCCATTTCAATAGAAGAGAATTTCGCACAACAAGCTGATTTGGAATTGGGTGACGAGTTGAAGTTTAATGTATTTGGGTCTATATTAAGTGCTAAAATCAGTTCAATACGTAAAGTAGATTTCACTCAAATGAAAGCAGCTTTTACAATTGTATTCCCAAAGGGTTCGTTAGAAGGGGCTCCGGTAATGTACGCTGTATCAGCCCATGTAGCTGATAAAGATAAAATGATGAATATCCAAAATGAGTTGTTGGATAGGTTTAAAAATGTTTCAGTAATAGATTTGGAATTAGTTTTTGAATCGGTAATGGAGGTTGGTGCAAAAATAGAAATGGCCATTCAATTTATGTTTTCGTTTAGCGCATTTACCGCACTCATTGTATTGATAAATACCTTGTATGTTACAAGGTTTCAAAGAATGCGAGAAAGTGCTGTGCTGAGAACCTTGGGAGTGGTTTCTGGACGACTTATGAGAATAAATATCTATGAATTTTTGGTTCTTGGAATATTGTCTGTATTGGCGGGAGTTCTTTTCTCATTAATGGTAACTTGGTTATTAATGGTCTTTTTGTTTAAGGTTCCTTTTTCACCTGATATTCTTACTTCAGGAATCATTCTTCTTGGTGTGGTGCTTTTGGTAACTATAATGGGAGCTATTAATAGTCGAAGTCTAGTGAATGTATCTCCCATGAATGTACTTCGTGGAAATAGTTAATTAGTGTATAGCTGAAGAGCATCAGCCACCACAAAAGTACTTCCACCTATATAGAGTAGTTCACCTTGGGAAAATTTTTTCTTAGCCACATCAATTGCGTTTTCAACAGTGCCGCAATCTTCACCATTTATTCCAACTTTTTTGGCGAATGACTTTAATGTCATACTGTCTAAAGCCCTAGGAATATTTGCTTTACAGAAATAGTAATTTTCATTCTTTGGAAATAGTTGTAGAATGTCTGAGATGTCTTTATCGTTCACCATTCCAAGTACAAAATGAATCTTTTTATACCCTAAGTTCTTAATTTGATCAAGAACCTCTGTGAGCCCACTTTTGTTGTGGGCAGTATCGCAAATAGTTAGGGGGCTCGTACTTAGTGTTTGCCATCGCCCTAATAGTCCGGTATTTTTACTTGCATTTAGAATTCCCATTTCTACATTTTTAGTTGAAATGTCAAATTCGTTTTTCCGTAGTATTGGAATACATGTTAAAGCTGTTTTTTGATTCTTAATCTGGTAACTTCCAAGTAAATCACTAGGGTAAATCGTTTCGAATTCTAACTCTTCTGTGAAAAGGATTGGTGCTTGTAATTCCTCAGATTTATTTTGAAATACCTCTTTAGTTTCTTTTGTTGTCTCGCCTATAACTATTGGTGTTTTGGGTTTAATTATCCCGGCTTTTTCTTGTGCTATTTGAGAAAAAGTGGTCCCCAAAAATTGGGTGTGATCTAAACTAATATTGGTTATAACCGAAAACAACGGATTAATAACATTTGTAGAGTCTAAGCGCCCACCCATTCCTACTTCAATTATTGCAACATCAACCTTTTCCTTTAAGAAATGTGAAAAAGCCAATCCAACTGTCCATTCAAAAAAGGATAGGTTTAAGTCTTCGAATTGCATTTTATATTTCTCTACAAATTCAACAACATCTTTCTCTGGAATTTCTTTCCCATTTATTTTTATTCGTTCCCTAAAGTCGAGTAGGTGTGGAGAGGTGTAAAGACCCACCTTATAACCTGCTTCTTGAAGAATTGAAGATAGCATATGAGATGTACTTCCTTTTCCGTTTGTACCTCCAACATGAACACTTTTGAATTGGCTGTACGGATGTTCTAAAATGTCCATTAATGCCCATGTATTGTCAAGGTTTGCTTTGTAAGCAGCTTTTCCTTGCCTTTGATAAATTGGCAACTGAGAAAATAAATAATCTAATTTAGCCTGATAAGTCATTCTCTATTTTTAGTTGAAAATATTAAGTATTCATATCCAGCCTCTTCGATAGTTTTAATGTCCGATTCATTTGGTATTCTGTCATATGCAATTAGATCAGTATAGTACATGGCCTCAACATAATGGTCGCAATTAAAAAGCACTAGTTTCTTGCCTTCATTATTCTTTGCTATTTCTAATATTTCAGTCTTCCAACTAGGTTCGGTCCTTTCAGATCCAATTTTCATTCTTTCTATGGAATACCTAATTGCTAACAAACAAA
>ENA-UOXV01002616-UOXV01002616.1-marine-metagenome-genome-assembly--contig:-NODE-2616-length-23282-cov-5.062557_pt1 | contig 23282 bp, 16 predicted proteins | sample MGYA00238165_ERZ766961 | MGnify/ENA primary metagenome ERZ766961 (study PRJEB28924, sample SAMN03173240) | marine metagenome | biome: Marine; feature: Water; material: Subsurface seawater | place: North...
GAAAGAAGTCACATCTCTCACAAAACGACACGCTAGACGACACTCACGCGAACGCAAAGCACGGGCGAGGGACGGCGGATACGCGAACGCCGGTTGACTTCATCACCGTCGGCCCCGAGGCTCTCGCGACGTTTGGCCTCGCGCGACTCGAAGTATTCGCGACCGTCTGATTCCACCCGCGAATACTTCCGCCTCCACCCTGATTCCACCCGCGATCCGTATTGATGCGCGGAACCCTCCGCCCGCCCGTTACGGACGACCCTCGCCTCATTCCAGCACCAACCGCGCTGGCGACTGTGGGACCGTTGGACCCCGCGGGCCCGTCGTCGCCCGGGTCCGGCTTACTTATTTCCATCTTTTTGGAAATCTTCGCCGCCTGCTCCTTGGCGCCGCCTGGGACGCTCCCGCGGAACACCATCTTGACCGGCGCCAGGGCCTTATCCGCGGCGAACCCGAGCCCCGCGACGGCAGCCGCGCCGCCCGCGAGGCACGCGGGCATCAGCCACCGGTTAGCGGCGGTAGGATCGTGCGCGGCGGAGAGCGCGCCGAGCGCGCAGAGAAAGACGAGGCTCACAACCTGCGAGTAGTTCGCCAGGCACCCCGCCAAGACCGCGTCCGCGTCGTGCTCCGCGGCGTATTGGACGCACACGGACGGCACGGGCATGAGCACGATCGCGGCGAAGATGAACCGAATCGCGCCGAGGCCGGGGGGAACGAAGGCTGTCGCCACCGCCGCCGCAACGAGCGAGAGGGAGTACTTGGCGGCGAGAAAGTTGGCGACGACTCGCATCTGTAGCCGGGGCAGAAGCGGCTGGAAGAGGACGCCGAGGGTGACCAGCACCAGGGGCCTGTTCGCAGCCGCGAGGGGCGCGATGATCCCGGCGATGGCCTCGGGAAGCGCGGAGACCCCCGGGGCGGTCGCACCCGCGCCGCCCGACGTGGCCACCGCGGCTAGTATCAACGCCACCATGGGTGGAAAAGTCAAGGTTTTGGCGATGATCCTCGCCGCGGCTTGCGCGTTTGTCTCCTGGACGCCCCTGCTCTTCTCCGCAGCCTTTCTCGCCTCCCTCGAGCAGTCTGCCGCCTTGCTCGCGGCCTCGTCGCTCTTTGCCATGTCCATGGACTCGACGAACTCGCCCTCTTCGAACCGCCCCGACTTGAACTTGCCGCTGCGGAGAAAGCGAAGGCCCATGCCGTTGAACGTGCCCCGCTTCCACTCGCCCGCGTAGCTCCCGCCCTTGGCCCACTTGTACACGCCGTACCCTTCCTTCACGTTGTTGTTCCACTGACCCTCGTAGGAGGCGCCGCTCGGGTAGGTGTAGACGCCCACGCCCTGTTTGTACTGGTTACCACTGGCGTCCATGCCTGTCCATTCGCCTTCGTACACTCCTCCGTCTTGGTGCTTCCCCGAGCGTTCCTTCGCCTCCATGCGCGTGTTGCGCTCCTCCGTGGCGAAGATGGCGGACGCGACGCCGAAGACGATGAGCGCGTTGGGGATGTCGTAGAGCGCCGCGAGCCGTAGGCCCTCGGGTCCCCAGACAGCCTCGAGGAACGGGTACGCGAAGGTGCCCAGGTTGACGCCCGTGGCGCATCCGACGAGTAAACCGCGCTCGTAGCTGGGTTTACGTCGGTGTAGGAGGTAGGACCCGCCCGTCACGATCGCGCTGGCGAGCACCGCGATCATGAACACCAGCGGGGTCCCCGGGCCGAACAGCGGGCCGCTGTGGGTCAGCGTGTGCAGCAGCAGCGCCGGCAGGGTCACCTGCACGACGAATTTGAGCATCACCACCCCGTCGTCGCGCTTCACCGCGCCGACGCGCTGCAGCAGGTAGCCCAGCGCGACGTAAGAGGCGGTCATGGCGACGCGGGAGATGACCGCGTCCGCCATCGTCGCGATTCCGTCTCGAAGTCGATGCGCGTGTCGGCGCGCTTGACGTGTGGATGGCTCTAGGGTTAGTTACGATTGTTGATTCAGTTGTCGAGTTTGATTGTTGGAGCCTGGTCGAGAGAGGAGAGACCGCCCAGATCGAGTCGCGCAGGTGGCAGGATGGCCGGCAGGCATCACACGGCGACGATCTCACCCGACCTCATCCAACAGCTGTTCCAGGTCAAGTACGAGGACGACGAACGCAAGAAAGCCGCGGAGGAGGCGGAGGCTGAGGGAGACGCGAACGGCAGCCCGGGCGGGGGCGGGGGTGCCAACATCCGCTCGGGCGCCCCGAAGAAGCTCAACATAAAGGAGGAGGCTGTCGTCGCGAGCGCCGAGGTGGTGAGGATGTTCGTGGCGGAGCTCGTGCACAGGGCTGCGGAGGGTGCGATGGAAGACGGGGAGGATACCGTGGACGGGGCGCACCTGGAGAGGGTGCTACCGCAGTTCCTCCTGGACTACGCCTCGTAATCTTTTTTGAACTTCAGTCAGCGTGTACCTTTAGTGTCTAGTCAAGTAATAAGACGTGTGTAATGATAAGCGGCTACACCATCCCCGCGAGCCCTTTGCCCGCCATCGGACTGTCGGGCACCTCGATGCACTCACGTACCCGTCCGATGTTGGCGCTGATCTGCCTCACTACCAAAATAAGTCCCACCGCGCCAAACGCGGCGATCCAACCGATCCACCAAAGATCCTTCAGCAGCACCACGCTCACGCTCACCACCATCTGCCACAGCTGCATGGGCAAACCGAACCGCAGGAAATCGTTAAACACGTACCCACCCGGGCCGTACACCATCAGGTTGGTCTGGTACCCGAACGGCGACATGAACGACGCGGACGCGGCGAGCATGAGCAGGAACGACATTTGGTCTCGGTCCACGCCTTGGCCCTCGGCGGCGCCCGCCGCGATGGGGTACATGAGTGCCGCCGCCGCGTTGTTGCCGACGACGTTGCACAGGAAGAACGTGGCGATGTACACGGCGATGAGCACGCCGACGGTGCCCGAGCCCGTGCTGGCCGCGCCCGTCACGAGAGTGTCGGCGATCTCGCCCGCGACGCCGGATTGTTCCATCGCCGCCGAGATGCCAAAGGCGGCGGCGATCGTCGTGATGACCTCCCACTTGACCGACTTCCTGGCCGCGTTTTGTGTCAGACACCCGGTCGCGAGCATCACGCCAGACGCCAGAAGCGCCGCGACGAAGAGGTCCAGGGCACCCACGACGAAGACGATGATCATGACCACCGCGGTGCCGCACGCCGGAAGTAACTTTTCAAACTGCGGCGGCGCCGAGTTTTCAATCTCGGAGACGAGCGCGAACGCCGGGTCGCTCTTGTACAGCTTGAGGAACGATGATCCCGTGTCCAGCAGCAGCACGTCACCGGCCATGAGGACGATGTCGCCGATCTTGGCCTGGATGCGTCCGCCCGAGCGCTGCACCGCGATGATCACGGCGTCGAATTGAGTCCTGAACCTCGCGTCTCTCACGGTGTTGCCGATGAGCGGGGACTGGACCGCGACGACAGCCTGGATGAGCCGCCTATCCGTCTTGTGGAGCTTGAGCTTGTCCACCTGCTTGTTCTCGGCGAGGATGCCGGGGATGCGACGCAAGGACTGGATCCCCGCGGCGTCCCCAGCGAACCATAGGATGTCGCCGCCGGACAGGACGTAATCCGGGCCGGGCGCCGTCATCGCCTCGCTCTCCGCGCCAGCCTGGTGAATAGCGGTGAGGAACAGCCCGGGTAGGCCCCTCAGACCGGCCAGCACGAGCGTCTTACCGTCCGCGGAGCCGCCCGGGATGACCCTCATGGGGCACGTGAAATCGGTCATCGCCCGTATATCCTCGGATCCTTCCTTGGACAGCACCTCGAGGTCGGGGTCGGGCTGGCGCTCGGCGCCGGGGGTGATGGGCCTGAACCCCGGGGAGTTGGCGCGATCCTGCCCGTCGACGCTGGACGCGGAGTCGCGACGCTCATCGGGGTTGAACCTGCCGATGAGGTGCGCAGCCGCGGAGACAGATTGCCCGGGTTGATCCGAGTTCGGCCTCGAGGGGACCGGCGCGGCGAGCGGGGGCTTCGTCGAGTGGCCGTGGCCAGAGTTGCCCTTACCCGCGGAGTCATCGCTGCCGTTGCCGTTGCCGTTGTCATTGTCTCCCTCGGTGTCGTTCTCGAGGTCGATGAGCACCTTCTCCTCGGAGGCGGCGTTCTGATCCACGCTGCTCCTGCGGCTGTTCGGGTCGGATCCGCCCGACGGCGCGAGGGACGCTGTGGACCCGCCGGTCCTAGCGCCGAGCGACGCCTGGCTCGCGCTCTTCGCGGGGGTCCCGGCGGCGCCGCCACCGGCCGCGGGCTCGCGGAACTGCAGGAGCGGGCACTTGTCCAGGCAGTGCAGCATCAGAATATCGCCCGCTTCAAACTTGACGTCGGCGAGCTTTGACGACGGCTGCTTCTCCCGAAGGTCCTCACCCCCGCGCTTGACCGCGATGAGCGCAGCCTTGTACCGGTCCCTGAACCCCACGTCCACCGGCGTTCGACCGATGAGTGACGAGTTGTTGCGAACCCGGCAACGGAGGATCTGGTGGCGGTCCAGCAACGCCTTGCGAACGGCGACTGGGGTGTCCTTCGAGGCTAAAACCTCGTGGATGGGCATCGGCGAATTCGACGCCCGCTGCACGTCACCCGTCGCCGTCACCTGAAAGTCCTCATCGCCGGATTCCTTCTTCTTGCCCCGTTTCCTCATCCCGCTGTCCATCGAGATCCGCCGGCGCGCGGACGCCAGCATGTTGCTCGCGTTGAAGGACTTGCGCCGGCGCCGGGGCGCGGCCCGGTCGAAGGCGCCCTCGCTCTTAGCGCCGCTCTCGTTTCCCCCCGAGGAATACCCCCCGGAGGTGTACCCGCCGCGCTCGGCGGACGTGTACCCACCCTCGTTGTCCGATGCGTTGGAGTGGTACGCGCTGCCGCCCCGCCTGCTTCCCTCGTTGGCGTCGTCTCCGTCCATGCTGAACGCGTGTAGCACTTGCTTGTAGTCGGATCCGTGTGAACTGATCCGCGGTTTTTGGTTACGGCTGTCTTTGCGGGGCGGAGGGTACGTGTCCGTGGACCGAACCTTCGTCGTGCCGGGGTGCGGGGGCAGCGCGAGCGGGTCGGTGGAGTGGATGGAGTTCTTGCCGTTCGGGTCGATGACGCCGAAGGCTCCGTCGAAGGATTCCTCGGCGACGGGCCCGAGCTTACCGGCGGCGATGTGCTCCTCCACCTCGTGCGTCAGTGGCAGTAACCCGTGCGTGGCGCACACCTCGCCGATGGACTCGATGAGACCGGTGAAGTGAAGCACGTCGCCCTCTTCGAGTAGGAACTCGGGTGTCACCGCGCGCAGGAGCATGTCTCCGCGTTGCACGGATACCAGGTAGAGGCCGTTGAGCCCGCGCAACGTGGCGACGGGCTGGTTGATGACCGCGCTGCCCGGCGCGACGACCGCGCCGACCGCGAGGGAGTCCTCGACGCCGCTCCCGCCGCCGTCCGCCGCGGTTTTCTTACCGCCCGGGAGGAGGAACGGGGAGAAGATGAGGATGTAGGCGAAGCCCGAGAGCGCGACTGGGACGCCGTACATTGAGAGGTCGAACATCCCGATGGGCTTGGCGTCCGGGTAGCGCTCGCGCATCATTCCCTCGACGACGAGGTTGGTGGACGTGCCGATGAGGGTGCACGTGCCTCCCAGGATGGACGCGAAGGAGAGGGGGATGAAGAGCTGCGACGGGGCGATGCCGCACTTCTTCGACCACTTCTGGAGGATGGGGATCATGATGGCGACGACGGGCGTGTTGTTGAGAAACGCGGAGACAAAGGCGACGGGGACCATGAGGCGGACCTGGGCGCTCGCCACCGTCTTGGGGGTACCCAGGAGCTTACTCATGTAGTAGTCCAGCGCGCCGGTGTTGCTGATGCCCGCGGCGACGACGAAGAGGCACGCCACGGTCAGCAGCCCTTTGTTGCTGAAGCCCTTCAGACCGTCGGGTATGTCCATGATGTTCGCGGCGAGCAGGAACGCGAGGGACCCGAGCATCAGGACGTCGGGACCCGCGACGTTCCTCATGAGCGCCACGAAGCAGCAGAACATGATCCCGACGGTGTACCATCCCTCCCACGGCTCAGCCATGGCGGCCGGATGAGAATCAGATGTGGGCGCCGGACAAGTCTATGATTGGGCGTGAATCCAACGAACTCGGTGCACGATCGAGCCGCGACCCGTGGTGTGTGGGGTTGTTCGGGGCGAGGCGCGCGCGAATACGGCTCACGCGGGTCTTGTGACGATACGACGCCGGTCGGTTATGCCACCGAACCGTCCGCGCCGCGTCGTCGAGAGTGTCGGGCCGGCGAGGGGTTACACCGGAGCTCCCGCTTTTTTGTAGGAAGACTCCATAAAAAATCTGACTGTGCCTCGAGTTCGTCGACCAATAGCGAGGCTGGAACACGTTTAGACCGTCTTCTTTGAGTCCTTTGTGTCAATGAATCCCCTCGCCAAACTCACTCAGTCGACGCTTGGAGGGGACCGAAAATAACCAAATTGCCACAACCAAACGGCACCGCCCGAGAGAAGATGGCGCCGGCGGCGTCCGAACCCGACGATGGGTTCCAGCTCGGGGACGCCATCAAGTGGCTCCTGTTCCTCGTGCCGTGGTCCGTCTTCTCGCTCTACTGCCTGCTCGCCCTGTCGGCGCAGCTCGGGCTCGTGGGAGTCGTCGAGGCGGTGGCGCTCGCGCTCGTCTCCCTGCCCTTCTGGCGCAGGGTGTGCCGCCGTCCGGTGTATCTCCCGTACACGGCGCTCCTCCGCAGGCACCTCGCCAAGTCCGCGGACTCCTCAGGGTTCGAGGATACCAGCGCGGCGGGCCTGGACGCCAACCCGGGCCTGGGCTGGGTCAAGACGGTGGAGGAACGGACGGAAGCGATGCAAGAGGAGCTTCGCGCGTTTCTCAGGTCCACCGCGTGCAGGACGCCCGAGGATGACTTCGTGGAGAACGACGTGGCGGACGCGGCCGCGGACGATGACGCGTGGAGACTAGACCGCGTGAACAGCGATACAGGAGCCGGCAGCGTCCGGTCCGACGGCGGCGGCGGCGGCGGCGGGCGGATGCCACGGAGCGGCTCCTTCGCGTCAAGATTCGACCGAAGGCCGAGTCGTCGATTGGCCCGGGCCGGGTGGTCCTCGCTCCCGCTGTGCGACGATACGCTCGTGGAACCCAACGCGATGGCGAAACGACACTTCCCGAAAACCACGCGGACGATAGCGTCCGTCGGAGGGTTCCAGCCGAGGCTCTGGGTCCTATCCCCCGACGACTCGCCGCCCAAAGTTTCAAGCGGTGTGAGCGACGGGTACCACCGGACCCACGTGGTTCTCGCCGCCGACGACGACATGCACCTGGTGGACGGCGGCGGGGAAGGGCCTAACTTCGTGCTCGCGGGGATCCAGGTGGGAGGCGAACGGAGGGGTATCGACGTCGGGGCGACGCACGTCGTGAACGACCACGCGCGGCGGTTCTTTTACAACAGGCTCGGGGGCGACCGCGTGGAGGGTGACCTCGGGCCCGGCGCGGTGGTGCTCACGTTCGACGTGTGCGTCCCCGCGATGGAGTCGAGCAGACGCGCGATGATCAAGCACCGCGGGGAGATGATCGCGGAGCTCGGGGGGGACGGCGCGGGGGGGGCGATCGGGCCGGACGGGGGGTTCGACGCGCGGCGGGCGTGGGCGTACTTCCGGCTCACTCTCGCGGCAAACTTGGGCTGAGTCAGCGGCTTCACGAGTGTCGCTTAGCTTTCGAGGTGAATGAATGGATTAATAGTTCTATTGTAGGGTCCTCTGCTCGAGGGAGTTGGTGACGCTCGGGATGATCTCCTCCTTCATGTCGAACGTCACGCTGCTCCGGGTGGAGTCGGTGGACGCTCGACCCGGCGATCGACCGCCCAGGAGCGCCGGGTGCTCCGGGGTTCTCGACGGCGTCGCCGTCTGCGAGTGCGACAGCCTCGACCTGCGAATCGCCGGCTTGGGTATCGCCCGAGCTACCAACGCGATCAACTGATTCCGCTCGTCGCTGTCCGTTGGAAACTCACCCGTTATCTGCTCGAACCCTTCCGGCGTCAGCAGCTTCCCGTGCATCGCCGCCGCCGCTCGGACCCGATCGTCGATGTGCGTCGCCGACGGGATGCGTCTGAGCGCCTCCACCCCTTGCGCCGCGGTCATCCAGTGCGAATTCGCAAAGTCGACGACGCGCGCGCCCCGTTCACTATCCTCCATCCCGTCCAGCTCCACCAGGAGCTCCGTGAAGTCCTCCTCCCTCATCTGCTGCGACCGCCGCTTGCTCATGGAGTGTTCCACCAGATCTCCGAGGGTTTCCATGAGCGCCGGGGTCCACGGCGTGGTGAGCTGCATGAACTTGACCTGGTCGTTGTGATGCGTGTCCTTGTACTTGAACCGAAAGATCTTGCCCGTGGTGGCCCACGACTCGATGCAGGACATCGGGTAGTGCACGAACTCCTCGCTGATGTCCCTGCAGTTGACGAACTTGAACCCGAGGTCGCTAATGACAAAGCCCAAGAGCCCGTCGTCGTCGCGTCCTTCGTTGGCCCACGGCTCGTACGTCAGCGGGGTGACGAAGAACAGGTAGGTCTCGTGGGCTATCTTCGTGGGCGGCGGGTACCTCTTACGCATGGACGCGGAGCTATCCGCGTAGTTGTCCACCTTTGGGCGGCTCGCCGTGGCTCCCATGGTCCCTCTCCACTGGCAACGGTGACGTCTGGGTCGTTAACTCTTATGAGAATCGCAACCACCCCTTCAGCTGGAGACGCGCGCCGGCCTGTCCCTGACGCACTCTCCACGCGGTGCCGCTCGTCCCTCGACTGATACGCGTGATCTGAAGCGCACCGACCGAACGGTTCGCTCACCCTGCTCCGCGCGAGCCCGGGTATGGCGCCGGGGCGAAGGGCGTTGAGGAAGGGGGAACCCTACTTTCCACGTGTTCCAGAGCATCTCCATCCACGTGTTTGTTGAGCAGATGGCCGGCTTGTTCAACATTTTCTCTCGTATGGGTTTCGTTTGTCACTTGTGAGACGTATTTATGGTATACCGGGAAATTGGGCGCCAAATTCCGTATGACTATTTAGTTTGCGAGTGCTTCACTCCATCCAGTCAGGTGCGAAAAAGCTTCGGCAAGCTTCGCCCGGGCTCACACTTGCGAGGCGCAGACGAGCATGCCGAAGCCCCCGCCGGTGACCCCGGTGTACGCCCACGTGCACAACGCCGTGCTGCAGTATGAGCTCGCCCGCAAGGCGTTCGTGACGACCCTGAACGACCTGCTCGCCGCGGGAGACCCGGGACAGACCGACGCGCTGCTGCGGGCGGGCGTCGTCAACCTACTCCACGCGCCCCTCGTGCAAGGTGCGTGCCCAAAACCGGCACCCATTTCAAATTCGTCCCCTGGGAGATCTCACGCGTAACCCGCGTCCATCTGGCTGACCGAATACCCCTCTACGCAGATGCCAACTCCGGCGTCCAGGTCGCCGCGCTCGCCGCGATGAGGACGCTGACGCAGGACACCGACGCGACGGGCGAGGAGATCTCAGACCCCGACGCTTTGAAAAAAGTCATCGCCTCGCTCACCCATCGAAAAACCGCAGTCGCGGTCGCCGGTTGCGCCACGCTGCAGGCGCTCGCGGAGAAGCGGCCGCAGTACGCGTCGGCCATGATCACGGAGGGTGCACTCCCGCCCCTGCGCGAGCTCCTCGGCGCCTTCGACCCCGACACCAAGGAGGCTGCCGCGCGATGCCTCACCGCCGTCGCGGGCGCGGGGGAGACTCAGGCTCGATCAGTCCTCGACGACGGGCCCGGCGACTGCCTCGAGCTCATGGCCATCGCCGCGACCGACCCGGACGCGTCCTTCTCGATGCGCCTCGCCGTCGCGCGGTTCTTCGACGCGTGCTGCGACTACGGGGCGTCCATGGCGCGACGCGTCATGCTCTCGAGCGACGCCGCCGCGTGCGTGGCTCGACTCGCGAGGGACGCGTCGGTGGCCACCGCTCCCGGCGGCCTCGGCCCGTCGCAACGCGCCAGGTCCGTGGCGTTCGCGTCGCTGACTCGCATGGCCCAGAACGGCGAGGACCTCGCGGCGATGGTGGCGGAGACGGGCGCGGTGATGGACGCGGTGGCGGCGGTGACGGATGATAAGGATGCAAACGTGCGCGAGTGCGCGGCGGCGCTGTTGAGGGAAGTCGCGTGCAAGACGGCGGATCTCGCGGAGAAGGTGGCGTCGGACGGTGGCATCGCGGGACTGGTGCAGTGCCTCGCGTACGACCGCGGGGATAAGCGGAGCATGTTCGCGGCGCAGACGCTGGGGTACATCGCGGACTACAAGCCGTCGCTGGCGATGGCGGTTGTGGGCGTGGATCGGGGTCGGTGTCTGATTGAGGCGTTGGACTCGGCGCCGGACGCGGACTCGGCGACGGCGGCGGCGTGGGCGATCGGGTGCGTGGCGCGGCACGGGAAGGAGAGCGCGGCGCCGCTGGCGAAGAGCGGCGCGCTGAAGAGCCTGACGGACACGTACGCGCGCGCGGGGACGAACGAGGCGCTCAGGGATCGGTGCAAGGCGAGCGTCAAGTCTGTGATTAAAAATAGCGGCGCGTTGGGGCTCCTCGAGGGTATGGTCAACCAGAACACGCCGCCCGGGATCCTGCGTCACGTCCTCGCGGAGTTTGCAACGAAGCTGGGCAACGACGTCAAGGCGAAGAGGAGTTTCGTCACCAGCGGGGCGCTCATGCGGATGCAGGCGATTATCAAGGCGCACGACTCGACCGTCGCGGAGGCGGCGGCGATGTTGGAGGCGTGTAAGCTCAGCGGGGAGGAGCCGCCCGCGCCGACGGAGCCGCTGCTGGACGAGCGGGCCGTGCGGGACGCGAAGCGGATCAACGGCGTGTTCCCTGCCGACGTGGTGAGCTATTACCTCTACTGCTGATGAGATGTGCAGTAGTTTGTCAAATTGATTCCAGGGTGAAAAAAGCAAATCGTTCCGTCCCTCGCGACTCTCCCGATGTACCGTTGCAAGATGTCATCAAGATACTTCTGAACAGTTGAAGAAGTAAAGTCGCCATCCAGAACTATCTTGAACATCATCAAAAGACATGTACATCGTGAGAATCGAGAGGCGTGCTTCACTCGTGCCGTGTCGTTGTCGTTGGGTCGCCTCGCGGGTAGGTTGTCGATCACGCGAAGAACATCCCGTTGAGGACGTTGTCGTGCAGCTTAATCCTGCGCGTGGGCGCGTCGTCCTTCCCCGCGCCGCCGCCGCCGCTGGATCCACCCACGCTGCTGGTGTCGGATCCCCGCATCACCTGCGCCATGTCGTACTGGGCGCCCCTGCCCGCGGCGAGGTGGGCGTAGTACACGGGGGGCACCAACGACACCGAGCGGGTGCATCGGCAGTACAGGTGGCACAGCGCGAAGGTGAGGTTCTGGATGGCGTCCGGGGTGAAGCCGTTCTCATCCTTGAGCACGTGGTAGTGGACCGGGCGGGTGGTGCCCTGGATGCCGGAGTGGGACTGGAGGTAGAAGTCGTACTCTTGCGCGTGGCAGATGTCGGTGTGTAGAGTCATACACACCAAAAATTTGTTAGAAAAGCAGAGTGGAAATCAAACGTTCCTCGTTTCATACGCGCCGCCAGGAGCTCAGCGGAGCCAGCGGTAACCAAGCGCTCATTGTCCTTAAGAAGCAGAATTCTCCTTGAGGAACCCGACGATCGGCAGGGTACACCGAGGCAGTTTGGTAGCTGCCTCGGTACTTATGAGGTAAGCATTTGGAAACCGGCACCAGAAAAAAATGAACGGGAGAGAGACAGCCCTGCCTGTGTCGACGACGGTACCCGCGGGCACGTCCTTGTTCCTGCCCTCGCCGTCTTGCGGGTTGGACACGAACAGCCTGGTGTTGTGGCGCTTCTGGGCGACGATGTACGTGATGGTGGGGTTGTAGCTCCCGTCGCCGAGGCTCTGGAACGCCTGCCTCAGGCACGGGAGCTCGTCGGAGAGCACAGCCTGGAACTGGCTCTCGGATACCCCGTCGCGGTAGAAGAGGACGCGCTCGGGCCTCGATTCCGGGTTGGAGGCGCCGCCGTTGGCGTTGAAGTACTCGATCATGATCTCGCGGGCCATGGACTTGAGGTCATCGATCATCTCCTTGCGGTTAGCCTGCGCGCTGAGCCTGGCCACGTACTGGGTGCAGCTGCGGTTGGTGTTACCCACCAGCGCGGCGATGGAGGAAGCCTGCGAGCCGGGCGACGCGTGAGAGACGTCGCCGCCGAAGATGATGGTCGCCTTGGAGAAGAGCTGGGACGGGCGGAGCTCCTGACCGGGCGAGACGAGCATGTTGATGCCGCCCAGCTTGGCGTTGACCTTCTGCATGATGTTGGCGAGGGTCTGGTCGTTGAGGCCGCCGCGGCCGCCGCCGCGACCGCCGCCGCCGCCGCGACCGCCGCCGCCGAGGCCGTACGGTGAGTAGAGTCAAATCCATCACCAAAAATGTGTTAGAAAAGCAGGGTGAAAAACGGCGTCCCCTTCTTTCCGCTTGCATCGCCCTGTTTGTCACAAACTGGAACCCAGTACTAACAGGGGGATGGAAAAGCCAAAACGTGAGAGCACGCTTCCAAAAAAGGGGAAACACAAAAACATTTTCCCCCTGCCTTGTTCATGATGCACTGCGTTCGCACGCCGATCTCAATCTCGGCGCACTCCTTGATGGAGTTGTAGATGTGCTTGTTATCGAACTTGGGGAGCACGCAGAAGATGATCTGGGGCTTGGCGCGGAACTTGCGAACCACGCGCTTGAGGCAGTCCTCGATGTTCTCGCCGCCCGGGTACCCCCGGCCGCCGCCGCCGCCCTGCTCGAGGGTCTCGCACATGGGCTCCGCGGTGACCCTGATGCCGATGAACTGCTCCATCTTCTGCTTGAGCGTGCGCCCGAGGTCGTAGCAGTCGTCCCGGTGGACGAACCGGTCGAACGAGATGATGGCCCACTGGGAGAGCTCGTTGTCGCCGGAGGCTTTGCTGGGCGCCTCCCTCAGGCCGGTTTGCCCGCGGAGGTTCCAGGCTCCGCCCATGGGGTCCAGGAACTGGTCCTTGCTGTAGAAGACGCGCGGGGGCTTGAGGACGCGCGCGCGGACCTTGACCATGGAGGGCTTGATCTCGAGGCCGTAGTCCTTCGGGGTCTTGTCCTTGCACACGTAGTTCTGCATCTGCGACTGGATATCGCGCTTGCGGTTGTCGGGGCCGGCGGCGGTGACGCGGATCATCTCGGCGCTCGCGTTGGAGTCCTGCAGGAGCTGCCTGCGCTGCGCGGGGACGTGGCATACCTCCAGGGGGAAGTACACGGGCTTGGCGGAGGTGCCGCAGATGACGCAAGGGAGCTCGGGGTACTTGAGGCGCTTCTGGTGGTGCCTCTGGAAGTAATCGAGGACGGAGATGTCGCGTCCGGGGAGTAGAGTCGACAACCCCCACAAAAAAAGTTAGAAAAGCAGGGTGAAGTGAAAGGTCCCCTTGTTTCTGCTTGCATCGCCCTGTTGGAGCCGAAGCTGAAACAAGCAGAGAATCCTGCCTCGCGGTCAAATACTAACAGAGGGATAGAAAAGCGCCCAAAAGTTGAATCAAACACAAATGAAACAAGGGGACCCGGGACACTAGTCGAAGTTCACCCTGCCTGTGTCGTCGCGGAACATCTGTCGGTTGGCCGGGAGCTTCGTGAGCCCGCGGCACGTCTTCTTGCGTCGTGATCCGGGGAAGTGCGTCAGCTCGATCTTGATACCTTTGAACGCGGCGTGCGCCTCCCTCCACGTGCGCTCGTCGAGGGGCAGCCGCGGGAGCCTGGGCGCGTCGGGACCGCCGGAGCGCATGTCCCCGCGGCCTCGACCGCCGCCGCCGCCGCCGCCGCCGCGCCCGTCGCTGAGCACGCAGAGGCGATCGACCGCGGACTGCTCGGAGATGAACGCACCCGCGGCCATGTTCACGACGAGGTGCGTCGCGCCCTTGCCTTCCGCGCCCTGCGTGGGCCGGGCGCTGAGCGAGTATCCCTTCCACACCTCGAACCCTCCGGAGAGCTTGACGGTGTTTTTGGAGTCGAGGAAGTTGCGACCGATGGATACCCACAGCGGGTTCATCGCGCGCTCGTGCCGGAGGATGGCGTCGAGCGCCTGGAACGCGGCGGCGGGGATGAGCTCGCTCCCGACGTCACCGCGGAGGTGCGCGTCGATCGCGTCCTTGACCCTGACGGGAACGGCGAACTTGATGCGGACGGCGAAGTACTCCCCGGCTTCCCCAGGGACGTCCTCGGGGCGCTCCACCTGGTAGGTGACTCCGTCCTGGCGGTGCGCCTCCGCGAGTGACGCGTGGCCGGAGGGGGCGAAGAGCTGCTTGCTGCCGTCGTACGCGAGCTGGGGCCACTTGTAACTGGTGGCGAGCTTCTTTATGATGGAGCTGCGGGTGAGGGGGGAGGCGGGTGGTTTGGTTATTTTTTGGTTTTGTGAAAGTGACGGGTGTCGCGTCAACTCTTCGGCGGTTCCGATGTATCGACGGGCACACGCCCGTGTCTTTCGGGCGGGCGAGGGCGGGGCGGGCGTGGGGCGCACCGGCACAGGCGCGCGGGGAGGACTCGCTCCTGCTGGCGCGGGGGACCCCTTCCGGGCGGCGCGTCGTTCCGCACGGGCGCCGCCGGCGGGGTGATGGTGACGTCGTAGAGGGAGAGCTCGACCATCCGCCGGACGTCGACGAAGAAGTGGTTGGCGACGAGCGTTATGGGACGGCCCGACGACCCGAGCTTCGCGGGTCGCTTGGGGAGCGCGATGTGCGGCGCGGGCGGAGCTACCGCGTAGGCGCCGGGTGGGGAGTGGCGCCCGTTGAGGTCCGTCTCCATGGGCGCGTAGTTGCTCATGACGCGTGCCGCTCGCGGTTGGAGAGTGGCGCGCTTCCCCCGCGGTCGTTGCTCTCGAAGTCGTTGCTCTCGAGTCTCGGCCCGTCCCAGAACTCTTGGTCGCGAGACGGGACATTTGGCAGCGAGAGTGACGGGACGGGCAGTTTGGCTGGGCACGGTGTGGCGATACACCCGCACCGAGATGGCGGACGATGACCGGAGTCACCGCGCGACGAGGCGGCTCGCATCTATCGCGTCGCACGTGGCGACGACGGACGCCGCGAGCCGCCCGAGCGCAGGCGTGACCCGCGTCTCGACGTCGGCCACGATCGATAGACGGCAAATAGACAGCCCCGATCGATGGGTCGAGATGGCGGGGAAGTCCTTCGGGCCCGGTGCGTGGGTCACCGTGGACCAAGCGCGCGTCGACGCGTTCGCGGACTGCACCGAGGATCACCAGTGGATACACAAAGCGGGCGCGGTGACCACATTCGGCGGGCCCATCGCGCACGGCCTGCTCACGGCGTCGCTCCTACCGGCTCTCATGGATGGGGTGCTGCCGCGAATGAACGGTTGGGTTAAACAGGAGATCAACATGGGATTCAACCGGCTCAGGTTCGTATCGCCGGTGAAGGTGGGTGCACGGGTGCGGGCCAGTGCGGTGGTGGTCAGCGTGCGGCGCCTGGGGAAAGGTGCGTCTGGGGATAAGGGTAAGGACGGGACGGAGACGATCGTGTCGGTGACGGTTTCCGCCGACGACGAAACGAATTCGGGCGGCAAGCCGGCGATGACGTGCGAGTGGGTGACTCGCCAGTACGCGAAATGACGATCGCGCCGTGACGATGTAGTATGATAGTAGTAGTAGTAGCTGCAGAACTAAGAAGAACTAAAGAAAAGAATCACCCCGGATAACCGCGAAGGCTCCGTCTTAATCCTCGTCTCCGCCCGGCCCGCCACCCTTGGGTCCGCCCGCCTGCTTAGCCATGATGATCTGGTCAACCCTGAGCACGGTGCACACAGCCTCAGTGGCCAGCTTCAGCGCCCACCACTTGACCAGGTAGACGTCCGCGATGGACTCCTTCGCCTGCAGGTCGCACCACTGCTGCTCGTGGGAAACGTCGACACCCGCGGCGATTGTTCCGGAAGCGTGCGCCGCGAAGAGGTTGTAGACGACGTCGGTGGCGTTGAGACCCGCGTTCTCGGCGAGGGTCCTGGGTACAACCTCCAGTGCCCTGGCGTACTTCTCGATGGCGTACTGGTCCAGGCCGGTCTGCTTGCGTCCGAACGCGGCGAGCCTGTGCGCGAGTTCAATTTCCGTCGCGCCCCCCGCGGGGAGGGTCCTGGAGTCCTTGGTGAGAGCCCTGAAGGCGTTGACGCCGTCGTCGACCGCGCGCTCGATGTCGTCCATGGCGTTCTCGGTGGATCCGCGGAGGATGACGGTGGAGACGCGGGAGGTCTTGTCGTTTTGCTTGACGACGACGCACTTGGTCCCGCCGATCTCGATGAGGTCGATGGAGCTGACGTAGCCGAGCTCGTCGGCGCTGGGGCGGCCGAGCTTGATGATGCCGGTGGCGTTGGTGGCGCGGCAGAACCTTCGGAGCTCAAACTTGGAGGAGATCTTGATCGCCATGAGGTCGTAGCGCTCGATGAAGTGGAGCGCCATCTCGCCGAAGGACTGGCCGGAGACCACAACCTTGGCGCCGGTTTCGGCGATTCCCTTGATGTACTCCTCCATCTTCTTCTCCTCGCCCAGGGAGTAATCCTCGAGTTCTTTGCCACTGGAGATGAGCACGGTGCCCTTGGTCTCCGTGGAGGAGGTGTCCACGGCGCAGCCGAACACGGCAACCTTGGCGTCCTTCACGTGCTTCACGGTTCCCTCCACGTCGCGGCGAATCACCATCCCTTGCACAACCTCGTTCTCGTGCAGCGAGGATCCGATGATCTTCGCCACCCGGACGTTGTCCACGTTGAAGTTGAGCTGGTTCTTGGGGCACACGTCGATGCACGCCTGCGCGCAGGTCTTCGCCAGGATGCCCTCGTACCCGAACTGCTTGGAGGAGAGGGTACCCTTGATGCGGGCGGCGACGGCGTCGGCGTCGCGAACGTCCAGCGTCTCCGACCCGGGGATGATGAGCTCCTCCATCCACTTGAGCGCCTGCTCCATCGCCTTCTCGTACCCTTCGATGATCTCCGACGGGTGGAGACCGTCGCGGATGAGCTCCTCGGCGTTGCCAAGCAGCTCACCGCCGAAGGTCACCACCAGGTTGGTGCCATCGCCAATCTCCTGCTCCTGCGCCTGCGCCGCCATCACCAAAAGTTTGGCAGCCGGGTGCGCGACTTCGAGCTCGCGGACGATGACCGCCGCGTCGGAGGTGACGAAGAGCTTGTCGAGGTGGTTGATGACCATCTTGTTCATGCCTGTGGATTTGGATGCCGTGGGAGGGGAACGAAGGTTAGGATTTTCGCGTTTGGCTTAAGTGAGAGACGGCCGCGATTGGCGTCGTCGATTGGAAAAGAAACGTCCAAGAGTTGACCGCCGGTTGGGGGCGGGGTTTTGTTTTTTGAAGATCTTTGAGGGCGGAGGGACGCACCGTTGGGACCGAGGGAGGTGCGGGTGATCTTGGAGAGCTGCTTGCACGCCTCCACGTTCTTGATCACCGCCTCGTCGAGCCCTGTCAGGTGCTTGTGCCCGTCCTGAGAGTCGGGAAAGGGTTAAGGGGGGCGAGGTCAGCGACGGTTCTTGGAGATGCCGCAAAAGGTCCCCGTTCAGATCTGGGCCAACGCGCGACGCGCGGGAGCTTCCGATCGCGCGCGACGACGGGATCGAAGGATCGACACGGCGGTCGATCATCGCCCCATCGATCGTGTGCATGCCGCCCGGGCGTTCATCGAGCGCGGGGACGGGCGCATGGTGCCCGGGGATCGCGCGACGGGCGTCGGCGCCGGGTCAAAGCCGGCTCCCGCCCGCCGTCTGGTTTTCGCGCCGAAGGGGAATCGAGCCGACGGGGTCGCGATCTGCGGTGGGGGGCGCACCTTGAGCATGGCCTGAAGGCCGTACGGCATACCAGACATGGTGACCGGATGTCTCTTTCCTCTTTCGACCTTTAGTCGCTGGCCGCCGAACGTTCCAGGCGCCTTGGAGAGTGGCTCTCAGCGCAGATCGAGAGGCGGTGTTTGAAAAAGTCGCAGTTGGCTGGTCAGCTGGTTGGCGTGCGGCGCGCCTTCAACTCGACCCGACTGGGCAGCTGGGTTCCCCCCGACCGAGAGGCTCCCTCAGTCCAAGCGGCGCCGCGGGCGGGAGGACCGACACCGCGTCGATACCATGAAGGTGCGCGCCCCGAACAAGGCGACCGATAACCTCCCTAATCGCCGTTCATCCCGACCCTAGACCCCCGACGTGCCCCGTCGCCGCGCCCCGTCCCGCATGCCCAGTCGGATGCATCTCCGTTTACTAACACCCGCGGTCCCCGCGCGCGATTCAACGCAGGACGACGACGTGTCGAGCTACTATCGGTCGATCTCGCGCCTCGAGGCACTTCGCATCGTCGCGGATGCCGCGCACCTCCCGCTTCTCATCTTCTTCGCGCTGTTCTTCGCCGCGGGAATGTACGTCGGGCGATGGTCCGTGGTGTTCGAGACGCGACAACGACGGAAGCACCTCGCCGAGGCGGTGGCTGGGGTCGTCGACGGGGTGCTCGCCGGGACGTCAAAGGGAACCAACCCGGGTGCGACGACCGATGACGACGAGATGACGACTGCGGTCATCGAGGGCGTGCTCGAGGGCCTGCGAGCGGGTGGGGCGGCATCCGCGGGCGACAAAGGGCCGGCGTCCTCATTCTCCAGTCGAGGAACCAATCAGTCGAAGGGAACCCGGCGGGCGCCGTCGACGACACCGGACGTCACGAGCGACGCCGCGGGATCGAGCGCGAGGCGGGGACGGTCCAAACGGTCGTCCGCGGACCCTCTCGACGACGTGCTGAGTCGTGAGCTTCGCGCCGCCGAGGCTGAGGCGGCGGCGACGAAGAGGAAGATTGACGCGGCCGACGTCGACGGAGCCGCCGAGGACGCGGGCGAGAACGAGGCTCCGATCGACGACGACGAGGCGCGCCCATCCTCGGAGCCCGAGCCCATCGGAGACGTGGAGATGATGGACGCGGCGACTCCGAGCGCGAGCTCCGTCGGCACGCGGTCCAGGCGAACCCCGGTGAAGGACAACGACGCGGCTGCCGCGGAGCCAAAGGAGGAGCCGGAGTTGCCGGAGGAGGATGGCGACGAAGAGGACGTCGTCTCCTCGCGGCTCGCCCCCGACCCGCCCCCGGTCGAGTCCCCCACCCGGACGCACGCCAGGGAGGCTGAGTGGTCATCGCGCCAGGCTGAGATTGAGCGCCAACGCGCGGAGTCGACCCGACTGAAAAAAGCCGCAAAGTCGGCTCGGCTCGTCAACGAACGCGTCGAGACGTACAGGCGCGGGCTCGAGGAACGCGAGGCGCTCGAATCCGCGATGGGAGACGCGCGCGCGGAGGCGCAACGGTCATTCGAGCGCGACGGCGTTCACGACCTCGCCGCGGCTGGGTGCCTGGAGCACGTCTTGCACCGCCTCGGCTTACTCCCAAACCCGGACGAAAATCGGGACGTCGGCAAGGTTGAGGTGGCGTTCAAGAAGGCGTTGGCGAGGAACCACCCTGATCGAAGCGCATCGCGGGGCGACGACGTTCGCGCCGGCGCGAGGTGCGAAGAGGCGTTCAAGCTCCTGCAGGCGGCAAAGGCGCGGTGGGACGCGGCGGGTAAGCCGGTGGGGCCGAGCGCATCCCAGACGGCGGCTTCGGTGCTCGGAGTAAGTACTCACTACGGATACCCGCAGCAGCAGCAGCCGCCGCAGTCGTCGTCGCGGTCCACGTTTACCAGCCCACACACGCAACAGAAGGGGCGCAGCTGGCAGCCTGGCGTTCATACGCAAACCCCGGGTGCATCGGTTCCGGGCGCCGGTGGCTTTGATTCTAACTACAACGACGCGTGGAGGGAGCAGGCGAAGAGGACCGCGGCGGCGACGGCGGATGCGTTGCGGCGGGAGGAGGAACGGATGCGCCTCGAGCTCGAGGAGCGGGAGAGGCTGGAGCGCGAGCGAGAGGCGCGAGAGGCGTTCGAGCGCAAGTTGCGGGATTTGAGCCGGAAAACCTCGGGGGGCGACGAGACGGGTGCGTGGGTGCAAGGGAGCGACGCCTCCGAGGAGGGCACCCCGAGGCACCCCGACGCGATGAACGGGAAAGATGACCGAAAGAAGCGACCGCCGCCCAACGATTTCCAATAATAAAGTAGCTCGCGTCGCTTCGTTAATCGTCGTATCAACTCAACCACCGTGACCACCACGGTACCTTCCATTTAAGGCTGCGATGGAGCCGGGGGCCGCACGGCTCGAGCGCGGGGCACGTCCGATTCCTCCCCAAACTCCTTCCTAACTATGGACTCCGAATCCGCAACCATCGAACGCAGACGTAGCCTCACCGCCGCGTTCTCCGCTTCTATCCGTCCCAAACGGTCCTTCCACCGCGACTCGTCCCCCGCCGACTCGTCCTCGGCGGCTCGACCCGAACGCTTCATCGCGATCTTCACGCCACCCTTTGGCCCTTTGGCGCTCGTGCCCCCAGCTGGCTGGCTTCGCGCCGACGCCGGCCCTGGGCTCCGTGGCGGCTTCTCCGTCGTCTTCTTCGGCTTCTCCGCCTTGAACACGGTCGCGGCTTCGGCGGAGTAGGAGCCGCCGTAGAAGAAGTCGTACCGGTGCTTGGCGCTCTCTCGCTCTCGCTCCGCTTTCCGTGAACGGGCCTTCTCCGCCGCCTCCCTCGCGTCCCGGGCGTACTCAGCCACCGCGGACGCCGCCGATGACTTCGCACCGCCTCGGGTCGGCTCGCCGCCAGCCTCCGCGGGCCGAAGGGCGGATACCGTCGGCTTACCCGCGACGGAGGAGGCGACTTCCGGAAACCACGGGGTGAATTTGTTGGACCTGTCGGACAAAGTGAGCGGCTTCATGCCCATGATCCTCGCGACGCCAACCGATTCCTCGCGGTTCAAACGCTCCGCGTCCCGCGCCAAGGATCGTTCCGGTCCACCCTCACTCCCGCCGTCGTACGCGAACAGCTGCGCGGGTTTCTCCACGAGTCGTCTAGTCAGCGCGTCGACGGAGGCGTCCAGGGCGGCGATGGTTTTCGCGTTTCTCTCCGCCTTTTTCGCGACTTCCTTCTCCGTCGCGTCGAGCTCGAGGACCAGCCCGGAGAGTCGATCGTGCCGGGCGCGAGACGCCGCGTCCACGTTAGCCGCCTTCATGCGCTCGGTGAGTGACTCAGCCTCTTTCCGGAGACGAGCCACTTCCTCGGCTGCTTCCTTCTCGGAGCGGGACGCCCTCGCGAGCGCCGCCTCCGCCTCCCTGGTGAGCGCATCGACCGATTGACGATCGACGGATGCGCCGTCGTATCCCAGCTCGAGTTGCTCGCGCCTCGCGCGTTCCTCGCGGAGCTCGGCGGCCGCCGCGTCCCTCGAGGCCCTCGCCGCGTCGAGCTCAGCTTTTAACCCCCTGTTTTCCGCCGACGTCACTTGGGCGTTGGCCTCGGCGGCGTCCACCCTGTGACGCATGCGCTCCACGTCCCGCTTAGCCGCCTCGGAGACAGCCTCCGCCTCCGCGGCGACCCCCGCGGCTCGTACCGCGACGCCGTCTCGTTCCCCTTCCTTCGCAGCCACGCGAGCTTCGTACTCGGCGGACCTGTACACAAAACACGACGTCATTCTAATTGCCCGTACGAGAATTAAAAATAAACTCACCTTCGCAACGCGGCGTCGCGTTCAGCCGTTACTTCGCGTAACGCCTCCGCGAGCCGTGTCCTGTCCCTCGCGGCGGCTTCGAGCTCGGAGGCGTTGGCGTCCGCGTGCTCGTCGAGTCGCCGCGTGACTTCATCCGCGTCGTGTCGCATCGAACGCATCTCGATCTCGAGCTCCGTCCTCGCTAGCGACGCGGCGGCTGCTTCATCCCGCGCCGCCGTGAGGTGACCGAGGGTACGCGCCAATTCCTCGCGCAGCGACGCGATCTGCGTGTCGGCGTCGGTGAGGTGCTTCTCCAGCGTCTCCCGCGCGTGTTCAACTCGGGCACGTTCCCTCGATTCAGCCTTGAGCGCAGCCTCCAAATCACCCTTCTCCTCGCCGAGCCGCCTTGAAACGTCGTTCGCGGCGGCGAGCCGAGCCTCGAACCGCGCGCGCTCGGACGCGATGAGCTCGTACGATTTGTTACCCTGGAGCTCGTGCGCGAGGAGGTCGGACTCCGCCTTTGCCCTGTCGAGCTCGGTGGCGAGGTGTCTCGAGCCCATATGCGCCTCGCCCGCGCTCGTCCAAGCGGCGTCGAGGTCACCCGCGACGGCACGCGCTCGCTCCTCGTGTCGTCTCAGATCGGACCGCGCCTGTTCCAGCTCGATGCGGAGGCCCTCAGCCTCCGCGTGGGACTGCATAGCCACCGCCGTCGCCGCGGCGGTGGCTGACGTATGCGGTGAATTACCAGACGACCCCGGGGTTCCAATTCGGTCGGCATCCGTCGCCATGCGGGAGTACACCTCACTCGACGCATCCTTGGCCTTCGTGTCAGCCTCGCGGTGGTCCATCCCGCCGGTGCCATGCTGCATGGAGTAGTACGCCGCCGCGGCAGCCGCGTTGGTGGCGGCTGAGGCGGATAGTTGCGCCGCCGCCGCTCGAGCCGAATCGGCCTCCTCCCTCGCGCCGTCGACCGCCTTCTTAGCCTCACTCAACTCAGCCTCCGCCGCGCGAAGCTTGATCTTGACATCCACGAGCTCGGTCTTGGCCTCGACGCCCGCGGCTTCGAGGTTGAGCGAGCCCGCGGACTCGGCGGCGGCGGCGCTCTGGCGGGCCCTCGCCTCCGCCGCCGCGGCTCGACCCTCCGCGACCTTCGCCTTCTCCTCGGCGACGTCCGCGCGCCACGCCGCCTCCTTCGATGCGCGCCTCGCCTCGCGTGTCTCCTCACGGGCAGCCGTACACTCGCGCTCCGAGTCCGCCGCGCGTCTAAGCGCCTCCGCCCGGAGGGACTCGTCCTCGGGACTGAACGGCGCCGAGGTAGCCGCGGACTTCTCGGACGTCGCGGACTTCGCGGGCGTCGCGGCTTTCGCGGCGAGCGCCTCGGACACCTGCGCGGCAGCCTCGGCGGCAGCCTTGGCCTTGTCGAGTTCCTCGGAGAGGTTCTCGGATCGAGCTCGCCACTCATCCCTCTCGCGCTCGAGCTCGGCGTCGTTACTTTGCGCCGGAGTAGCGGGAATGATCCGCGGCCGCTCGTCGAGCTCGGACCGGAGGCGCTCAACCTCACGAGCGGAAGCCTCGAGCGCGCGCTCCGCGTCCCTTCTGCCGTTCGACGCCTCCGTGAGCTGCGTCTTCAGA
>ENA-UOXV01002617-UOXV01002617.1-marine-metagenome-genome-assembly--contig:-NODE-2617-length-23280-cov-6.716168_pt1 | contig 23280 bp, 30 predicted proteins | sample MGYA00238165_ERZ766961 | MGnify/ENA primary metagenome ERZ766961 (study PRJEB28924, sample SAMN03173240) | marine metagenome | biome: Marine; feature: Water; material: Subsurface seawater | place: North...
GGGGGGGGGGGGGGGGGCGCCCGCCCCCCCCCCCCCCACCACGACGAGGAACTCCGCCTGCCCACGCCCGCGCCGCTCACGCGCGCGCGCTGCGTGCGGCTGCGCGGCGCCCGGCGGGCGCTGGACAGCTGGGAGGAGCGCACTAGCTCGCGGATCTCAATGGCCTCGTCTGTGGCTGCGCGCTGCCGCCCTCCGGGCCATCCAGGCGACGGCGCCGCCGCGTCGCCGTCCAAGCTCTCGCCATCAGCGCCCAGGATCCCTTGCTCTGGTGTCCACAGGGTGGGTGCACCGCCACCGGGCGGGCGGTCGTCGCTGTCACTGTCGCTGTCACCACGGCTGCCGAGCACCCATACGGGTGCCAAGTACGGCTCAGGGTATATCGCGACGTCCCCTTCGTCCAGACCGAGCTGCGACACACCGTGCTGCCCCCGGGTGAGGTGTGACCGCAGCACACGCTTCCGCGAGCAAGGCCGGGATAGGATAGGCGGGGATGGGCCGACCGACCGATGCAATGAGGCGATTCAGCGCCGTGCGGCTATCTTCCCCGCGGCGAATCGGGGAGCTTGGGAGATCCCAGGCGTCTCCCATTGACCATTCTTCACCCTCAACGTCGCGCGAGACCATCAAGTACTCAAAGGCTGCCACCGGACACAGGGGTCACCAAGCGGTGTGTTGCACCTTGGGTGAATGGTTGCAGTTAGCAACGCCAGTTGGATGATTCGGGCTATCAAAGAGTTTCGTAGGGCTGATTTGCTCACTGTTTCCGATGACTGGCATGTCTGGCCTGGTACGGAGCTGGTTTGCGCGCAAAAGAGAGACCACGACCCTGACTGGGCCCTCCTCATCGTCCGTGTCACTGGATCGAAGGCTCATTCTGGTCTGAGCGCATCGCGGAATGCGCGACCCCAGTCCCCCGGTCGCGCATCTGCTCAAGGGAGCTGGAGCAAAGCCAAGGCCACCCTCAGAGCGCGAGAGCCAGAGCACAAGAGCTGTGAACAACTTCACTTCGCAGTTGCGCCTCCATGTTGAGGCCATGCACCAGCGCCCTCACGTTCCGACACCCACGTCCTCAACAGGGTGAGGAGAGGAACCCGAATAGTGCAATGCGACCCGTCGTGAAAAAGTGGCCATGTTCACTTTTGCGGAGCGGGGTCTGCGGGCAGCGTGCACGCAAGGCTGCCTTGCGCAGCTGCTCCCCAGAGCTACACGAAATCCCTGTATTACACCTCACAGCACCCTGCTCCGCAAGGCCTCACGCCTCATGGCGGAGTGTAGATCTCCCTCGGAGGCAGCGGGTACCGCGGGTTGTAGCTCTTGACCGGCTCGCCGGTCTCGTCGAAGTCGTGGTACGGGCGGTTCTGGTACTTGGCCTCGTAGAAGATCGGGTTCGGGAGCTCAGCCGCCCGCTCGCACTGGTCAAGGAGGCTTGCTCGTGGGAGCACACACACCTGCGAAACGCTGCACCGTGAGCGCACGCCAGGCGCCAGCCATCGCTGTTGCTGCATGGCGTGGGTTGGAAGCTCGAGCGTGGAAGGCAGCTGGAGACAGGTTGCGGAAGGGGAAGGGGGGAGGAAAACACACCAGCTTGCCGTCAAGTCCGGTATTTTGCTGCTCTCCAGCCACGTCGGGATTGAGCCGCATGAGGTCCACCATGCGCATCCCAAAGCGCCTCGCAATCGTGAGAAGCGTGTCCGATCCCGTGATGCGGTACGCTGCCCCCAGGCGCAAGTCCGCCCCCAGTGCCACCAGCGGGTACACCTGATCCCCTGGCAAGTTGAACACCTCATCCGTAGCCGGATTCGATTTGGTCGTGTTCACGAGCGCCTTGTTGATGCTCCACAGGTCGAGCCACTGCGCCTGGTAGCGGTGCGCAATCCCATATAGTGTGTCCGTCGGGCCGAAGCACTTGCGGCACTTGGGCACAACTACATAAAAGCAACGTGTGTTGAAATACGCAGCAGATGTGACTGATGGTGCAACGGGCGCCTGCCGCGCCGTGACGCACACCTTGTAAGCGTACCCTTCCCACCCCAACGAAAAGTTGAAACGAAGCATCCCCTGCATGTTCGAGTCTGTCCGACTAGTCGAAGATTCCCACAGCAGCTTGCTTGGCTGCAGCGCATTGCTGTACAACCCGATTTCGTTCCCCTCTCGTGTTTGCGTCATCGGCAAATCGCCCTTCGGAAGCTGCAGGTTAAATGTCGAATTCCCAAGGCAAAAAACGTCCCGTCCATGTGTGTCCAGCAGCACTTCGTCCAAGAAAATTTGCTTAGGCAGCTCGTCTGTGCGACGCAGAACCTCGTCGGCCGTCGGCGCTTCGTTGTCCCACTGCACGAAGCTCTCCCTAGCGCGCGGGCGAAGAGGCGTGTACTCGACCATGATGCGTAGTGGCGCAAGCCCCCCATTGGCCTGCAGCTGCACGTCCAGAGCACCGCAGTTAGCACCTTCCACAAATACTGTGTCTTCGTCCGGAGCAGTCAACCAGGTAGGCCGATGCAGGAATTCGAAGCGCACGGGCACGAGCGAATTGCGATGCACCACCAAAGCGTCATTCCTTACAATCGTGAAATCCGTTGTGGCAACATTGTCCGTGTAGCCAGTGGCTACCCACGAGGGAGTTACGCACTTCAACTCCTGCGCACTCAATCTGACGGCGTTCACGATGAGCTTCCGAGAAACGTCAAGCGTCGGCTGTGCAGAGTTGTCACATGAGTTTGCCCCTGACGTGATCACCGTGAAAACGCATGTATACTGCACTGGTTTGAACCCCGCACCGACAACTGTCAAATCTTCCCCACCAGAATCCAAGCCTGCAAGGATCGACATGGTCGCCCACGACTCGAAGAAGACCACATCAAGCGTCTTGAACGTGAATCTTGGCACGAGAGCCCCCAGCATGTTGGTTCCGTCGACGCTTGAGATCAGCGGCTGACGCTGCCCTTGATACACCGTACGGAAGGAATCGAAGGCCGTGGAAACCTTTACAAGTGTTACCTTCGTTGCCTGGGCTTGCGCCATGCTCTTGAAGATGCAGCGTCCAGAGGTAGTATTGAAAGCCTCGAAGACGGATTCGGCCAGCGGATTCAAGTCCTGGTAGCCTGTCGTCGTTGACGAAGCATGGGGTGGAGCCGGGATGGTGAGCTCAAACACGAAGCACGAGTAGGTTCCAGGGGTAGTCGAGAAACCCGAGCCGCTCACAAAAACTAGGTGCCCAAACGCGTTGAGAGTTGTCTCTGACAGAGCGAAGATGTCCTCCTCGAGGAAGAGCTTGCGTGCCCTTCCTGTCTCCTCGGCCACGAGTACTGGTTCACCGGCCGCATCGAGCTTCGTGATTGATAGCTCCACCTCGGCCGCTACAAATGATGAGCCCCAGTCCGGTGTCTCGCATGTAAGCTCTTCATACGAGGTGGCTGTCCCATCCAGACTGCCCGGTGTGGGTGCCCCCAGGTTGCCGTTCGCGTCCACCCAGTTACAAAAGAAGCACCTGCACAGCGACACGGCACGTCTCAATACGGTAGTCACAAGCCGCATTGCACCTTCTCTTTTTTGTGATTTTCTGCCGGCATGAAAGACTGGCTAACTCAGGGAATGGCGCGGGTGGACTAGGATAGGCAGCAACTTGGAATGGCAATCTGGAGGCGGGGCGATAGCAGAGCAGGGCACATACGGATCGACCCCAGCTGGACACGGCGTGAAAACCCCCATGATTGTCAGCTCGTGTCCGCCGCCCGCGCCTCGCACGATCGTGCCTGCGAACGAGCCCGCCTGTCCCGCATTTTCCTTTCGCGTCTCGAAGATGTTCCATGTGTCTCCTCTTGCCACGGGCGAGAGTGCAAACCCAAACAACAGAAGTAATACCACTGCAGGCTTTGCCACCATCGCTATCCCCCTGCTCACCCCTCAAAGGCGGCAGCCTTCCCCCCTCGAGCTCCGCCCTCCCCGCGGCGACGCTTGGCTATTGAGCGATGGTGGTTGACACAATCGGTATAAAATGTGTTTTTGAAAAACTATTTCTTTTTTGGATTTCCATTTTTCATTATTCTTTCGGCACCACGATGCGGACGAGCTTTCTTGCCGCGTTGGCCTTCCAGCTCCTCGTCAGCGTAGGGTCTTTTCTCACTCCATCGTCATCGTTGTTGGGGACACCGTATGGTCTGCTGGCACGGACAACTCGTGGTCCGCAGCTCCGGAACGCATGCCTGCTACGCATGCAGAAGTGGGAGGGTGAGGTCGAGGATGAAATGGCTGAGCGAATGGAGTCGGTCAAGGCCGGAGTTCTCTCTGGAGTAGCCGGAAGCATTGCTGCAGTGCCTGTTGCTCTTGTTCAGACCGAGGAGTACTTCCCTTTTGCGGCATTTACGCCACAGTGGGAGCTGCAGATTGACGGCCTCGCACTGTCGCTCGGACTCTTTGGCCTAGTGTACCGCTACGCGGTGCGTCGGGACCCGAACCCGCAGCTGAAACAGGGTGTCGTTGGAGCGTTTGCGATCACACGCACATGGGCAATGCTGAAGGCCAGTGCGACTTGCACTGCCGTGCCACTTCAGTGCGGGCCGCCCCTGGGGTATTTCAACTGGGAGATGATCACGCAGGTACACAACCCGGGACCTCCCCCCCCACGAGAGCTGCTAGCCTTTCTGTCCGTTCTGATGGATCTGCTGTTGCAGGGAAGTGGGCTGGCGGTTGAGAACGCGCTTGCCTTTGGCGCGGCTGCGGCTGCGTTGGAGCTCGCCTTCGCCAGGGGATGGTTGAAGCCGTTCTCCAGCGTGCAGTAATTAGCGCCGATATGTGCATTGATGCGCACAGGGTGCTAGGGCAGTGGGATAGGGAGTGAATGCAAATGTCAAGTCCACGAAGCGATGCAGAACGCAGCATTTTTCTGGTCACCCTATCTCGTATGAGCTCTCTTGCCCACTTTCGCTTCTCACTTACGCCCGATAACTCACTTGAATCTTGCTCATCACACCGGCAACATTGACACGTGCATATCCTTGACGAGGAGGAGTGTAGCCGTCATCGTAAGGAATGGCGTTAGCAGCACCCACTTCAGCGCACGGTAGAAGTGCATGTTGAACGACATGGCGACCGAGTCCTCAAAGTGCTGCCCCATCTCGTTTGTCATCTCGACAAAGATAGTCGAGTACTGCCGGCGCGCGGGGCACGGAATTTCCACAAGATAGTCGCCGGGTGCGTTGTAGGTCCCCTCAAACAGTTTCGCCGAGCCCCCAGCGGAAACCCGGACTGTGTACTGGACTTTCTTCGACCTCCGAGCAGAGGCTGGGCGCTCATCCACAATCGTGAAGCCTGCGTCCCCGCTCGCAGCCGTCAGTCGCCACGTGGGGGTCACTGCTGCGGCTATCTGATGAGGAATGTCACGCTGGAGGGAGGAGGCGGGGCGCAGAGGGAGACGCACCGAGCATCATGGTGGCGCCGCTGTTGTCGCGGTGCGTGCGATACTCTTTGCGTACGAAGATGCCCTGACGTCCGTCACGCAGCTCCACGTTGTTATTTCCAATCTCTCGCGAGGTCCATGCCTTGAGCGGGTGGTACGGCGTGTCAGTGCCAAGCACGATCACGTTACCATTCATGGTCGTGACCACGAGGTCCATTTTTCCGTTCCCTGTGAGATCGTCTGCAAGCACCATCGAGTACGAGTTCTCCCCGATATCGTGCTTGAACGTGCAACCGGACGCGCCGTCCACAATGTAAAGGTAGCCATCATGCGCCGGCACGATAATACTTTTGCTGCTTGTCGGTGAGCTCGGGTCCTTGCCACCCTTGAGATTCAGGAGCAGAGGGGGTGACATGATCATTCCGCCAGCCCTGACGGGGAAATTCCGTAGAGGCTCTCCGGTCTTCCCATCCATCGCGTGAATATGCCCACTGGTCGTGCATACAATCACGTCCACGGTCCCGTCGCCATTCACATCCCCCAGGGTTGGTCCCTGCGAAGATGAACCCGTGATCTGTCGTTCCCAGAGTTCATCACCGTTGTGCTTGAACACCGCGACGTTGTTGCGGCTGTCCGATGCGACGAGCTCAAGGTGCCCGTCGTCGTTTATATCCCCCACTGCGACCTGTCCCTGCAATTCCGCCATCGTAATGGGGAAGTTCGGCATGACCTTTCCGTCGTGCTGAATCGCGTAGATGAATCCGAGGCTGGTCCCAAGGATGACCTCCATTTTTCCGTCCCCATTTAGGTCTGCCACAGTCGGCGAAGAGTAGATGTAGGCACGGTACATAGTCTCGTCCGTTGTAAGGTCGAGGTGAATATCCCACTTTTTCTTTCCGCTCCCGACGTCGTACACGACCACTCCGCCCGCAACATACTTCTTGATTTGAGTGTCCACTTCCAGATCTGTGAACGCCGCAGGGTCAGAGTACTGCTCTTTGTCGAAGTAGTACGAGACCGCAAAGATAATCTCGTCGCGCCCATCTCGATCAAGGTCGGCAATGATGGGCGTGCAGAGCACATGCGCATCAACAAACACGTAGCCCTCTTCCTTCGGACGGTCTCCTGGCAGCGGCGCCGAGCTGTTCTTGCGGTTCGCGGTGAGCAGCACGTGCCTGTCGAACGAAATCGCACGCGTGAAAACCTCGTCGTGCCCGACGATCGTCGACCGCAGGTGCTCACCGCCATGCTGCACGTCGAGCTGCTCCGGCTGCTCCGGCGCAAAAAACTGCTTGAGGTTCGCCCACTGCCCGGTCGTCGGCGCCGAGAGCGGGATGTCCTTCCAGCCCTCTGCGCGCATCTCGTGCTTGGCCTGCGCGATCCGCGTCGCGAGCTGGTCGTCCCCGTCTGGGTCGCCGTAATGGTACCGGTCGTAGTACTCATCATACGCGCCGTCGTCATCCCACAGCGAGCCGGGGCCCTCATGCCCGTGCGCCTCCCCGCCTGCGGCCTCTCCCTCTGGAAGGTCGTCGACAGGCGCCTCGTAATGCTCCCCGTCGACGAATTCCTGCCCGTCCTGGGGCTCCGGCGGGCCGCCCCCGTCGCCCCAGGCAGCCCCATCCGCGCCCGCATCGCCGGCGTCCACGCCAGCATCCCCGCCTGCGCCTGCGCCAGCATCGCCGCCGACGTCCGAGCCTGCATCACCGCCGGTTGGCGCATCTTGCAGGAGACGCCGCGATGCCCTCTCAGAAGCAGGCCCCGCCGGACGCAGCACACCTGCTTGGCCCCCTTCCTGCAGTCGCTCTGGCGTCGCCGCCTGACGCTCCCCTCCAGTTCCGTCACGTGGGCCCCCGCGGCCAGCAGCGCCCGCGCCCGCACTCGCGCCAGAGGCGGGCCCCTGGCTGTCTGGTTCTGTCGCAGCGGTGGCACTGGAAGGACGCCGCGTGCCCGTGCCGAGCTGGCGAGGCTCTTTCCGCGGCGGCGGGTCCTGGGGCGGCGGCGCTGGGGGCTCGGCGGGCGGGGAACGGCCAATCGACTTGGAGAGCTGCGCCGCGAGATCCTGGAGCTTCTTTTTGGCCTCGAGCAGCACGCGCTGCTCCTGCACAATCTTGAGAATCTTGCCCTCCTCCACCGGCTTAAGCTCCAGACGGTGCATGTCGCCGCGGTCGACGAAGTCGAGGAGGTCCGAGGGCGTCTTGACGCCGACGGCCTCGAGCTGCTTGCCGATCGCGAGCCCGAGGCCGATGTTGCGCAGCAGCGTCTCCAGGCTGTCCGTCGCAAACGACGCCTTCACCAGCATCTCGTTGGTTGCGCGCTGCACCGCGGTCCCGCGATCCACGCCCTCGCCGAGCCGCGCGCGCCTTGCGCCCGCCGTCTCGGGGTCGGTCCACGTCGAGCGCACGTCGAACAGGTCCCAGAGCTTCTTCGCCTCCTCCATGGAGATGCGGCCGTCCCTGTCCTCGTCAACGGCCCTGAAGCGCATCACGACGCCCCCCTCGTCGCCACCAGGGTGCTCTTTCGTGCGCGCCATGAGCTCGTCGAGGCTGACGTAGCCATCGGGGTCCGTATCGACCCTGTAAAATTCCATCTCGGGGTTCGAGGAGCCCTGGAGGTCTTCGATCATGCCCGCTTTCGCCATCAGCTCGGCAATTGAGAGCTTCCCATCGCCATCAGCATCAATTTCGCGGAACTTGTCTGCAATTTGAGTGCGCGAAAGCGTGAGGTCCATCTTGCGTATGCGCGGGAGGAATTCAACGCGTTCCACAGTGCCGGACCCATCCTTATCCGATTCGACGACAAAGTCTGACGCAATCTGATGCGGGTCACTCTTGTACTGGTCGTACAGAGTTCGGAAGTTGCCGGCAGCCACATCCTTGCCCGGGCGCCCCATCGACTCGTGCTCACGCTTCTGTCGCTGGAACTCGGTCATTCCGGTGTGTTCCATGTCCTGCGGGTCTGCCTTGAGGCCCTCGAACCAGTTCTTGCGAACACGTAGGTGCGGAATCTTGAGCGATCGCCCAAAAATCGGCATCCCCGTCTCTGAGAGCCAGACAAGCTCGCCATTAAACGTGGTCACCCCCAGGTCTGGTTCACCGTCGTAGTTGATGTCGTAAACGAGAGGTGATGCGTAGAAGGCTGAGTTCGGGAAAGAGAAGGGAAACCCCGCGGCGGGCGCGCCGTACACGCCGTCCAGCACCTCGATGTGCCGAATAAAAGTCGGAACCACCACGTCCTGCGGGCAATAGCGCTCAGGCCACACGAACCCTGTGTCCAGTGGCGCTCCTGGGAGCAGGCCAGGGCCTCTCGAGGGGCAGTGGTTAGACCTTGACGCCGTCGGAAGAGACGTCGAATAAGACGGGTGTCACATACACTGATGCTTCAACCTCCGTCGCCCATTTTTGAAACAATCGCACAGGGCACGCACTCCTGAGCAAGCACGCGAAATATAGCTGTCAGAAGGTCGGACTGAGGAAGGCAGCGTGATGCGGCGAAAGTTCGCAAGGCGGCAGACCCTGAACGGGAAAAGCAGAGCCAGTACACAGGAGGGCATCACTTGGGGTGAAATTCTGATGCATCCGTACCAAAAATGTGGTCTTCCCAGTCTGCACCCGCAACAAGCGACCCTTGTCAGTCCATGGACCGCACCCCTCCCTCCCCTCACGGCAGTCGACCGGATCAGCGCCATCCTAGGTGCCAGGACAAAATACGGGTTTGGCTAGCGAACTCAAGGGGAAAGGACCATTCATATCGCGTTCCTGGAACTTGTTACCAACAAACTGGCCATTGTCGGCGACCGGCTTCGAATGCTGCGCCAGGGAAAACGCTGCAAGAAGCGAGAGCGCCGCCAGCACCAACGCGCCTCGGCGTAAAACCATCCGTGCCAACCCTCTCTTCACGGCCAGAGATCTGCACCTGCGTTGCACCTGCTTGGCCTGCGCTGGCCAGCTAGGCGTGCGAACAAATGCCGCTCGTGCGCCTGGGAGAGGGACCCTCCCCTCCTTGCTCGCCCTTTCTCCACGTCAGTCCGGAGGCACGAATTGTCCACTTTTAGGAGTCCACTTTCGTGACGATCCGAAGGAAGAGGGTTGGGCGAGAGCCTTGCCTCGCACCGGCATCGGGCGCCATGCGGTAGAGTGATTCTGAAGCCTGATTCGTGTGTGTGAATTCGTGGTGACGTAGCGGGTACACGCCAAGGCTGGCACTGTGACACAGGATGGGGTTTTCCCTCTTCATTGGGACATTCTTGATCGCGCTTGGTCCAGCTTCGGCGGTTTTCATGCTAGTCGTTGCACCCCATGCGAATCTTGTGGTGGTATCGATTCTCAGCGCGTTTTTTTGGGTCTGCTCTATTTCTTTGGCATCGCTGCTCTGGCTCGGTGTACCCGAGAGTGGTTCAGGCGGCGTGGTGGAGCTACTCCTCGCTGTGCTCCTTCAGGTCTCAGCCTGCGCCTCCGCGCGCGCCTTTGCGCAGCGCTGAAGAGTTTCCGGCTGGCGTCCGATTTATTGCCGAAGCGACAAAACTCCTGGCTGTCATCGGTGATGTCAAAACCTGCACCGTTTGCAGGAGATCGGGCGCTACGGGTATTACCGTCTGTGCGCGGCCGCAGAGCGACAGGTGTCAGCAGTTACTCAGCAGAAGCTCTTCTGCCCGAACAGCTATGACTCGATCCTCGCTAGGTGCTGTGCTTCCCGACCGGCTGATTTGGTTGTATCGCCTGGGATTGTGAGAACAAGTGCTTCTGGGAGGTGCGATGGGCAACTCATTCCGAGGATCTTGCGCAGTGGACTGGGTTTCGGGGTGGCGAGCGCGTGTGTGATGCTTGGAGACACACTGGTTCAATCACTTGAACCTGGAAGTTTTTACGCGCCGAGCTGCACTGCGTTCTCGTTTTACGTCTCGTCGGCGCTACATGCGAGCCTGATGATCGCGCTCAACGTCGCCCTGATGGTGATCGCGACGCATGGCTACCAGCGGCGGGACCCTAGCTGGGTGCGTCAGCTACACGCCACACGGCGTGAATTGCCAGAAGGCGGGGTTATGCAGCCTGCGTGCATCGTTTGGCCACTCCGCACAGCCACTGACGCCGTCGAAGCTTGCTTCGCAGGCACTGTGCGCGACAGGCGCACACGCGCTCGGGTCGCTCGCTACTACATTGAATGCGCAGGAAAACGGGTGCGTCGGCTCACTCCTTGCGCTCTCGGTGGTCACCCTGCTCTCAATGTTCTCAGCAGGGCGTATCGTGTGGCGAGGCCTCTTCTAGCCTGCTCGTGTCCGCGGGCGCGATGGATGATCTGGACTGTTCAGTGTTAGTCAGAAGGACGTGTAAATATATTGAGAATCCGTTGTGGAGTCTCCCGCTGTGAAGGTCTCAGCAACAACCGTTTCTCTTAGAGCAGCTGATGCGTTTTTAAGACCGGATGCACAACGTGTGGTGCGAAACACGTGGTGCAACGAGCACCATGATGCTGAAACCGCTCTTCACTGGCGCAAATCTTGCAGCAAGGCGAAGCAGAGAGAAGACGTGGCCGTGTTGAGCTGCCTCATGAAATCGCTTGTCCCGCAGTGGGGGAAGTCATTCACGGGAACAACTCCATCCACTTTCTTCCACCTTCATCCCCACGGCGTTCCTGTCCGGTTTCCTGGGATACGAGCTCGAGAGGCACAAGAATCCAAGATCCACAAGCACGAGAATCCAAGAACTTAGTGTAATAATGTAATCTGATGCCGGAGGCAAGATGTGAGAGACAGATGTATTACAAATTTTGAACTTTACACTGATACGAAGCTGCTCGCTTTACACATAGAGACTTCGATATAGAGAGAGGAAGCGACTCTTGCGCCTCGGGGAGTGCACGTCAGCTGTGAGGCGACACGGTGCTGTGGCGGCCCCAGGGAAGCACCCACGGATTTCAGTAGAGGTGGCATGGATCGATGGGGGTTCAATGCCGCCGCTCGCATCCAGGAGGCTGCGCTGGACGCAATTCATGTAAATCCGTGGTCTGCCGAGGTTCCGCAGTCCACCGGCAAGGATCAGAATGACAATCTCATTGCAGCTGACGACGGGATAAATGTATGGCTACGCTATGGCGACACGGTTTCGCTGCTTCCTGAGGGAACTCGGGGTGTCATGGCGTTCGCTGGAGCGGCAGACGGGCGACCATGGGTGAGCGACGAATGACCGAGCACCTTGCTGCTTCCTGACCCTGAACTGGCCCGCCTGGAGTTACGCATCTTGCCAGCTGTCTGGACAAGCACTGTCCCCTGCACCAATGCAATTCCTCTAATTGCCGCACTGTGACGCGCTACTATCCGCACTTTTACATGGAGAAACCGAGAAACCTGCGTCTCATCCTTGCAGTGCCAGTGCACGCCACGCATTCAGTAGATACCTTTTGGTCTGCGGCTGAGCTCGGCGACCATTGAAGCCCACGGGTTGTCCTGAGGGTTGCTCCACCACCGGAATAGTATCAATCAGGCGGTCTCACTGAGTTTATCTGGCAGGTCGAGATTCTGGATGATGGCGTCACTGTGCCGCCGAACATGCATGATGTGCGATGGCGCCTGCGTCCGCGTGCGCAGTACGGAGAAGCAAAACACCTCGCGAAGATGAAGAAAGAAGGGCTATGGGACGGGGGAAGGAATCTCCCACTGCCACCGCCACCGTCCCCGGAAGCTGATCTGGACGAGATAGCTGCAGATTTCAGTGCTCAGCATGGTCTGGAGAATGTGGGTCTGGTACGCGACATGCTTCAGCGTCTGGTACTCGCCGAAGACGAAGCAAGCGGGAATCGTGCTGAGAATGCTCGTCAGCAGGGACAGGTGATTCGATACGGGGACGTTGTCGAGTTGGAGCACGTTGCAACAGGACGCGTGCTGACACTGACGAAATTTCAGGCATGCGAGCGCGCTGCAAAGCGTATCGATGTCGCTCCGGGTGGCTCTGATGCGTCGCTTATTATTCTTTCCCCTGCTTTCAAGGCCTTTTCCACGGGCGAGCCCATCTGCTCTGGGCATCTCCTGAACCTCGGCTATGTGCGCGAGCTTGCTGGTGCAAAGTATTGTTTGCATGTTGGGCACGATCACGGCCAGAAGGTTGATGATGTGCTACGCCGCTCGCTGCAGCTCTCAGGTGATCTGGTGGTCGGTTGCTCGGAAGTGAATGCCACTACTGGGGGAGCTCGTCCGACAGCGTGGCGTCTCGTGCTGTTTGAGAGCTACCAGAGCAGCCCGATGAACGAAGACGCCTTTCCAGAACTGCACGCACAGCTTCATGGAGAGCAGGTGGTCTGCTTTTACCACAAAGAGGCCGAGTCCTATCTGGATTATCGCCCTGAGCTCGGAGAATCGCCCATTTTTCACGCGTCCCAGCGGGTTTCGATCAAGTCGCGCAAAAAGGCAAGCTGGATGTGGAAGATCGAGGCCCTTTCGCTGTACCGCGCGTCTCGCGCTGTGCAGTCGTCGGAGACGGCGTTCTTCCGTATCAAACATACGGTCAGTAGGCAATACCTTTGTCAGGTTGGCAGTCGGCTTGAGATGACGCCAGACCCGCGCACGCCTGGAACTGCCTTCTTCTTCAAGAATTTCGATGCGACAGACGCGTTGAGTCCATTCGAGGAACACTTTGTGGACAAAAATGGATTGGTCTACTTCAGATCAGCTACTGGCGAGTACATCGAGCAACAAGACAGGGACGATGAAAGAGTTGGTAAGACACATATACAACCTGTGTACCCAATTGATGCATTTCTCTATTTCATGACCAGCGATCAACGAGGCTTGTCCTGCCGGTTGAAAAAGTTTGGCCATGATTTCAGGTATGTATTGGAATGAGACTAGAGGGATGGAGCATAAAGATGTATCTTTTGAGCGGACGGATCAATGGAAAGAGTCGCTTGCAGTGCTGAACCCAATCCCAGGTGTTCAGAACTGCTCTCATCCCTGCACAAATCGAAGAGGATATGCAAACATTAACGATGTTGCCTTTTTGTGCAGCGGCTTACGAGAAGGAAGCCATTCTTCTCGTTCCAGTACTGTCGGGCTCTCTTCATTCCGTCTTGAAACTTCGAAGTTCGATGCATGTTATCGAAGATTTCGCCGCACGCCTCGAGTCTGTCCCGCTTGCCAAAATCGGAATCACGAAGTTCCTGTCGCACGCAATGGAACCCGAGACCAGCACCAGCGATGGGTACTTTGCCGAGATTTCGTCCATAAGCCTGTTGCCATTATTGCGCAATTGTGCTCTCCAATTACATGTAAGCGCAACTGATTTGGAAACTGGTCTTCCATTGCAGTGTTGGAGGAATCTTCTCATCCTTCACTGCGAAGATGCCTCAACGGGAATCGGCTGCACGTGTGGATAACGAGCATCAACATCACCACACGTTTAACCCCTCATTAGACACTTGGTGTTTTATAGCGCAAACCCGCAGCATACCCTGCACTCTGATACGTGTTCTCATTCGCTGCAGGGATTTTGCTCCAGCAGTACTCTCCGAGTCCGTGCAGACCCTGCTTGAGTACACAAACTCCAACTACTATACGGTCACAGAGACGCTCACGATGCTTGTTCTCAATTCGACATGGGATGAAGACTCAAATCCACTCACACGGGACGGTGCGCCTAATCGTCTAATGCAGAAGCTCCTGCGCGAGCTCAATGCAGTAGACACGGTTGTTCGCATGATCAGCGCACCATTTGAACGTGGAATAATCCCAAGATGGCTGCATGACATTCATGACGAACGGTTTATGTCCGCCCTTGCACGGCACCCATACGCACGCCGTGCAGAACGTCCTTGCCCGTAGCGTAGTCAATTACTGTCGCAGCCTCGTCTGCATGCTGAGTAACCCGGATCGCGTGAAGGTTTCAACACCTCAGGAATATCATGAGCCTTGCATACCGATTGCTCAAGCAGATGGTGAAAGAGAACGAACGGTGCTCCCTGCCACTTCTCCGGCCCCGTGGGGTTCCTCAGGGGCACCGAATTCAGCTAACCCGGGCGAATTGCAGGAACGCCATGGCCCTCTACCGACACATCGACTTGATCCGCGGGCACCTCGGGTGCGGGATGTCGTGCACAGTCACGCTCAAGGAGATCTTCCTGAACAAGCGGCGGCTCCTCACGGAGGTGCGGCCCGACCTCATCGACCAGGTCATGTCGCTCCTTGAAGACGCCCGCGACCCGCGCTACATCGACTTTCTTCTGAGCATCTGCACGGCGGACGGCGGGCCGATGCCCGCGATCCAGAGGCTGATCTGTGAAGCCCTCGTGCGCTCTGCGTCTCGCCTCCTCCCTATCTTCAGCGTCTCGCGCACTGAGGCAGGCTTCTCTGTCGCGATAACAGTGCCCGGGACAAGACTTGATCCGACGACGATCCACATCGATTTAGCAAATTTTGATGACTCTAAGCAAGTTATGGGCCGTGACTTCGCAAGCCACATACTGACCGCGCCCTTCGGCGAACTCTCACGAACGCAGAAAGCGTTCCGTTATGCAGTGCGCTGCATCAACCTTTACGGCAAGCTGTGTGTGGGACGCAACCAGGATGCGCTCACCTTCTTTCTCACCTCCCCAGCGATGCCCTGGAAGTACGATACGTTGCTCGAGCTTCTGCGTGAAGAGAAGCTTCCTGCACTGCTTCGTGCACGTCTGACAACACTCATGCTCGACCTATACGTTGATCGGGACCCGCAGACGTCAAAGCCCCAAATCTTGTACACGCGAACGTGGTCGTCCGTTGTTCCGGAGGAGAGTGACTGGAAGGAGGGGGAAAACGTCCCAACGCTGCCGGTCTGCACTACGGGCTTCTCGGACTTGTGCGCCCTGCTGCTCGAGCAGATCCCAAAACTTGGCGGTGCGACCGGCCGCGACGGGAAGCCCTCGCTGAATCATACACCTTTGTTTGGGCAGCTGGAGCTGCTATCAGCCCAACTCGCACTTTGTGATCTGATGCTCGACTTTGGATTTTTCACTCACGATCGCGATTCCATAAATTGTGATCTTACAGAGGTGCGCCGCCTCTTTGAATCAGTGTTCTCGATCGTCGATACACGTGGAGTTGCAGTGGCACCGTCAAAGCGTCGAGAGGCAGTGATGCTGATCAAGCTGCGTTCATCTGCACTGAAGCTGCTCATCCGTATGCTAAATCTTCGGGCAAACTTTCGTATGTCGCTCTGCCTTCAAGTTTGGGAGACCATCTTTGCAAAGCAGCAGTCGCAGCGTTGTGGTTACTTCACACCGGGACTCGTGATGCATGAGACCAGAGGCCTGCTTTCGGTTGCAGAAGGTCAGGATTCGAGAGCAAGGCGATCTTCGATCGTCAGTTCATTTTCTGATCTTGACAAAGGATCGAAGGAGGATCTGCTCCAACACATGTTTGATCCCTTCGCCCACGAGATTGAGAAATTATGCGACGACCTGTTCGAGCGCGACATCATTTCAGCCGACAAGATCCAAGCGGACACGTACCGACCGGGCGATTTGCAGGGAAATGCAATCGTGGATGCTATGCTAAACCTAACTGGGTTCGAAGACAGTGATCTAACCTCTCAAGCGTGCTCACTGCTACTTCGACACATTTCGCAGCGCTCGCGGGTCATGTCTGATATCGCTACGATGCAGGTCCTGGTCTTTCCTCGTGCTGTGCGTGTTTATCATGAGGTCCAGGAAGCAATCAAGCGCCTCACAGCGCTTCGAAAGCACCTCTCTGCAGAGCGTCCAGAGGCATATACGGAGGCGATTGCAGTGCTCGTGCGCATGAAAGAGTACTTGACCCAGTCAGAGGAATTTCCCGAGGAGCTCGTATTCATGAATCAGCGCATCATGATGGATCACGAACTTGACGAGCCGATAGTGGACATCCTCCGCATGCCGCTCGAGCGAGACACCACTCGCCGCATGGCATGCCTGGATCCCGCTGAAGCAGACTCCGACCCCGCAAGGAATAGCGCACAACGCGAGCTCTTTCAGCATTGCTACGACCTGATCGGAATGCTGTGCCGAAGAAACTCACAAGCACAGTCAAAACTATTTGAGTTCATGCCGATGTTCCAAGATAACGTAGGAATCGAGCAGCTCAACGTCGCCGACACCCTCGCTGAGATGGTGCGTGACAACACGAAGCTGATCTCACAGGTCCCTGAGTCACTCATTCGACGCTTTTGTACTGCCATCCAGACGTGGGGGCGCAAAGCACGCTGGTTGCGCATCTTCGAGGTGCTCCTCTTTGTCAACGGTTGGCCCTTCAAAAGAAATCAGGACCTGGTGCTTCGTATCTTATTGGAGGACTGGGAGTGGCTTTTAGACCTGAAATGCGACTATAGAAGCTCGCGATTCCTTCCGCGGAACGATCCGCGCCTCGGAAAGACCCTTTTAGACCTCATACAGGACGGCGACCATCGCCTCAAGGTCACTAGTGCCAGTCATTTCTCTGAACCAACTGAACCTGAGCACTGAGCAACACCTGACCTGAATGGATCAGGTGCGTTCGTTGATACGCTACCACTTCTCGTCGGTGAACCTTCTCGCATTTTGTTGCGCAGGCAAGAGTCCAGGCAATAAGGCCAAGGTATAAGCTATTTCGCGTCCCCCTGCATCGCTGAAGTCCGGCGCAGTGGTGGCAAGTGCTTACAAGCGCCTTGCATGCAGATTCTCCATAACGTGCCGGTGCAGACCATAGTGAGCCGAATCCTGTGGGTCGATCGGAATCTCGACGGGTCGCGCGCGATCCTTGCTGATGCAGATGGTGCTCATCTAGTGCGCATGGCGTGGATGAGGCTCCTGAAGAACATCTGCTTCTCCTCTTTCGACACGCACGCTATCTCGCAGTGGCACCACTCTCCGCGTGTGTGGAAGGAGGGACGTCTGTATAGATCCGACGTCGAGGATTCGGATGTGGAACCTAATGTGATTTCACCTAGAGGCCAGATGACAGAGAGAGCTGGCTTCAAGGGTGTGTTTCTCATGGACGAGTTGACCCTGGACTTGAACCGGTCTGCATTTTCGCTCTCACTAGAAGCAGCGACGCTGCGCTGCCGCGTCGCTCTGATTGGAATCGTCAATAGCAGTGTCTCACTGCTGTTTACTGCAGGCTCAGTCATCGTCTCAGCGCGATCTCTGAACGACCGCTCAGCTCTGTCTGGAAAGGCTTCAAGGACACGATGGTACCCTTGACGCGCTCCAGCTGGCACTTGATCCTGCGGATTAGGGTGTATCATGAATGCTCAATTTCTGCGTGCGCCGCTGCAGGGGCAGGACCTCGGCTGTCACATTGACTACGCGATGGAGATCGTGGACGGCCTTGCTCTACTGTTTGGGTTCGGGCCGTGTGCCCTGCCGTAGCTGCACGATGTGCCACACGCCTCCGTGCAGTCTCCCCCTCCACATTGCCACCGCACTGAGCCTCCCCGTGGGCAGGCGTGACGACCTATACTGGTACCACGATGACGTCCCGGACTCCGACAAAGATTGCCGTGATGCCGTGGCGCGGGCGCTTTGCATCGCTACTGTCACACTCTTTGGGCAGCTTCGCCGCCTCAGCATCATCGACGCGCAGGGAAGTCTCAAGTTCGTCAACGCTCTTTCAGCGATGGAGCGCCAGGGGTCCGTGTCATGCCATAATCGACAAACTCTTGTGAAAAATCGCGCGTTTATGTTTTCTGCGTGTCATGGCCTTGCGGGCGACTGAAGAAGCGAACGATGCGCTGCAGGGTTCACCCAGGAAAATCAGTGAGTAAGGGAGAGGCCGAGGGTCTGCGAAACCGATTGGAAGAGGTCCTGGAGGAGAAGCAAGTGGTCGCAAGGCCTGTCGGCTCCTCTGAAAATATGCGTGGCAGTTTCTCTGTGCCCAAGTCCTATCCGATGGAACCAGGTGAGACACCAGGTTTCAGCGACCCATGTACATTCATTGGAAGCAGGTGTTGAACGTTTTGGGCGGCTTTACTTGCTTGAATCGAAATGAGGGATAAACTGTCTGCGTTGGGGCTTGCAGGATTGAATGCAGAGAGTGACATTCTGCTATCAATTGGACCAACGCAAAAAGATGCAGCAGCAATTCCCCTGCATCTGATGTCTGGTTCAAATTTTCAAGGAAGCTCTTTGCCAGAGGAGGAGAGTCGTGGAAATAATGCCAATGGTAAAGTTCAGAGGCCCCACGAACTGTCATTGAGCAGAAGAAGTCCTTCGAAATTCAAAAGATCTTCTGTCACGAAGTCAACGCTTGCTCTGTTCGAGAATGTCACAAGCGGGTCAGCGGTACTGAAAACGGAACCAGAGACGCCTTCTATGGAAGCCATGTTCATGGATGGTTGGATTCGCTTCAAGGACAAGCTTGGATCGAGTTTCGGGGTGAACTGCGAGCCTGGAATGGAAATGAACCAGGCCATTTATGACATGGCTATTATGCTTGGAAGTCGTATCACCATCGGAAATGAAAATTATCAGATCATGTGCGAGTTTATGCGACTCCTCAGCGAGAATACGGCGGATAATCTCATTCGTTTGAATGGTCTCAAGGTTCGCTGCTCCGTGCCCCACTCGCACGCACATCCGTCTGCGCATCCTGACGTCTGTGCGGTCACTGCAGGTTGTGCGTGCTGTGCTGTACCTCAGGCCGGATCATGCTTCGCCTGCACAGCTGGCCGCAGAATTCGAGCGCTATCTTGCAAAGGAACCGCCGCTGGCAGCAAGTGGCAAGTCCGAAGACCACAGTGCATTTGTCGGATTACAGACCCGCATCGCAAAGATCGGTGGTGTGCAGCTGCTCGTTTCTATATTTGAGAGTGTAGACGTTCAGCATGATGGGGATGAGCTGATACGTACAGCGTTGGAGCTAGCGGTTACTCTATTCGAGGGCGGAAATCTCACCGCTCAGGGCATTCTCGCAGAATCACTGTCTCAACCTTCGTCGCAAAATTTCTTTGTTCAGGTGCACCACGTACTACACAATAGTATCATATCGATGAGGGCGCAAAAACGCAAAATCAAGCAATTCGAGCTGGAGCTTGCAGCACGAGAAGCAGCAGGTATTCCGACTGAGGGGATCAAGTTGCCTGTCTTTGGTGCTTCACTCGTTTGCATGACCGAGGTCATCAAAACGATGCGCCGCATGTGCATGGGGCAGCACAAGGCGCTTCAGGACATCATCCGCGTGCAGAAGCTGAACAAGGTGTCGTACAACTTTCTTGAAGAGGTGGTCGCGGTCCTCATGGCGCTTGAGCCCGAGCTCCTGCATGCGATCGAGGACCACGACTCGGAGGTGGTGGAGGCTGGTATTCGCGGCTTCCTCATGCTCGCCGACGCGATGCGCGGACCGAACCACGAAAATCAGGCAAGCATTGCACACACGGGTCTGATCGATCTCGGAGACCGAATCTTCGGCAAAATTCACTTTGAGGATCTCAATGGGAAAACTAAGGCGCGCAATCGGCACCGTAATCGTCATGGGGAAGACCGTCGCAAAGAGAAAGCAATCTGGCGCAACCGCGTCCGTTCTCGACTGAAGTCTGCAGTGGCCTCTTGCTTGCTTACCTTTCTCGAGGGCGTCGAGTCGGACGACATCCCAAACATGATGCTCACGACTGTGCAGTGGACGTTAATTGGAGCGCAGATGGCTTGCTGTCATCGGGATCTTGCCCGCGCGGCAGAAGTTCTCGATTATCCCATGCTCTTCGAAGAAGGCATGACGTATTACTTCATTCTGAGGACCCTTTATCCGTGATTTCCCGCCTCGCCCCACGCGCTGCGTCGTGCGCTCTTGCAATCTTTCGCGCGCTAAGCAGCTCAAACTCTTGACTGTCATATGTTTGTGGCCTGCAGTTACGACACTGAGCATGAGCACATTCAGCCGCTCCTTGTGCGTCACAGAAAGGTGCGAATTCCAGCGCTCCCATTGAGCGCAGATAGCCATGGGAGAAGTTTGTTCTTGTGTGATCTCTCCAGTCGAAGGGACTCGTTGATGTTGTGTACCCCTGGCATCAGGCGGCGGCATTTTTCGATGCATGCACCGGATTCGTGGAGATAATTCGAGAGGAGCGCCTGGAGCGCGTTTTCTTCGTGATTCCGGACAATTGCTTGCGAGGCGGCCCATTGTTCCGTCAAGACTTTACTCCAGCAATGATCAAAGACTGCGATTTCTCAGACGCTGACAGCAAGAACCTACAGTGCTTGCCAAACCCCGAATCACGCACACTAGCTTTTTTGGTCATGAAAAGCGAAACCTTCAGAGATGACAAACCTTCACGAGTAGTTCAATAATTGGCTTCCAATCAAGGTTGAAGGTAATACTATTAAATTCTGCTGCGAATTGTTTCCGCAGGTGGATCAACAACATGACCGAAGTCGTTGATCGTGAGGCCTTTCTGACTTCCGTGCGTGCAACCAGACTGGCGTTTACTGTTACTTGGTTGGAATCTTCCCCAACTCTATCCCTCTGCTGCAGTGCCGATCTGTTCACATCACCGTGTGTTGCCGCGGCATAGGTGGAATAGAATCTGTGAGAGCTCGTTCTACCTTTCTCTGGTCATCCATCTTTGCTGCGTGCTTGGTTCATACGTGCCACGCTGGAGGCAAGAAGAGTACGAAATGCACCTCAAAAAGCATGATACAAGAACGGACAGTGATGAGTGGTTTTCCCCTCGCCCGGTCAATGCGTCGAAGTTCCGAAACTGTTTTCATCTAGATTTTTGAGTTAAGCCACTGGCACTCACACCTTTCGCTAGGTTCCACGAAAACTTCGGGCCTCAAGTGACTGAGATTTCAAGCATCCTCTCCCTCGTGCTTCTCGTGGTCTGCGTGGTTAGCTCAAAGCTCCCGCTAGCCTTTCCGCAGGCGCGCACGGGTGTGCATGATATGCTCACACGTGTGGCTCACGCAGATACGAGCCTTGTCGTTCATGTACGCTCAAGTCCCAACGCTTATCCGAATGGAGACGCGCAAGCTTCGGGCAGCAAGGGACGGGTCAGACAACAGCCAGGAAGTCGACCAAGATGTGGAACCAGCAGCAGCAATGGGCAGAACGCATTTGCATAATAGCGCCGATGATGTTTTTGCACCTACACGTGCACACGCGTCGCAGGATAGCGAAGAGCGTGGCGAAAGTGTGGGAAGCCTCTCCCACGAAGTCTCGCAACATTCGATAGACATTTCCACAAAGCCTCGGGTCGCAAGGAGCTTGGCTGCAGGCCTTGCTGCCAGCCACAAGGCGTACTGGCATGATTTTTGCGAGCAGGCCCTTATCCTCACCTGCTCGACGCGCGTTTGGTACGAATTCCTGATGTGGGTCGGCGCCGTACTCGCGGTTATGGTTCAAGAGCCAACCTTCACCTTCGTGCCGCTCTTTGAGATCTGCTTTTGGAAGGGTTCAGTTCCGGTGATCGACGCTGTTCGCTTCAATGCCGGAAAGATGCTTCAGACTTTTCTCCTTGGGCTCCTCGTTATGTATGTGTGGATGCTCATGGGCATCTGGTGGCTTTCGGGTGAGCATCAACCAGAAACTTGCAACAACATGTTGCAGTGCTTCTGGTCATATTTCTACATGTCGATGCGGGAAGCAGGCATCCGTGACATCATGGAAGATGCCCAGTACGCACACACGCTGGGGGACTTTGCTGTCGGCGAAGGCAACATGCTCCTCCGTGCGATTTGGGACATGATCTACCAGTTCTTGTTTTTGTACGTTCTCATTGCGATCATAACGGGTCTTCGCCGAACCTCCCGCTGCACGCTGCTCTAAATGCTGATTCCTTTTTGTTCTGTACAACAAGCGTTTGGATAAGAACTCTTGTGTTTGTCATCCACTTACCCATGGTCCCCTCAAAAGCCTGACCTCCTGCAACCTTGCTACAGGTATTGTGATTGATGCATTCGGAGGGCTGCGGGACAAAGTCGAGGCGGATCAGGAGGCGCTGCGCGCCAAATGCTTCGTTTGCAGCCTAGACCGCACGAAGCTGGACCACAGTGGAATTGGATTTGATCGCCACATCAACGGCGAGCACAACCCGATGCACTATCTCTATTTCCTTCTTCGTATAAAGCAGGCGGCGGCTGGGGAACTCTCTGCGCAGGAAACCTACGTTCTCAAAGAGGCGTGGCCGGAGGAGAACAATCGCGCGTCCTTTGCGTGGCTGCCTCGCGAAACGACGCACTCTCTCAGGAGGCTGCAACGTGTTATGGATGAAGACGAGGACGCCACAGTCAAGCAGCGCATCGAGCACCTCGAAAAGCGCCTCACGGTCCGTGCACGGCCCCCCCCCCCCCCCCCCCCCCCCCTCCTGTTCCCCCTTCCGCGTGTCCCACGGGGGCCTGAACGCAAGGCCTTGCAGCCGCCCCCAGCGAGCCCCTGCTGCACGCCTCCATGCGCATCAACAGGCGAAGGGCGTGGACCTGATCGGCCTCCCGCGCTCCAGGAGGGGCTGAGTGAGCAGAAGGCGGTGCTGTCCCGGCTGGAAGAGATGTTTTTCGCCAAGGCCGGGGCGTCCCGATTCAGCAGCCCGACAGGGTTTCCGATCCCGCCGTTTCTAGGCATGCCAGGCTCTAGCGCACCACCCGAGTGCGGTTCCGGGCCGGGCACCGCGGGGGCTACGCCACAGGCGCACACGCCGAGTGCGCTGCCGAGTGCGCTGCCAGCGGCAGACACCGCGGGCCGCGGGGGCTGGGGAGTGCGTTTGAACCCGCTGCAGGGCCTCGGCGGAATGGGTGTCCCGCGAGCCAGCGGCGAGGCGTCGCCTGGAGTCTCGCAGGCCCCGGCACCCATGTGGGGAGGGGCGCCGCAGCCGGCAGGGGTGCGCCCAGAGGCCGCGGCCGGGCGCGGAGGCGGGGCGGCGGACAACCTCAAGAATTGGCTGGAGGGCGCCGGCGGGGCCGTCGCGGGAGTGGGTGCTGGGGTGCCC
>ENA-UOXV01002619-UOXV01002619.1-marine-metagenome-genome-assembly--contig:-NODE-2619-length-23261-cov-5.507714_pt1 | contig 23261 bp, 19 predicted proteins | sample MGYA00238165_ERZ766961 | MGnify/ENA primary metagenome ERZ766961 (study PRJEB28924, sample SAMN03173240) | marine metagenome | biome: Marine; feature: Water; material: Subsurface seawater | place: North...
GCGACTGGGATGTCTCTCAGGTCACCGACATGAATCACATGTTCTTACGGACATCATTCAATCAACCGATCGGTGATTGGGATACCTCCAGGGTCACCAATATGCACGGGATGTTCGGTTTTACCACCGCGTTCAATCAACCGATTGGAAACTGGGATACCTCCAAGGTCACCACCATGAAGTACATGTTCGTGAGAGCCAAGGTGTTCGACCAGGATATCAGCGGCTGGGACACCTCCAAGGTCACCAACAAGAGTGGCATGTTCCTAAACGCAGCTGCGTACAACGCTAAGGCCTAAGCCGAGGCAAAGGCAAAAGGCCTAAGCCGAGGCAAAGGCCAAGCCAAACGAGTCCTTTTGTTAATATCGAATTGTTATTGTCACTCATCAATAGTGTCGTCGTCTCCCCTCGCGTCGTGCGTTTCCTATCTCATCCTGTGGAGCCGCGACGCAGCCTGGAACATCGGTGTTTTGGATTCGGTGCGAGAGAGCCGGGAAGGGCGCCACCAACGCGGTGCGAGGAGACTCGACGACGACGCAATCATCGTGTTATATTGCAAGGTTAAGAGTGTATATACTTACAGTTTGTTTGGCGTCAAGGGTTGGGCAAACAAAATGCCGGACGCGGCTCGGTCCTCGCGCTCTAAGAGGCGGCCCGATTGCACCGGGTCTGGTTCACTCGCTCAATGTATCGTCGCCGGTTGTGAGATCGAGGGGATCTCTCTACTTGTCGTCCTTCTTTTTACCGACGCGGTAGGATCCGCAGACGATGGCGTGGTCACGCTCGTAGGGCTCCAGGGTGAGCTGCTCCGCGGGCTTGAACTGCTCCTGCTGCAGCTTCTTGACCTCCCTGGCAAACACAGCCTCGGCGGGGACGGTGGAGTCGATGCAGGACGCCTTGATGGAGATGATGAAGTTGCCGCCGGGCTTGAGGAAGTGCTGGGCGTTGAGGGCGACGATGCGCGCCTGGTCGGGCTGGGCGACGTCGGCGAAGATGGTATCGCACATGCCGACGAGCATGCGGTACCTGATGGGGTGGCGGGCATCCTCGATGATTGGGATGATGTTGGTGCGCTTCTTCGCCATGTTGACGAGATCGCGGCCGGGGCGGTGGGAGAACTCCACGGCGTACACGAGGCCCTCGGGCCCGACGACGTCGGAGCAGTGGGACACGGTGGTACCCGCGGCGGCGCCGAGGTAGAGGAGCTTGGTGCCGGGCTTGATGTAGATGTTGTCGAGGCCGCCGAGGATGCCGGCAGCAACCTTGGAGCGGAAAGGGTTCCACACCCTGTACTCAGTCTTGGCGCCGTCTTCGCCGTCGACCGAGATGCGCTTCTCGCCGTACACCGACTCGCCGACGACCATGTTCTTGGTCACGAGCGCGTCCTCCTTGCCGCGCGCCACGAAGATGCCCTCGTGGCGGTGCTTCTCCACGACAACCTTGGCGCCGCCCTTCATGCCGCCGCGACCGCCGCGTCCGCCTCCCCTGCCGCGGCCACCATCGCGTCCGCCGCGACCGCCGCCGCGACCGCGGCCACCATCACGTCCGCCGCGACCGCGGCCACCGTCACGTCCGCCGCGACCGCCGAAACCGCCTGTCGAATCGAAGAGGGGGAAGGCGTCAGCGAGATGCGATTGGGAAAAAGGGATGTTGGCGCGCCGCACGTGGAATATCCCGCGATACCGAAACGACGACGCGCCCGTCGAACGGGCGCGCGGCGGTCGTCGAGGCTGGGTTCGGGCTAATCGAGCGCTCGCGTATCTTCTCGAGGTATCGGGTTGATTGAATATAGGATCGGGAACGTACCGCGTCCACCGGGGGGACCGCGACCGCCGCGTCCGCCGGGAGAGAAGCCTGTAGTTGAGGGGGCGGCGGGGATCAGAATTGCGGCGAGGTTTTTGGCAGATTGCGCGGAGGAGGTGCCGAAAACGGGGGATGATGCGCACCTCCGCGGCCGCCGCCACGACCCATGGGAGCACGCATGTTGTCTGCTGTCCGGTGACTTTCTCTGTCCGACCGGAGATGCGTTTACTGATTCGCTGCCGGTGCTTGGCCGCGAAGCGAGTAGTGGCGCTCTCTGCAATTTTGTCGGGAAAAAAGTGAACCAATTTCAACTGTCTCTCGTCAACTGTGGGCGAAAAAGTCACCTATTTACTACTCTACTAGGGGTATTTAAGATGGGGGCGCTTATTTGTCATTAGAAGTCTGTGGAGAGCAGTCACGAAATCACCGCCTTTTATTATGACGAGTTTTATACGATTTGTGCTCAGCCGTCGATCGGCACTACGTCGTCACTGTCCAACACGCCACCGACGCGATGGCCACCATCTCCGCCTCTCTCCTCCGCGCGCCCGCGCAGCTCCGGGCCGCTCACCGCGCCGCCGCGCCCGTCGCGCGTAACCTCACCGTGCGCGCCATGGGCAAGGAGGTCGTCGCCACCGACAAGGCCCCCGCGGCGCTCGGGCCTTACTCGCAGGCGATCAAGGCCGGCAACACCCTTTACGTGTCCGGCCAGATCGGCCTGATCCCGGGCGAGGGCAAGTTCGCGGGCGACACCATCGAGACACAGACCGAGCAGGTGATGAAGAACATGGGGGCGATTCTCGAGGAGGCCGGCGCCGACTTCTCCAAGGTTGTCAAGACGACCATCCTCCTCGCCGACATGGACGACTTTAAAACAGTGAACGAGATCTACGGCGCACGATTCCCGGCGAACCCGCCCGCGCGCGCCACCTTCGCGGTGAAGACCCTGCCCCTCAACGCGCTCGTCGAGATCGACTGCACCGCCTACCTCGATTAAGCGCATCTAGCCCCATTCTTTGGATGTTCTAATGTAACGAGAGACGTCTTTCACTTTTTATCCACTTTTTTGGCTAGAGCTCGTTTGGCTGCGTTCACGCACGTCGACACACGTTGACACACACACACACGTTGGTCTACTCCATCTCGTTCATGCCCATCACTGAGAGCTGCGCGTCCGCGTCGGGGTGGCCGAACGCTTTCGCCCTTTCCAGCAGATCCTTGGCGATCGTCAGGTGGTGCGCCGCCGCGTCGTGGTTGCTCTCCTGGGTGAACTCGTTGGCTATGTAGAGCGACACGAGCGCGAGGTCGAAGCACCCCTCGGGCGAGTCCTCGTACGTCGCCTTGAAGAGCCAGTCCTGCGCCTTTTGCGCTTCGCGCGGCGTCGCCTCGTCGTAGAGCCGGTACAACTCGTAGCTCTTGTCGGCGCGAACGCGCTTGTTGGGGGCGTACAGAGCCTCCTGCTTCAGGAGCTTGACAGCCTCCGGGTCCGACTCCTCGAGGCTCAGCTTGTGTCCCAGGAGATGGAACATGTCCTCGTTGTCCTCCGCTTCCGCGTCATCCAACGTCTTTCCCGGATACGTCGTGGTCTTCATCGCGCCCACACGTACCCGCGCGCGAGGGTCTGCGTTCCTCGAAAGCAAACGAACGTCGTGGCTCGAGGGTGGAGTTTTTGGATCTTCGATGTTCTCCGAGAAAATGGTTGGCTCGCGCAGCACGTATATGATATGCGCCGCTTTTCCCGTGAGCCGACTTGTGGCTGCGGTGACCGGCGGTGACCGGACACAGCACACCGCGGCGACGACTTGAGAGTCGAGACGCGCGAGCTGACGCACCGGCGAACGAGCATTCGGTAACGCGAGCCAGTCTCTGACGCATCTCGAAGGACGACGCCACCATGAAGATAGCCAACTTCGAGCAGGGCACCGCCGTGGTGAAGAAATCGTACAGCGGTTTCGGCAAGGCGATGATGTCCAAGATGGGCTGGTCGGAGGGCGAGGGCCTGGGCAAGAACAAGCACGGCATCACCGAGGCCATCAAGGTCAAGAAGAGGCTGGAACAGGAGGGTCTCGGCGCGGAGGTGGCGCGCAAATACGACTGGACGAACAAGTGGTGGGAGGGGTCGTACGACAGCGCCGCCGACAAGTTCGCCGAGCTGGCCAAGTCGCTCGAGATGAACAATCCGCACGCGCAGAAGAACAAAGGGTCGTCCAGCGACAGCGACAGCTCCGATTCCGACAGCGACAGCGACTCCGACAGCGACTCCGGCGAGGTGAAGAAGGGCCGGGACGGCATCGTGTACAGCGGCTCCAAGAAGGACTACGACCTTCACAAGCTCCTGGCCAAAGAGGGCAAGGGCGGGGGCGGGTTCTTCGGCCGCGCCAAGGGAAAACTCGCGAGGATAGCCGCGTTCGAGGCGGAGCAGCTCAAGAAATACGGGATCCAAACAGGGGACGCGGCGAAGGAGGCGACGCCCACGCCGGCGCCCGTCAAGGAGGAGAAGAAGTCCAAGAAGTCCAAGAAGGAGAAGAAGGAGACGAATAAAAAGGAGACGAACAAGAATGCGTCGAAGTCGTCGGCGCCGTCGACGCCGTCGCCCGAGCCGGAGCCCGAGCCCGTCGTGACCGGCGAGGCGTACGAGGGTAAGCCGTCCGTCAGCACCGTCGAGCGGGACTGGTGGGTCCAGGCCAAGTTCCAGTGGGGCGGTTTGGTGGGCAGCAAGCGGGAGCGCGACTGCGAGGTGCGGGTGACCGATGCGGACAAGGTGGGATTCACCGAGGACGACCAGGAGGCTCTGTTCCACCTGGCGCACGAGGGCAAGATCGAGAAGGGCACCAAGCGGGGCTTGGGGGGTAAGGGGCAGATCAAGATGAAATCCGGTGAGGCGTACGAGGGGAAGAAGATGAAGTTCAGCGAGGAGGGCGAACTTTTGGCGCCGGGCGTGAGCGGCGGGAAGAAAGTCGAGGAAGCGCCCGTCAAGGAGAAGAAGGAGAAGAAGGCCAAGAAGGAGAAGAAGGAGAAGAAGGCAAAAAAATAGCTTGTTTCCGTCCTCCTCGTTGGAGTTGTTCAATATTCAAATTATCCACCACGACGCGCCACAACGACCGACGCTCACCGTCGGTGGATCCATGAAGCGGGCCCGCGAGGAGGCGGAGGACTCACACGCGCCGCGAACCCCCACGTGCGAACCCGACGCGCACCCACACAAGCGCAAGCGCTGGCACGTGGTCAAGCTCGTGCAGAGGCTCCTGACGAACTATTTCGTCGCTCCCGGAGGTCTGCTCCCGCCGGTGGTCGGCGAATCGAGCGTGGACTGGGACGGGCACGAGGGTGAGGAGGAGGAGACGCAGGAGCCGGAATCCATCGCGGTGTCGCCGGGTAAGCCGGAAGGTAGGCCGCTGACGCACTTCTTCCGCCCGGCGCTATCCGAGCTCCATCACCGCGAGATCTAAGATGTCGAAGCACCACGACCGCCAAGGGAGGAAGATCGGCCCGGGGATCCCGTTCACGCCGTGGGACCAGATCAAGATCGGCGTGGACCCGGACAGTAAGAAGCCGGAGAAGATGCAGAAGAGCGTGGCGTCCATCTTCGGCGCGTCGGCCAAGAAACGCGAGCCCGAGGACGACGATGCGGGCGGTTCCAGGCTCGGCAAGACCAAAAAGGCACACCCGGCGGAGACGCCCGCTCCCGCGCCGCCCGCTCGGAAGGAGAAGGCGTCGGCGTTCTTCACGGATTGTCCGCTTTGCTTCAAGTCTTTCCACCCTTCTCTCATCCACTCACACGTCGACACGTGCATCGGCGCGGCGGAGGAGACCACCGCACGGGAAAAGGCGCGCGCGACGGAGGCGGAGAAGAGACGAGCGGCGCGAGCAGAGAAGCTCACCGCAGACGACATCGGCGCCAACGACGACTTCATCCTCGACGTCTCAAGGCTCAGAGACGGCGACGACGACGACGACGACGACGACGCCATCGTATCCGCCGACGAGCAGGATATACAGCAGGCGGAGCAGCTCCCGGCTGAGGAGCGAGTCGGCGTCGGCGTCGGCGGCGCGGCTGAAAAGAACGACGCGTTCGCGGCGATGATGTCGGCGCAGCGCGAGAGCACGTGCCGCAAGTGCTGGTCGGTGTGGATCGATAAAGACACGAAGACGTGGCGCATGTGCGTCGAGGACGGGGGTAAGCCCGGTGTGATGGCTAAAGAGAAGGGTATGGGGCCGGTGGTCTGGACGAGCGTCGTGAAACTGTTCGAGAAGACGGCAACCGGGGAGCCGTGCGAGACGCATCTCACGCTCGCGACGGACGTCAAGGAGGTTGAGTGGCGGCACATCCGCGCGGAGTGCGCCAAGGCCAAGGGATGGGTCAACGGCGGGGACGAGGACGAACGGAACTCGAGGAGCGCGGAGCCCGGGAAGGAACGGCCGCACCTGCCGCCGGGGGTTACCAAATCGGCGATGCAGAAGAGCGCGCGGCGGGGCAAGGTGATGAACGCCGTCAAGGCGACCTCGTTCTTCATGGGCGCCACGCCCGAGGATGCGCTTCGTCGTCTACCCATCGTGTGCATGGAAGACGCGGTGCTGCATCCGAGCCTACCGCTGATCGTGTGGTTCATGGCGGCGATGGGTAAGGGCTGGTTCATCCCGCCGGAGGCTAGGGGCGCGGCGGTTCGATTCATCGCCGAGGTCGCCGCGTGCCCGCACAAGGACCGCGACTTATTGGCGACGATCGAGTCTATGGAGACGGCGGATGCAGACGCCCGGCGGGATACCGCCAGCGGCGTGACGGACCCGGCGTGTAACCTCGCCGTCTTAACCAGGGATCTCTCCAACGAGAGCGCGTGCCACGTGTTGGCGCTGTCGGTTCGCGCAAAGTTTGGCGGGATGAAGGGCGACGTGAGCATGCTTCGCGGCGCGGCCAAGGCGTGGCGGCGTCGCTTCCTGGACGCGGAGGCGACCGGGGACAAGCGCGATGACTGGCACGCGCGGTTGCGCGAGGTGTACACGGCGGCGGCCGCGAAGGCTGCGGAGGCGAGTGGAGGGGGGACGGGCCTGCCTCCGCACGGGAGCGCGCCGCCGCTCGCGGCGGCGGCGCCCGTTGACGTGGATGTCATCGCCAAGCGCGACGTACCCCTATCCGCGATCGACTTTCACGTCTCGCCCATCGTCGAGGAGCTCATGAAGAACGATAAGGTTCGTACGGCGCTGGACAGGGCGGTGGAGCGCGCGCCTGAGCTGGGAGAGGACCTCGGGGATGCGTTGAGGTCGTGCATCTGGCGTCACTGTTCGAGCGTGACGGACAAGTCGACGTTTGCGATGCGGGAGGAGGACGTCGTGCCGGAGACGCAGACGCAGGGGCGGAGCGAGTCGGCGCTCAGGGATCTTTGGGATGAGATCGAGGGACCCGCGGAGAGCTTCCAGAGGAGGCGGATCAGCAGGCTGTTCTTTTAAGTGGCGGCGTCCACACTAAGAGTAGCAGACTCAAGTAGCAAGTCATTTTATCGAGGGTTGAAGCCTCTTCTCGCGAACGATTTCGCAGTCGGGTCGTCACAACGCGCGACGCCATGCCGTCTGTGGAGACGTACCTGGCGAACTACGAGGACCCGGTCCACGCCAAGGCTGTCGTGGACCTGCTCGACGGGTACGCGAGGGACCCGTACGGCAACTCCGGCCCTCTGCCCGACGACGTGTACGCTTCTCTGTGCCCGACGCTCGCGAAGACCCCCGGCGCCTTCTCCGTGGTCGCCACCGTCGACGGCGTCGCCGCGGGTCTGATAAACTGCTTCCAGGGGTTCAGCACGTTCAAGTGTAAGCCGCTGATCAACGTGCACGACGTATTCGTGCACCCGGAGCATCGCCGCGCGGGCTTGGTCCAGGCGATGATGGCCATCGTGGAGAAGGTGGCAAAAGAGAGGGGAGCGTGCAAGCTCACGCTGGAGGTGCTGTCCAACAACGCGGCGGCGAAAGGGTCGTACGCGAAGTTCGGGTTCAAAAACTACGAGCTGGACCCGGCGCAGGGGCACGCGGAGTTCTGGGAACGGACGTTCTGACGGGGTTCTAGATAGACCGGCGCGCTCTTAGAGTTGTAATAAGTCGTCCCCCGTCAAGTCGTGGGTCCTCGTTTTAGATTAAAGAGTAACATCGTCTCCGCACCCGGCTGAGGAAAGAATCAATGGTTTCCGTTGCTATGTCGCCACGCTATGTCGCCCGAACGCTTTGTCGCCCGAACGTCCCGCCTCCGCCGTACAAGCAGGCGCCGCGTTTGAATGATGAATGAAGTCGTCGCCGGATTATTCCCAAACCTGTTTACGATCCCAGCTTGAAAGCGTCGGTGATGAGCGCGTAGCACAGGCCGAGCTTGAACCAGTTGAGAAAGTCCCAGTACTTGCCGGGTTGGGTCTTCTTGTAGAAGGATCGGGTGACGATCTCCGCGAACGCCAGGCAAAAGGCGCCCGCGACGACGTCGTTGATGCCGAGGACGCCAAAGGTGAGTGAGAGGACGTTGGCGGAGTAGAAGCCGGTGGCGGCGAAGATGATCTTCCACAGGAGCTTGCGTCCTTTCCTGACGCGGAAGTAGAGGTCCAGGCGTTGGGGAATGGTGGTGAGGATGGAGCCGAGGCGGGTCTCCCTCGGCCCGGTCACCGCGCGCGTCACCACCGCGCCACCCCTGCCAGCCACCTTGGGGCCGACCCGCGCCACCTGCCTGCGCGCGAGAGACGCGCTCTGACCCATCCCCTCGCCGCCCTTGAAACCCAGCGCCCTCGCGGAAGTCGCCCCGCGGCGAATTCCGTTAGTCCTGGCGGCCCCGAGGGCGCCGCCGCACAGTCCCACCGGCGCGATCACGGCGGCCATCTTCTTTCCCTATGCACCTTTTGAACGAATCTCCGGTGGCGCGGACACTCCGCCTCGGTGGGACGGGTTCGCGACTCGCGGTTTACACGCGGAAGTCTTCGCGCGGCTCGATGAGTCGCGACGGGGTACGGTCGAAACCGATCGGGCTCTCGACGACGACGGCGCGCTGTCAAGGACTGATCGATCCTTGACCGCGAAAAGCCACGAGGTTTATCCGAGAAGGGTGGAGCCGGCTTCGACAGTCAGACCTCTGGTGCGACTCGGCAACCCGTTTGAATGCGACTTTCGCGGTCTATTTACTCAAGACTCGTTTTTCGGTCAAAATCGTCAAAGCAAGCACGCCTCTCTCTCTCTCTCTACTATCCTCCGAGGACACACGTCCCCTAGGAGCCCATCACGAGTACGTCAGCAGGTTATCGTAGTACTCCTCCGTCTTGTCCAGGGTGGTGGTGTACACAAACTTGACGATGCTCCGCTCGCCGGTGTTGATGGGCGTCACCCGGTGCACCACGCTCTCAGCCTTGACCATGATGATCGAGTTGGGCTCGGTCCATCCCCCGCGGCGGTGCCCGTCGCCGTCCTGCCACTGCGTCTGGGAGTCGCTCGTGTTCTCCAGCGTGAACACCAGCTCGTACTGCGGCTCCGTGTACAGCGCCACGTCCTGGTGCCACTCCATGCTGGAGCCGCCGGGGTACACCCGGTACTCAACCGGAACGTCGGCGGGAAAAACGCTCTGGCCCACCAAGCCGGAGATGCGCTCGGCGACCCTCTGGTTCATGAACGCCCTGTAGATGGAGATGGGATTGCGGAATTGTCAGTCGAATCGTATATATGCGGTTGGGGTGTGAGGTGGCGGACTTGGGTTCATGCGGGTTTAGAGGTGTCGAAGGTATTTTTCCTCACCTGTGCACGAGGTGATCGGGCGCGACCATGGTTCCCAGCCTCTGGCGCGCGCATGCCCTGCGCTCCGCGCCGATATCCTTGCGCAGCATCTCGCACTCGTCGAGCAGCAGCTGATAATCGCGCCTGTGGTGACGGTGTGGGGATGGAAGGAGTCAGGGTGGTCGTGGGGGTCGATTGCGGTTGCGATGATGGTTACGATCGATTGGGGTTGCTGCACTCACGGGCTGAAGAAGTTGCGGATGTACACGAACCCTCCGCTCCGTTCGAACACGCTCTTGCCCTCCTTGGGCTTGAGCACCGGCAGCCTGGGCGCGGCGACACCCCCGCGAACCTTACCCCCGAGGTTCCGTAGCGTCTGCGACAGGCGCGCGGTGCCCGGCGCGCCGGACTGGGGCGACGTGGAAGGGTACCCGCTCGCGGGCGGGGAGGATGCCGCCGCGTTGGTGAACGGTGCGCTCCTCGGGGTCGCCTCCCGTCGAGGCGCCGCGGGCGGGGTCCATCCCAGCCACACGTGCTTGTGCTGCTCGCCGTCGTTGCCGGCCGCCTGGCTCACCGCGGCGAGGCGCGCGGGCGCCCTTCGCGCCGCGCCCCGCGGGCCTCGCAGACGAGTGCCCCCTCGCCATGCGTCCCTCGCGGTCGCCGCGCGGGGCGCGCGCGACGCCTCCGCCGTGGACGGTCCCGCGGGCGCGACGCGCGCCGCGGAAGTCGCCATGGTACCTCCGATCATGTCTAAGTGTGCCCAGGCGCCGACCCTTCACCCCCCTCTGGTTCGGACCTCCTCAATGCGTGCCTTCACTACGGCTCTACGGTGTCAGTTCGCCAAAGATCCACGTCGCGCGCGTTGGTTTCCCGCCAACCACACGCGAGACCCGCGTGTTTCCGGTGCCACGCGATTCGAGAGGCGCTCCCGACGATACCGAGAGAATCCGCACGTCGCAAACCCTCGCTCGCTGACGTGCCCGTGGCGCGCTCCGTCGTGGCTCCAACCGCGTGCCCGGGTCGAAGATAAAAAACGAGAGGAAGGTTCCTGGGACCCGGTGACTGTACCGCCGTACAACCGAATCGGCCAATGAAATCGCGATTCCGTCTTTTGAACCTCTAACTGTTTGCTCACTCAAGATTTCCCATTTGCCCCGCATTTGCGATTTCAGCATTTCGCACTCGCGTCGCGAAAATTCCTGGGAAGTCGTCATCTCGGAGACGTCGCAACCACTGGGACGCCCGCGCGGGTTCTGGGAACCGCCGTGGGAACCATCGCATGCGCCGCGCATCTCCCAGCGAGGTCGTCGGTGGGGTTGACCGAATGACCGCGCCCCGATCCCGCGCGTCGACCGGGGGCTCGGGCGCGCCGAACACCGGCCGGAGCGACGAGCGTTTCACGCCACGGGCGCACGACCTCGATCCCGCCGGCGCCTTCACCGACGTGCACCCCGGCGAGAACGTGTACCCGACGCAGAGCCGGTCGGGGACTCGGCGGAACGAGTACATGGGGGTACGGGTCCCGGGCGAGGGCCGCGCCGCCACGACCACCGCGTCCACCCCGTCGCAACGCCGCGGCATCTCGAGGCGCGAGTGGAGGGTGGAGACGGTCGAGGACCAATCCAAGGATGTCGCGCGGTGGCAGCTGGAGTTCACCAAGATGCAGCGACGCGCCAAAGCCGCGGAGGATGACAACGCACGGCTCAAGGCGACGCACGACGACATGCACGCGCGCTTCGAGCGCGAGCACCACGCCAGGACGGCGCTCGAGCTGCGGCTGAAGGATGTCTTCGCGGCGCCCGTCGTGAAAGAGGCGCTCGCGTCGCACCCCGCGGGAACGACGCGGCGGGACGACCCGTACGGCATGGGAAACGTCCTCCGAGCCGGCGAGGACACGGACGGGAGCGAGACCGCGATGCTGGTGTTTAAAGCGCTGGAGGATAGGATCACGCGGGATAGGGACGCGCTGGAAGCCGCGAACGCCCGCGAGGTTCGGCTCGCGACGATGCTTCGACACTCGGAGACTTCCAAACTCGCCGCGTACGCCGAGGCTGAGAAGCACAGGCGCGAGCTGGAGGCGCACGTGGCGAAGCTACGGGTGGACAGGGCGATACGCGAGGGCGTCGAGAAGGATCTGGAGTCTTCTAGAAGCGCGGAGGAGACGCTCCGGATAACCCGGGAGAAACTCGCCACGCTGACGCTCGAGGCGGAGACGCTGCGGATGAACGAAAAACACCGCGAGGAAACCCAGGCGGCCGCGGTGAAGGCCGCGGTGAAGAAGGCGCTGGACGAGACGGTCAGCGAGGCGACGCTGGAGGCGAAGCGACTGAGCGAGGCGCTCGCCAAGGTGCGCACAGAGCACGGCGAGCAGGACTGGGCTCACGACCGGGAGAAAGAAACCACGCGCAAAGGGTACGAACACGCCATCGCCGCCGTGCTCCAGAACAAGGAGGACCTGGAACGCGAGCTCAAGTTCAGCAGGAAGGACGGGCGGCGCGCGGACATCGAACGCGCGCGCGTCGCGGACGAGGCTGCCGCCGTCGTCGAGAAGGCGGTGGCTCAACGGGAGTGGGCGCTCGAGGTTTTGGATCGAGCCGTCGACGCCGAGGAGGAGTTCGCGAAGCACCTCCACTACGAGTTCTACCGCACACACTTGCTCGCCATGCCGGAGACGGTCACGCTGGACGACGACGGCGGCGGCGGGCAGAGCCTGCACGAGGTGTGCGCGCGCGCGAGGACGGAGTGGGAACGGGAGGTTTGCGAGCTCAGGGGCGACCTCGCCGGCCTCAGGCGCGACGTCGGCGCGGCGGCGATGGCCATCGACGCCGCGAGGGACGCGGGCATCGCCGAGGGATGGGCGCAAGCCGCGGACAAGGTCGATCGTGCGGCGGAGATGGCGGACGGCGTGGCGTGGGCGGCGATGCAGCGCGTGGCCGAGTCGGTCCGCGGCGGCGCGGCGGGCGCGAGGACCGAGGCGGCCACCGGCGAGGCGACGCTCCGGCTGAAACAGTACCTGCGCACGTACGACGAGGGTACCTTCGATCCGTCCAAGTATTCCACACGCGGTGGGACGTCATCAAGGACGGCGGCGAAGGAGTTGCCGAAGGAGCCTCCACAGATGGAGCTCAACAAATCCGAGCTCGAGAAGCCGAAGCCGCCCGGGGTCGACGAGATTCCACCGCCGGGTCCCGAGGAGAAGGTTGGATTTAAAGCCGCGATGTGGCGCGAGCAGGCGAAGCAGAAGGCTTCCGAGCGCGAGGCGGCGAAACGGGCGTACGAGGCGGAGCTGGCCGCGAAGGCTGTCGCCGCGGGTCAATCCGCGCCGGCGCCTCTGTCGCCCAAGGTTGACAACGGGGTTGACAAAGTTCTCTTCGCGGAGCCCGCCGCGTCGGCGAGGTCGTCGAAGAAGCCCCCGAGGACGCTCGCGTCGATCGCGGGGACGCCGGGTCCGAGAACCGCGCACTTGCCGCAAGCACACGACGGCCACACGGCGTTTCACACGCCAAAATCCGTGTACACGCCGTCCAAATCGGCGACGAAGGAGATTGCATCGCTGGCGAGAAACTTACGGTTTTGATAACACTTACTTTTATTTGTGTACCGACGTGACAAATCTTGCGTGTCAATTCCGTGCTAGGTCTAGAACAGTTGAGTGTTATGTGAGGAGGCAGTATGTACCCAGGCGCGGCCGTGTTCGCGCCCCTGCGTCGACATCCGTGGTCCTTCAAAGAATAGAGTAATATTGCGTCGCGCCGCCGGTGTCGATCAGCGCCCTTGCGCCTGCAGCGAGAGGAGGTTTTCGTACGACTGCAGGGATCTGAAGGGGACAAAGCCGCGCGGGGAGTCGTCCCCGCTCATCTGCGGCGACGCCGTCCCGCCGAGGTTGCTCTTCGCGAGGTTCCCCGCGCTGGCGATGCGCTGCAACGACGACGCCCGTTCCATCGGCTTACCGCTCGCGCCGCCCCCAACCTCGCTCATCCGAACAATCTCCGCCTTGAGCTGCGCGTTCTCCCGGACGACAGCCTCCACCCGCGCCTCGCTCTCCCTCAGGCGCTCGAGCAGCGCGATGTTCTCAGCCTTGTGGCCGTTGATCTGCCCTTCCAGAACGGAGACGTGCTCGAGCTTGCGCCTGCGCGACCGACGAGCGCTCTCCCGGTTGGACAGCATCCTCCGCTGGCGCCGAACCTCGTCCGTGGTCTTTCCACCCTTGCCGTCGCCGAGGTCGTCGTCGTCGCTGAAATCGTCGTCGCTGGCCTTGCTGCTCGGGTCCAAGGACGCCTCGCGCTTGACCCCTTTCTTCGTCGCCGCCGGGGACGTCTTACCCTTCGCCGCCGCCTTACCTTTCGGCGCGGCTTTGGCGTTTTTCGGGGGCTTCTTGTCAACCTTCGGCGACGCGGGAGCCACGTTCTGCGGGATGCCCGCGGCGGCGAGGGCGGCGGGGTTGATACCCGCGACGCCCATCCCGGGGATCATACCCGCCGCGCCGAGGCCTGCGTTGGTGAGGGTTGGGGAAGGGGCGCGGGGGTCAGTGGAAAGTTGGTTGGTTTTTTGATAATTTTATCCGAATACCGGGGTGACGCCGAGCGCCGGAAAGTGGGCGGTCGCGGGCGCGTCGGGGTGCTCACCTGCGCCGGCGATGCCGGGTTGCATCGCGCCCATGCCCGCCATCGGGTTCATGAGGTTAGGGACCATCGCGGGCGCCACAGCCGGCTGCTGACCCTGCATAATCATCTTGCGCAGCAGGTCTATCGACGCGACGCGGGGAATCCCCGAGGCTGCAGCGTCTGTCCCGTTCGTCTCCGGCTGGGCCGCCTGCGCAGCCTGCGCGGCCGCCGCTTGCGCCATCAGATTACCCTGCGAGCCCACCTGAGCTATGTTGCTGAAGAACGTCTCGAACTCAGCCTGCGACGGCGTTCGCCCGAGCCGCCACAGGTTGCCCACCATGTCCTCCACGCTCGCGGTTCGTTCCATCGGCATGGTGAACTTTTCTCTCAATTGGCCAACGCCGGTCTTTTCGTTCCCGCCGGATACGCGCCACCTGGGAAGCTCCGAGTTTCCTGCGCGTCGCGGCTCGTCACTACCGCGCCTGGTGCGATGCGTCGACGTAAACGGCGCCCTCGAAACTGCGACGCGGGGTATCGAACCAGGGGTAAAAGCAACGTCGAGCCGGTCTCCTGCAAACCCGACTTGGCGGGGTGACCTTTACACGTCCGTCTGGATGCAGGTCTAAAAACTTTCGTGGACGAGGATCATCGTCAGCAAAAATGGGCGGGCCTGAGGCCATTCGTTTGGATTTTGTGCGTGAATCAGTCTCGGGTTTTTGGTAATTCACTCAATTCGAGTTCCCGGCATCGAGCCCCGCGGCGAGTAGTCAGCATCGGTCCAACGGTCTTTTCGGTCGAAACCAAGCTCGATCTGTGGGTAGTTCCAGCGTGGCACGCCGAGCATCATCACTGTGGAAGAGAGCGGCACCCACCGCACACGGACAGGATGTGGGCGACATCTTCCATCGCATCCTCGCGCGGGGCCGTCGCGTCAACGTCCCGCCGGTGCGACCCGAGCGGACCCATCGTTCGTCGCGTTCCCCACGCGACGCGCGTCTGTGTCCACGCACGACACCCTCGTCGGCACCGCACCGTGGTGCCCGCATCGTCCGATCGAGAGGACACTCTCAGCGCGTTGGACAGGCTCGTGCCGGGGATGTCCGCCGAGGAGGCCGCGCGCACGCCCCCGCCCCTCGTCGACGACGATGTCGACGCACCTGACGCACCCGACGTCGTGTTGGGGGACGGGCGGGTCGTCCGGGAGGTGGTGGTGGAGCTGGAGCCACCAGACAACATCGCGGTGGCCAAGATCGCGGTGGCGTCCGCGTCCACTCGGTGCGTGCAGATGACCGTGTCGCCCCCGCTGGGCATCTCCTTCGAAGAGAACACGACGAGCGGGGAGATCTTCATCGCGGAGATCGCGCCCGGGTCGAACGCGGACATCGTCGGGACGGCTAAGGTCGGGGACGTGCTGAGAGCGTGCAGCGCCATGGTGCCGGAGATGAAATACGGGCAAGGCGGCTTGCTGCTGGGCGGCAACGGGCGGCCGGGGTTCAGGCGCGTGCTGTACATGGTGCCAAACGGGGAAGAATACAGGGCTGACGGGGTATCGTTCGATCAGACCCTCGGCGCCGTGGTCAGCAACGCGAGGGCCGGGGACTTCGACGCGACGCTCGTGTTCGAGAGACGAATGACTCCGTCGTCCAATTAAAAAAGTAATTGAATCATTCACCCCCACATAGAGGCGCCAAATCCACCGAGGAAGACGTCCTGAGCCACACGATCGCATCCTCGCTCCACCCGGTACCCCCCTTGCTCGGCCGCACCGCGCGCACGGGCTCGAGCACCTCCTCCATCTCGCACTTGAACCCCCCGATGACCGCCGCCCGCAGATCCACATCCTCCACGCACGACAACAACATCCGAGCGCTGCCGTAGAGCTCGCTGGTGGCGTTGAACGCGATGATCTCATCCCCGACGAGCTTGTTCATGTCATCGTCCAGCGCCTGCATCGCGTCTCCCACGAGGGACTCGGTGCATCGAAGACCCAGCAGCCGCTGCATGATGGCCAGCCTCTGACCGATGTCCTCCGTCGCCGCGGCGGGCGCGGCGAGTAAATCGTCGAGCTCGGCTTCGGCTAGCGCGCCATCGCTCCCGCCGCTGGTGACGAACGCGTCCCACCGCGCTTCGACGCCGGCGAGGTGATCGGACCCCACGACCGCCACCACGGCGCCCGGGCCCGCGTCCGCCATGGCCGCCTCCTCCCGGATGGTGTGCGCCAAGATGGCGTCCCGTTCGTCGATGCAGATCTTCTCGAATTGGTCCCCCGGCGACGGCGGCGGGATCTTCGCCTGCGGGTGGTCCTCGGGAAGTAAGAGCCTGTAGTTCCGCGCGGACTGGTTGCCGAATGTTTCGTCGAGCTGCGCTAGCGTGGGGACGGACACGAGGCGCCGGTAAGTGACGTCCTTGGGCCTGTCGCCGAACACCAGCCTGGCGTCCACCGCAAACGCCGCCGCGTAAACCAACGCCTCCGCCGGGAGCTGCGTCTTCATCTGGGCCCAGAACGGGGATTTCTCCAAAGGTTTCTCCTCGAGCCTGAGCTGGTGCGCGACGCGGGTGATGAACGTGAGTTGTTCCTCGGCGGCCATTCCCCCCGGGTCTCCCATCATGTGAATCGCGGTGAAGAGCTCCTGGAAGTTGAAGCAGACGCCGCGGTGCGCCTGGTGCGATTTGCACAGGCCAGTCTCCACCACCACCGACCTGGGCTTGGAGGCGAGGATGTGCTCGGCCGCCTCGAAGTTGTTGGTCATGTGGCTCACGCCGAACAGGTGCACCTTGGCCATGCCCTCCTCGAAGGGCTTGAGGATCACGCCGGGCTCGCTGTCCACGACGTCCACGAATGCGACCGTCTGCTTGGCGACGCGCGATGCGGCGGCGGCGCGGCGGGGGCTCTGGCGGTCGCGGAACCGCGCGGGCGCGGCGGCGCGGGACCCGAAAGCACCGAGGGATCTCGCGGATGACATCGCGGATGCCATCACGTCTATTCGTCGGTCGTGCGACTCGCGCGACCGAAGTGCATTCAGCCCTATCCGTAAAACCCTCAAGTCGAGTCTGGTCGATGAAAAGTGAAAATGTAAAAGTTTCACTGCAAACTTCTCGCCTCGGCTACGTGCCTACTCCCCTAAAACCCTCTGCATGGCCTTCGCGAGGTACAACGAGCGCCTCTTCTCCGGTGTGAGCCTCGCGAGCTCCGCCGCGTGCTCCGCCGCCCGTTCCGCCCGTAGATCCTTCGCCTGTTTGATCGCATCCAACCTGGTCAGCTCGGCGGCGAGTCGAGCCGCGGTGACGGGACCGACGACTACGGGACCCGAACCGTGCCTCGCCCTCCGCTCCTCCGGCAGCTCAGACTCGCCTCGTCTCAGCGCGTGTATCCGTTGATCGCGCCTGTCCGCGATGGCCCTCGCGCGGCGCATCAGGGACGATAAAACCTTCGGCGTGATGCCCCGGGGATCCTTCCGCCGCCAATCCCGGGAGGACGTCTCCAATCCGAGCTTCCCATCGCCAGCCGCGAGCACGACGGTGGACCGCGAGGGCAGGCGCCATGAGTAGTCGTCTTCGATGGGTGCGTCGTGTGCGGTCACGATTGAATCGACCGTGCGCCCCGAGGCGTCTCGCGGCGGCGGGCTCGGGCTCGGCGACGGGACCTCGTCCTCGTCGTCGTCGTCCCTCGGGGGGGAACTTTCCGGGGATGGGGTTCCGAGCGAGCGCAGCGGTTGCGACGCGGGGGACGTCGGCGGGTCCCTCGCGGGCGGCGACGGCGTGGACCGCGCGGCGGATACGTCGTCGTCATCGCCGTACTCCTCGAAGTCGTCTCCGTAGGTGTCATCGCGCGTCCCCGGGAGCTCCTCGCTGGGATCGGCCTCTTCCGCCGTGACAGATGCGACTGGCGTCTCGTCCACCTCTTCTGGGACGACGTCCTCCTCGTGGAACTCGTCGCTGTACGCCTCCTCCTCCGAGCGATCCTCGCCGCTGACTTCGTCCTCGACGACCGGTGTGGGCTCGGGCGGCGGGCCGACGATGAGGTCGGGGCGCATCGGTCCGTCGTCGCGCGGGACCTCATTCATCACAACTCTCGGAACTTCCTCCCCCTGGTCGCTCGTCGCATCCCCGCGGGAGGCGGCGACGTCCTCGGAAGCATCGACGTCGTGCTCGATGTCCACGGAGCCGCTGAGATCCTCGGGGAGCTCGACCTCGTCGGCGATGGACGACCCCGACGTGGACATGGTGCGCGAGCCGTAGAGTGGGTTCCGGAACCGAGTCAGCACAGAGTCGTGACCTTTCAGACGACTCCAAGGACAAAAAGCGAATGCGGCATTCTGAATTGCGCGCTGACCGGGTCGAACACGCGCGTGTTCGCGCTCGAGAGTCGCAGCCGCGATGACGTCGAAGTTCAAACGATCATGGAGCACGCGCTCCACGATATCTAGCGACAGCTACTGGACCAAGATGTGCACCTACACGACGGTCAAGAAGGCGCAGATCATCGACCCCAAAATCGCGCTTTCACACAAGGCGGTAATGATAGGAATCACCGCGTGGATCCTCACCGGCGTCTTCCGGGACTTTAACTACGTCCTGTCCGAAACCCCGGGCACGAGCGTGAACCCGTACATCGACCAGTCCGGGTTCTACGACCAACAGACCGCGCTGCAGGCGGACCCGCCGTGGTACTGCAACAACGCAACCACCGATTACAACTTCAGCGCGACGTGGAGGTACGAGGACAACGACTGCGCGTTCGACCTCACCTTGGCGGACGTCATGACAAAGACGGAGAGCGCGGTGTTCATCACCACGTACTTCCAGGACACCCCGTCCGACGCGACGAAAGCGGCCGCGGCGGGGCTCGGCGCCAAGAACTACTTCGTCCCCGGCGTCGACCAGATGATGCTCCACTTCGACCACTCGGTGATCACCTCGTGGGGAACCAAGGTGACGAACCCGAGTTTCGACATCTCAGCCTTTGGGTCCGATAGCACCTTACGGTCGTACACGAGGGGGACGGAGGTGGGGATCAAGCTCGAGGATCTCCTGGCGATGACGGGCGCGAACTTAGACGCCGAAAACGGAACGCCGCTCTACCGCATCACGGGACTCCACGTGCAGATGAGCATCCAGTACAGCAACATGCACGCCGGGGAGCCGTTCGAACCCGACGACGTGCGCGGCGAGGGTACGGTGCGGTACTCACCCGGGGTGTGGACCTCGCTCGGGCCGAAGATTGTGTACAAAACGGGAAACGACGGCGAACTACACAAGTTTCAGCGGTACCACTACGTCCTCCGCGTCTCGCTGGAGCAAGGCGGTTCCGTGGGCAAGTTCGACTTCATGACCTTGCTCGTGAACCTCGCCGTGGCGTCCGCGATGCTCGGCGTCGCGGTCACCGTCGTGGACACCGTCTCGGAGTCCTTGGTGGGCAACTTTGACGACATGAAGTACGACGACAGGAACGATTGGATGACGCTGGAGGCGCTCAAGGCGCACGCGTTGGAGCAGGGCATTTTGGACAAGTTCGCGCATGAGAGCGGGCTGGAGCTGCTGGAGGACGACGTGATGCGAGAACTCAAGGCGAGGGCCAAGGCGAAGCAGGATAAGACGAAGGAGGCGATTCGGAAGAGTGCGATGCTCGGCGCGGGGTTGGCCGCGGGTAAGAAGGCTTTCGTCGGCAAGGCGGCGGCCGCGGCGGTGTCGTCTAACGGTGGGAAGGCGGGCGTTAACGGGTTAGCGTCGGTGCGCGTGGCACCCGCGCCGATGCGGGGTAACATGTTCAGGCCGCCGGTGTCCAGGTCACCGTCGTCCATCGTGTCCAGGATGCTCGACGAGCAGCAGGCCATGGGATTGCAAGCTTCGGCCGAGCTGAGAAGGTTGGAAGACAGCGAGAGTGACCGCGAGAGGTGAGCGTTCGGGATGCGCGTCGCGGCTAGCTATCTACGTGTATTATAATGTTCTAAGCGCTATTGTTGACGATTCACGGGGCTAGCTGAGGTCATATCATGTTTATGATGGAGGGCATCGCGGCGAGGACCACGACGCAAAGAAGGCAGAGCGCCATTGGTATCCAGCTGTTGCGTTTGAGGTAGTCGCGCGCCGCGACGTATAACGACGGTTCCCCGCGCATTTGCAGCACCAGACCGTCGTGATGACAATCGGCGGTGTCATCGAACGACACTTGGCGCTTGGGTCTCTTGTCGACGAGCCTGCGTTCGCATAGAAAGTCGCGCCGCGTGAGTTCGTTACGGACGGAAAAGAGGGAAACAACGGGACAATGGGAAACGAGCAGTCTTGGCCGGTCCGCGCACCTCTCCTTGGACTTGTCGCTGTCCGCACGGACGAGCGCCGGCCTCAGCTCGGACGATGACATCATCGTCGTCGGAAGGACGTGCGAGGTCATCCCGCGATGAGACCCGCTCAGATTCACCCCCCGGCGCTTCGGAATGAGAATGTTGGCGACGCCACGTTCGAGGCTCGGGTTTCGGCACGGCTGGCGAGTTATTCCAGCGTTCCATGGCGTCTCGGTCCGAGCGACGTGGCGCAGTGTATTTTGTGTTTAGGCGCAGTGTATTCAGTCTAGCTGTCTAGAGTTTTGGAGAGGTCTCGGGAGATTTGATGTAAACAAAACACAAAGTCAATCTAATTGCCCATATGAGAATTAAATAAACTTTTGGGACTCTCCGGCTGCCCAACCGGTGGAACACTGTGGACCAGTTACGAGAACACGTGGACCAGGTACGAGAAATTAGGCAGGTTCGACCGGGTTCTACCTGATATTTGCGGTTAAAGTTTCAGACTATCTCTCATACGTTGACACGCCGGAGGAAAACACAATCTGATTTGCCGTTTTTCCCCCCTCTCGTCCTGAAACGACGCTGTCGGTTACGGCCTCCTCTCCGGTAGAACACTCGTCGCCGCGCGGCGCGGGCTTCGGTCACCCAAAATGGGGTGCCTGCAGTCCAAGCCCGGCCCATTGGCCGCGCCCGAGGCGTACCTGAAATCGCGGGGGAGCCCGGAAATCTCCGTATCGCAGAGCAACAGTCGCACCGGGTCGCTGCTCTCCGATCCGGAGACTGGGGTGTCGCCGCGGGCCAAATCGTGGACCACGTACGGGTTCCCGGAGGCGTGGCACAGGAGCCAGGACGGGAGCATAGAGACGAGGTTCATGCGGCTGAGGAACGAGAAGGGCGAGACGGTCATGCGGGTCGGCCGAAGGGGGCCGTCGTTCGACCCGCTCTACCACCTCATGCTGGACGACGGAGACTTCGCCGAGGTGCAGCACCAGGACAAGACCCAGGTGCGGACGCCCGACGGGACGCTACGAGCGTGCGTCGCGTTCCACATGTGCGTGGACATAGACATACACGAATCATTCCGCGCCAAAGGGATCGACGGCCCGGGGTACGTCGTCTACGGCACCACGCCGCACTTCAAGGGGCAGCCACCGACGGAGAATTACAACGGAGTCGTGCCGCTGTACGCGTGGGCCAAGTTGTGCGCGTCCACCTCGGGCAAGGGCGGTAAACACGACGTCGCCGTGTACACCGCGGAAGGGCACTTCTTCAACGCGACGCCATCCTTCGTGGTGAAGATGTGTGGGGAAGGGAGGGCCGCGGTGGAGGAATGCGGGACGGACGGAGAACACGGAGAGAAACCCGGCGTGATGCTGGTGCACGACGGACACGAGTGGGTTCACGACTCGGCGCACGGCTCGATGGAGGGTGATTCGGCCCGGGAAGATGCGGAAGAAGAAGGTGTAGAGGACGATGACAAGCCGCGCGGGCACGGACAAAGTTTCGTGCTCGCGGGCGGCGCCGACGTAGCGTTCTTCGTGTGCGCTTACATCGGCGCGGCGAAGTTCAACCTGTTTCGAAAGTTGGCCGTCAGGAAGTGACGGCGGGTTCGGTCGTGAGGCGTGCCTTTCGCCCCGCGCGCGTGTACGATGAATCTTATGGAATCGTGATGTTAGATGCGTTCTTGTAAGTACGAAAGCGAGGTATGGTTCGACTCGTGTCGTCGTTTGATCAAATCAGTTGTAAATCTACGCGTTGTCGTCACTGGCGCGGCGGCTGCTGTTGCCGCTGCTGCTGCTGCTGCAGGTACTCCTGCGGGGGCATCATCCGCCCCATCTGCTGTTGCCGTTGCAGCTCCCGGAGGTAATCCTGCGACCTCTCCGCGGGGCTCTTCGCCCTCGGGAGGCCAACCGCGCCGCCGCTCGCCGAGCGCTTCAATCCCTGCGCCGCAGGAGCCGGAGCAGCCGAGCCCACGTTCAGTCTGTGCGTCCCCGGCGGCATACCCCGGCTCTGCGTCCCGGTCACCGGCTGCTGCTGCTGCACCGGCTGCGCCTGCACCGGCTGCGCTCGATGCGTCATCTGCTGGTGCAACACGTGCTGGTATCGCTGCACGTCCGCGCCGCTGGGCTCGAGGCCCTTGGCGCGAAACTGCTGCCGCAAAGCGGCGAGCTGCTGCTGGCTCAGCTGGAAGCCCGGCGGCGACGAGGTCTCGCTCTTGTTCGTCAACCCGTCCATGGGCGACCCGCCCATGGACCCGCCGTCGCCCGACTTCACCCAGGTTGGCGTCGCGTCGACGATGCCCCTCGCGTCCCACGCCGCGCCTCCCCCGTCGCCGCCCGCGCCGTCGCCCCCGCCGCCGTTCCCCCGCTTCAAGACCCTCGCGAGCACCCTGCTGGGCTCCAGCGTTCCGTTCGCGGCGTACTCCCGGAGTCCCCGCAGCGTCGTCGCGCCCGTCGCCTCGACGCACCGCAAGACCGCCGCGTGCGTGCTCAGACCGCGGCTTCCTTCGCGCGGCGTCCTTCTTCTGTCGAGTCCACGACGATCCGCGGCGGCTCTCTCGTCCAGCGCGACGCGAATCTTGCGTCCGATGTCCATCACGTACCCCGCAGCCACCTCCGCGAGGGCCGTCGCCGTCGCCTCGTCGAACCCGGCGATGACGCACCCGCCTGACGAGGCACCTACCGTGTCTTCTTTACCGCTGGTGGACGCGATCTCCGCCGCGGCTCTGCGCCACATGCGAAGAGCGTCGTTTTTTGTCACCGCCCTCGCGAAGAACCGGTCATCCCGCACAGCTGTGTCCCGCACAGCTGTGTCGGCACCCCCGTCGGCACGCGTCTCGCCC
>ENA-UOXV01002626-UOXV01002626.1-marine-metagenome-genome-assembly--contig:-NODE-2626-length-23236-cov-8.344895_pt1 | contig 23236 bp, 20 predicted proteins | sample MGYA00238165_ERZ766961 | MGnify/ENA primary metagenome ERZ766961 (study PRJEB28924, sample SAMN03173240) | marine metagenome | biome: Marine; feature: Water; material: Subsurface seawater | place: North...
AGCCATCATTGCCAATCATCCACGGATGGCGACGCTGTCTTGATGCTGCATCATTCAAATTAAAAGGCTCGCTAACCGGTGCCCGGCGCTTTTGAACCCTTATTCTCGCCACGATCAACCAGCGGGATGTCACTGTCTCAACGCGACTTCTGAAACTTTTTTGCGTCATTCAAAGCGCCGATTTAAGCTGCAAACCTTGCTAACAGCGCGTCAACGACGCCCGATCTGACCTCGCGGGTGTCTCCTATTTTCAAGATTAGAACCGTCCTGAAACGCTCTTTAAACAACCCACTCGCGCTACCAACTCTTTTTACTAGACCCGCTGAGCGTCTAGCTTGTCAACCCTTAGCCGCTCAATCAGCCTTAGAAATCGATGAAAACTCAGCGAGCCATTGTAGGCCCTCTTCAATAAACGTAAAGATTTTTTCACCCATTCGGAGATCCGGCTGTTCAACCCAATAAACATTCAGCTGTCGCCCATCCCAAATAATCTGGTGAACCGTCATCGGTAACGCGCTCGCAAACTGCTGAAGAAACCCGCGACAAGCCTCGGACAATGGCGCTTCCGTTATGCTATGAAACGCATCCGGACTCGACCCGTCACGACCGGGCGTCCTTTGAACCTTGAAGGCCTCGAGCGACCCCACACTCGAATTCATACGGCTGTATCCCTTATACGCCGCTATCTGAAGTTTGGGCGGTAATGCTTGTCCAGTGCTCGTACGGTACTTATCTTGGTCCGGGTTGGGATCATCGATCGTTGTCAGCTCAACCGATATACCCCTGGCCATGGCAGCGCGCCGGACCGCCATAATCTGCTTTTGGGATTTACCCGGAAGAATCGACACAATCGGCGCGATCAGCATCAGCAAAACCAATCCAATGAGCAGGTAAACCATGTCCGCCTCCTCCTAATTAAAGACTGTTTTTGCGAATCGATTCATGGCGCGTCCATCTATTGTATGCTGCAACGGAGTCGGGTAAGTTTCCCTAAAGTCTGTGCGAGCCGCATTTAAACACATTCTAATCGCTGTAGATCTCACGGAAGATGCTCGAAGCGTGGCTCAAAAAGCCTGCGCGTTGCGCACCGCCTTCAATGCGCAATTAAGCTGTACCCACGTCATCGAGCCGTTGAGCCTTGCTTACGGCGGGGATGTACCGATGGACCTTTCTACAATCCAAGACCAATTGCAAGAGACTGCTAAAATTCAGCTGAATGAGTTTGCGCAGACCTTGGACATTCCAAGTGAAAACCGCCATTTGGTCTACGGACGACCTGAGACCGAGATCCACAGCCTTGCGGAAGAACTCGGTGTTGACCTCATTGTCGTTGGCAGCCACGGTCGTCACGGTTTAGCCTTGCTTTTGGGTTCTACCGCCAACGGCGTGCTACAAGGATCACCCTGCGACGTACTCGCCGTGCGAGTGGGCGATTAAAACCCACCGACGATCTGAATCGAGTTAGTACGACCCTTTATGATCCGAATGCTTTACCAAGGCTTGCTCATTGCGCTAGCCCTCTTCTCGAGCGCCAGCCTAACTGGCAAGGCCAACCCGCACCGCGAGTCCGCAGACGCCTTAGGGATTGAAATGCAACGCTTCCGGCAGCGCGCCGTATTTCTTGAGGCGAGGCAAATCGCGCGCAGCGGCAAGCGCAGTGCGCTACAGCCCTTACTCGAGTCCCTAAGCGATTACCCTTTAAAGAGCTACATCGAGTATGAAGCCCTGTTAGCAAGACCCTATTCAACGGATGACGCGGTTCAAGGCTTCATCGAAAATCACCCTGATTTTCCGATCAGCGCGCAGCTCCGCCGCGCCTTCGCGCACTATCGACGCGACCAAAATCGTCCAGAGAGTTTTTTACGCTTTCACCAACCGACGGATGCGGACATTGATAACCAATGTTTCAGAGCAAGCGCGCTGTGGACACTCGAACGGATACCAGAAGCCATGGCCGCGACTCAGGCTCTTTGGCTACAGGGACGCTCGCAGCCAAAAGGTTGCGATAAGGCCTTTAGCCGCTGGCGAAGGGCAGGCGGTCTGACCCAAGCGCTCGCCTGGCAGCGCTATGAGCTGGCGGTTCTCGCAGACGAGGATCGCCTGGCAGCCTACCTCGAGCGAACGCTTTCCGAAGACCAGCGCGCTTTAGCACGCCAATTGACCCGATTGAAACAGCGACCAACCCGCATCGATCGCTATGAAACCATCGATTTCAAAGCATCAGAGCAGCGCGTTCTGGCCGATTCAGCGCTGCGTGCCTTCGTTAAAAAGCGCCCTGCCGAGGCCCTGGTTTTAATAACGGATCTTGAGGACTCTGGGCGGCTGGAAGCTGCGCAAGCCCTCGAATACCGCTATGCCGCCGCCTTGCGATTGATCCGCGAAGACAACCTGGCACTGAATGATGTCTTGATTCCAGCCGCGCTTCGAACCGATCCGGCTTTAATCGAAGCCAATCTTATTCAGCTGATCAAAGCCGGACAATTTAACGCTTTATTGACCCCACTCAGCCAATTGCCGCCATCCGCCCAAGACAGCTTGCGATGGCGATACTGGCAAGCCCGAGCGGAGCTCAGCAGCTCAGACCCAGCCGCCCGCGAATCGGCTCGGATCCGTTTTGAGCGCCTCGCAGGCGAACGCGACTATTATGGCCACCTCGCAGCTCAATGGCTGGGCATTTCCGGTAGTTTGGCAGATCAAAGCACCACCATCGCACCTGAAAGGCTGCTGGATCTTGCGGCTGCACCCGCCGCCCAGCGTATCTACGAGTTAAGCGCATTGGGCGAGACCCTTGAGGCTCGCAGAGAATGGTTCCAACTGATTAAACCTTTTTCAAACCGAGAGCTCCGGATTGCGGCAGGACTTGCAAGTCAGTGGCACTGGCATGACATGGCGATTGCAACGCTTGCCCAGGCCCAAGCTTGGGATGAGGTTCTCGAGCGCTTTCCACGGCCTTACGCAGAACGTTTTACCGAAGCGGCCCGAACCCAGGGCGTACCGGTAACCCTTGCAATCGCCGTCGCCCGCCGTGAGAGCGGTTTTTGGCGTGATGCTCGCTCGCCGGTCGGCGCCGAAGGATTAATGCAACTCATGCCCCGCACGGCGCAAAGCGTTGCAAAATCGATCGACCTTGATACCCCAACGAACTTGGTTCTAACCGACATTGATACCAACATCCAACTTGGCACAGCCTATCTTGGCCAGCTCTTACAGCGCTTTAACGACAATCGAATTTTAGCACTGGCGGCCTACAACGCCGGACCCAGTCGAGTGCAAAAATGGCACACCCATCCCCAGCCCATTGACGCCTTTATCGAAGGAATTCCGTTCGCTGAGACCCGTGCCTATGTCAAAGCCGTGCTGCTGTATGCTGCGATCTATGCGCAGCTAAGTGGTCGACCGGAACCACTGCTATACCCTTATGAAATTGAACAGTTCAGTCCCAATGACTCCTTACCTATTGGGCCTGGGGTATTTAACGAAACCGCCCTGGCTGTAGAATCCGCGCAGGACGCCGCCTTAAACCCAAGGGTTAAACATAATGCTTTTTGATATCGGCGCAAACCTTACCCACAGTGACTTTAAAGGCGACCTCCTGTCCGTGCTCGACCGAGCCAGAGCGGCGGGTGTCCACCAGATGGCCGTGACCGGCGCCAGTTGCGAAGGCTCGCAACAAGCCGTTACGCTCTCCCAGCAGTTCGAGGCCTTGTTCGCAACGGTGGGCGTGCACCCACATCACGCCGAAGAAGTTAACGACGGCACAATTGAGATGCTCGCCGCGCTTGCAGCCAGCGAACGCGTCGTCGCCATTGGCGAGACCGGACTCGATTATTTTCGCGATTTTACCCCGAGGGATCAGCAACGCCGAGCTTTCGAAGCGCAGCTGGACCTTGCGGTCGCGTTGGACAAGCCCCTATTCTTGCACGAGCGAGCGGCAGCGGAGGACTTCACCAAGATACTCACGAAATATCGTGATCGAATCAACTCGGTCGTGGTGCATTGCTTTACCGGCGACGCCCAAGCGCTATCGCGCTACCTTGACCTGGATTGTCATATTGGCATCACGGGCTGGATCTGTGATGAGCGCCGCGGCACTCATTTACATAGCCTGATCCGTGACATCCCCAGCAATCGCTTGATGATCGAAACCGATGCGCCCTACCTACTACCAAGGACGTTAAAACCCAAACCAAAACATCGCCGGTGCGAACCGGCTCATTTGGTTGAGGTTTGCCGTTTCATTGCCGCGTTATTAGACAAACCCGAAACGCAAGTTGCGGCGGAAACAACCCAGACGGCTCAGGCTTTTTTTAAATTATGATCAGCGTTCAGCTCTACACGACCCTCGGCTGCCATCTATGCGAACAAGCCTTCGCGCTCTTACACGAATTGCGCGCTGAACTGGGTCTATCGATCGAGCCAATCGAAATCGCCGATTCGGACGAACTCATCGAGCGCTATGGGGTCCGCATTCCAGTGGTCACCCGTGCAGACTCAGTGGCGGAACTCGGCTGGCCATTCGATGCGGGCCAGCTCAAGGCGTTTCTGACAGAAAATGTGCCGTAACTTGCGAAGTCCAAGCCACGCTCAAAACCGCAACGCGGTTAACGACACGCGGCCGTCAACTTAGGCAGACGCAAGCGCCGCCATCCCGCGAGTGTTAAGACACCTGACACCGAACAAGTGCTTAGCGCAATCCGGCTCGGAACTTGGTTTGTGCTGGGACCGGTTGCAGGTAAATGATAATCTCGCAAGACCACGGCAAGGAATAACATCATGGCGCTGAAAACAATCACGACCGATCTGTGCTTCGCCGAGGGACCACGCTGGCATGATGGGGCGCTTTGGTTTTCTGACATGCACGACCACGTGGTCTGCCGGATCGATGCTGAGGGCAACAAAACCGTGGTTGCCGAAGTACCCCAACAACCTTCTGGGCTCGGTTGGTTGCCGGATGGCCGGTTGCTCGTTGTATCGATGCGCGATCGGTTAATCTTGGTTCAAAACCAGCACGGCCTTGAGGTTTGGTCTGACCTGTCACAACTCGCGAAACATGATTGCAACGATATGGTTGTCGACGCACTCGGTCGCTGTTGGGTAGGCAATTTCGGTTTCGATCTGCATGCAGGCGACGCGATGACCACGACTGAATTGATCTTGGTGCGCGGACAAAACCAGGCTGAGGTCGTCGCAACCGATCTATTTTTCCCCAACGGCAGCGTTATCACGCCCGATGGCCGCACCTTGATCGTTGCTGAAACCTTCGCCGCGTGTCTTACTGCTTTCGATATCGAACCCAGTGGCCAACTCTCAAACCGAAGAATCTGGGCCCAGCTTGAAGGCGCGGTGCCCGATGGTATTTGTCTAGATACAGCTGATGGAATCTGGGTCGCCTCCCCCACAAGCCAAGAATGTTTACGCGTGATAATGGGCGGGGCGGTAACGGAGCGAATCAAGGTAGAAGATGAAGCATTCGCTTGTATGCTGGGCGGCGAGGATGGCCGCCAGCTCTTTATTTTAACCGCGCCAAGCTCAGCGCCAGAGACGTGCAAGCAAGCCCGCGCTGGAAAAATTGTCTGTACCGATGTGAAATATGCGAGGGCAGGATGTCCGTAACACCGACCCAGCAGTTAAGAGTTGCCCTGCTCAGTGGCGGCGTCTCTCAAGAGGCAAGCGTCTCAAGAGTCAGCGCCGAAAGCGTTATGGCAGCGGTTGCATCGCACTATCCAAACCTCGTCAACATTGAACTCAATGCATCCGCTGTAACCACCCTGCAGGCCTTTCAGCCGGATGTTGTGTTCCCAGTTTTGCATGGTCCCCCTGGAGAAGACGGCACGGTTCAAGGGCTGCTCGAGATCTTGGGCATCCCCTATGTGGGCTCTGATGTCCACGGCAGTGCTGTTGCAATGGACAAGATTGCCGCTAAAGGCTTACTTGCGAACACCGCGGTCCCGCTGGCCCAACACGGCATCTTGAGCAGGCCAACTTTTGAACCCGCACAGTTAACGGCCCTCATTGCGGCTCTCGGGGCACAACTCGTTGTGAAACCCGTCCGTCAAGGCAGCGCACTCGGTGTCACTCGGGTTTCCGACGTAAATGCCTTGGCTGACGCGGTGTCTTTGGCCTTCGAGTACGACGACCAGCTCTTGATTGAAAAGCGCATCATTGGTCGAGAAATGACGGTCGGTATTTTAGAACAACCAGGCGGTCTAGATGCCTTTCCCGTAATTGAAATCACAACCCCAGAAAACAGCTGGTATGACTTTCATCACCGCTACACACAGGGCGCGAGCAACCATATTATGCCAGCGGATATTTCGTCTGCGCTCAGTTCGCAGCTGCAGGCCGCGGCGATCAGTGCGCACCAATGCCTCGGTTGCCGCGATCTATCAAGAGCAGACTTTATCGTTTTGGCAGACAACACCTTTGTCCTGCTAGAAGTCAATACCCTGCCAGGCATGACCCCAACCAGTCTTTATCCAGATGGCGCACGCGGGCACGGGTATGCATTTGATCAACTCTTGGTGCATCTTATTGAGCGCGCCTACACTCGAGCGTGATTGCGTCGCTGAAGACGAACCCGATCGACAGACAATCGGCAGTCTCGATTCTGACTGAAAGTCCTTAACGCCCAGACCCAATGCCGCGCATTGGGCCCGAAGCGCCGCCAGAACTCTATAAATCGTAACCGCGCTCATTGTGTTGCGTCAGATCCAGCCCTTCGGTTTCCTCGTCTTGCGACACGCGAAGACCCAGCATTCTGTCAATCAACTTGAGTAAGACAAAGGTGACGATGCCCGTGTAGACGGCACTGGCAAGCACACCAATCAACTGAACTTGAAACTGACTGGCAATGGTTACGCCCTCGGCAAGCCCCTGGCCACTAAAGACGCCGAGCCCCGCGCTCGCAAAAACTGCGGCAAGCAAGGTTCCCAAAGCGCCGCCCACGCCGTGCACAGGAAACACATCGAGCGAATCATCAATTTTTAAGCGCTGCTTTAAAAAGACCGTTGCGTGATAGCAAACAAACCCAGCCAGAATGCCAATGACGAGCGCGCCTCCCGGTCCAACATAACCCGACGCCGGCGTGATCGTGCCAAGGCCTGCCACCATGCCCGTGACCGCGCCTAGCGCGCTGGGGCGGCCAAACTTCGTCCACTCACAAGCCATCCAGGTCAGGGCACCCGCCGCGGCCGAAACATGGGTCACAAGCATTGCCATACCCGCATCGCCATTGGCAGCCAGTGCACTACCAGCGTTAAAGCCAAACCAACCGACCCAGAGTAATCCTGCACCCGTTATCGTCATGGTCATGTTGTGCGGCGGCATCGGTTGATTCGGAAATCCATGGCGAGGGCCCATGACGATGGCAGCCACGACCGCTGCCACGCCGGCGGTGACGTGAACCACGGTGCCGCCCGCAAAATCAAGGAGTCCCATCTCGGCAAGCCAACCACCACCCCAAACCCAATGCGTGATTGGCGCATAAACCGCAAGGAGCCAAAGTCCAGAGAAGACCAGCATCGAAGAAAACCGCATCCGCTCAGCAAAACCGCCAACGATCAGCGCTGGCGTGATGATGGCAAACGTCATTTGGAACATCGCAAACACCGATTCAGGAATGTCGCCAACCATTGCGCCTTCCGTCACAGCGCCCATTAAAATATTGTCGAACCCGCCAACGAAAGCATTGCCCTCTGAGAAGGCCATAGAGTAGCCAACAAACAGCCACAACAATGATGCAACGCAGGTCACCGCAAAGCATTGCATTAAAATGGATAGGATATTTTTAACCCGAACCAAGCCACCATAAAATAAAGACAACCCGGGCAGCGTCATCATCAGGACCAAAGCCGTTGCGGTTAAGATCCAAGCGGTGTTCGCACCATTGAGCCCATCACTGGCAAAGGTGGTTGAGGGTAACAACACGGACAATGCCGCAATTTTCCAGATTGGTTTACTCATAGCTCTTCCCTGCTTTTTATTGTTTGCACCAAAATTCGCACAAAATGTATAAACCGCTGCCTAAACCAATTGCTTTAAACAGCGTCTCATTTCACTCGAAAACCGCACGCATCTATCGGTCGCCGAAAAGTTGCCGATCCCTGGCTTCTAAAGCGCACCTCGCGCCAGCTTTCGTGGCCGGCCACCAGGTCCTCTGCGAACCAAAATTCTATCGCCTTAAGCAATGCCTGCCAAGTCAAGCCCATCTGTCCTTGCCTTTTCTTGCATTGGCTTGGCTGGGCTGGGCTGGGCTAGTGGGTCGTAGATGATGCGATAAGTCTTTTTAATCAGGGATTAACAAACCATTTCGGCTTGAAATCAAGCCTGTCGACCCCCACCGTCTGATTGACCGCGCAATCCTTAAGACCGACGGAACATTTTAAATCCGATGCGGTCTATAGGTCGCGCTTGGGTTAACCTTGGCGACCAACCCTTAGAATCATTTAAATGAGTTACCTGCTATGAATCATCTCGCACCGATCCAATCCCTCAGACAACATCTTTCAGAGCAGATTGTAGGTCAAAGCTTATTGGTCGATCGACTTCTGATGGCTTTGCTGGCGGATGGCCACCTACTGGTTGAGGGCGCGCCCGGACTGGCAAAAACAAAAGCCATCAAAACCTTGGCAAATTGTCTTGAAGGCTCGTTCCAACGCATCCAATTTACCCCCGATTTACTGCCATCGGATGTCACCGGAACCGAGATCTACCGTGCTCAAGAGGGGACCTTCGTATTCCAAGAGGGTCCAATTTTCAATCACCTAGTCCTTGCAGATGAAATAAATCGGGCGCCAGCGAAAGTTCAGTCGGCGCTGCTTGAGGCCATGGGTGAACGCCAAATCAGTAATGGCAATAACACCATGGCATTACCCGAACTGTTTCTTGTGATGGCCACTCAAAACCCCATCGAACAAGAAGGGACTTATCCATTGCCCGAAGCCCAATTGGATCGATTCCTTATGCATGTGTTGGTCGACTATCCGGATGCGGATGCGGAACATAGCATTTTGCGCATCGTCCGCCACGAGCAGCGTGCCAAGCAGCAACCCACGTCAAGCGCTCAAAGCCTTGTCACCCAGGCCCAAATTTTCTCAGCCCGGCAGGAAGTACTCGATTTACACATGGAAACCGTCGTTGAGAACTATATTGTTGAATTGGTTATGGCGACTCGCAATCCCAAGGCTGTCGACCCAGAACTCGCTGACTGGTTAGATTATGGCGCGTCCCCTCGAGGCACCATTGCGCTCGACGTTTGCGCACGTAGCCATGCCTATTTGCAAGGCAAAGATTTTGTGACGCCCGATGACATTCAGGCCGTTGCCTTCGACGCGCTGCGACATCGATTGGTTTTAAGCTTTGAAGCAGAAGCTGCGGGCGTGACAACCGATGATGTCATCGAACGTCTTTTAGCTCGTGTTGCAACGGCCTAATTCAATGCGCGACGCAGCCCAATCTAAGGTGCTTTCTGGCACCGGTGCCTATGCCACGCTTTCGGACCTCATTGGCTTGCGCCACAAAGCGCATCGTCTAGCCTTACCCCGAAATCAAACCGCCACCAACCCGATGACTGGGCAGCTACGCTCAAAGCATCAGGGCCGAGGCATGGACTTCAGCGAAGTCAGACTGTACCAAGCCGGCGACGACATTCGCAGCATCGATTGGAAAGTAACGGCACGAACCTCCAAGCCCCATACCAAAGTCTTTCAAGAAGAACGTGAACGACCGGTGCTGATTTTACTCGACCAAGGACCGAGTCTTTATTTTGGCTCTCAGGTCCGGTTCAAATCCGTGGCAGCGGTGCGCCTTGCCGCGCTTTTGGGTTGGGCCGCACTCGAGCAGGGTGACCGGGTAGGCGGGATTGTCTTCAACGATTCAACTCATCTCGAGACCCGACCTAGACGGAGCCGAAAGTCGCTCCTCAGACTGGTCCACGACAGCCTCTCTTTCAATCAGAGCCTGGGTAAAACAAGCCATATCCGTCAGCACAATCAATTTTCTGACATGATTCAAGCCGCCCAAAGAGCCAGCCGGCATGGCAGTCTGATTTTTATTATCAGCGACTTTTCAAACTTTGATACCGATATCGAAACACAGCTCAAGCAGCTTGGTCGGCACAATGATCTGCATGGCATCCAGATCATTGATCCGCTGGATCGTGAATTGCCCCCGCCCGGGCGGTACAGCATAACCGATGGCACCGGAATACAAGAGATCGACACGCGCTCGCGGCAGGCAAGAGCGCGCCATACGGCAGAATTTGAAGCGCGTGTGCGCCAAGTCCAGCGCGGCTTTCAAAAAGTGCAAGGCCGTTTTACGCAAGTCCCGGCCTTTGAGGAACCCGAGGATTACCTGCCCCGTTTGTTTGATCAAAGAGGTTCGCTTTAATGCTCACTTCCGTCGCGCCCGCTACGACGCCGCCGCCCGCGCCTGGCGTCATGCCGTCAGCTGCGAATGAAGATCCCCTGGCGCAACTTCGAGATCTTCACCTGCCGCAGGCCGTGGCTGACTGGCCGCCAGCACTGGGCTGGTGGCTACTGGCTGGCCTTGTTTTACTCGCAATTGTTTGGGTAGGACGAACGCTGTATCGGCGCCACAAAGGCAAGGCTTATCGCCGCGTCGCGCAACGCGAGCTCAAAGCCATTGAGGCAGCGTATGCGCAAACCGAGGACGCAAGGCGCGCCCTAATCGCATTACAACTCTTGATGAAGCGGGTCGCCGTCAAGGCCTTTGGCCGAGATGAGGTTGCCGCACTGACCGGCGTCACTTGGACGCAGTTTCTGGATGCAACCGGCGCAACCAGCCAGTTTTCGCTCGGCCCAGGCGAGCTCCTAATCGATGGGCCCTATCAATCAGCTCAAGATCTTTCGGGTATTGAGCTCACCGCGCTGTTTTCGATCTGTGCTGCATGGCTTAAAAATCACTCAAAGACGGACAAAGTTGTAACGCCCGCCGCCAGCGAGCAAACCCCATGATTGAATTTGGCTGGCCTTGGTTTTTTTATCTGTTGCCGCTACCGCTGCTCGCCTGGCTGCTGCCGCGAGCGAATCGACAAGAGGCGGCGTTGAAAACGCCAAGCTTTAATCGCTTAAAGCGCTTGAGCGCCGAATTGGAACCGCAGTCTAGTCGAATGCTATGGCGAAGCCTCGTAGCGCTACTTTGGCTTGCTCTGATTATTGCCGGGAGTCAGCCTAAATGGGTTGGAGATGCAATCACCCTGCCGAGCAGCGGCCGGGATCTTTTGCTTGCCGTGGATATCTCCGGCTCAATGGGCACCGAGGACATGCGTTTAAGCGGCCAGATGGTCACCCGCCTAGCCGCCGTCAAAGCCGTGGTCGGCGAATTTGTTGAGCGTAGGCGTGGCGACCGCCTCGGCCTCATTTTGTTTGGCAGCCAAGCCTATTTGCAAGCGCCGCTCACCTTCGACCGCAAAACCATTAATACCCTGTTGATGGAGACCCCGCTCGGTATCGCCGGTGGCAAAACCGCAATCGGCGATGCCATCGGCTTGTCTGTGAAACGACTGTTGGACCGGCCCGCAGCCAATCGCGTGCTCATTCTCCTGACCGACGGCGTCAATAATGTCGGTGAGGTATCGCCCATCCAGGCGGCAAAGCTTGCGGCACAAGAAGGCATCACAATCTATACGATTGGTTTTGGCGCGGACGAGATGGAGGTCTCTGGTCTTTTGTTTAATCGTACGGTGAACCCTTCGGCAGAACTCGACACGGAGACCCTCACGGAAATTGCAGGGCTCACCGGCGGGCTCTATCAAAGAGCGCGTTCGACAGCAGAACTCGCGAGCATCTATCTTGCTCTTGACGAACTCGAGCCCATTGAGGTTGAGCAAGAAACCTATCGCCCCGAAAAATCATTGTTTTTCTGGCCACTGGGCAGTGCACTGGTCTTAAGTTTATTCGTTGCAGGCTTTTGGCTACTCAGAACCGCTTTAGCCGAGCGTGCCTTCTCGTCAAGGGATGATGCTGAGGTGACCCCATGAACTGGATCGGAGACTTTCACTTTATCCGGCCTGAATGGCTGTTCGCCTTGATACCTGCCGTTGTGATTGCGGTCCTGCTTTTTAGGCGCTATCAACAATCCACGGCCTGGGCCGACACCATAGACCCAACGCTCATGCCTTTTCTGCTGATTCAGCCACCCAAAAAACCGAGCGTCAATCCGCTACCTATTCTGCTGCTCGGCTGGGTACTTGCCATCCTTGCCGTCGCGGGACCGACCACTCAGAAAATTCCCCAGCCAATTTTAGAGCGCGAAGATGCGTTGGTGATCATTTTAGATTTGACCTGGTCCATGTATGCGTCCGACGTTTCGCCAAGCCGCCTCACTAACGCCAAGCGCAAAATCACCGACCTGTTGATGGCTCGAAACGAAGGCATGACGGGTCTGATTGTATTTGCAGGTGATGCGCACGCAGTATCCCCGCTCACGGATGACAACAAAACCATCCTATCGCTGCTATCAACCCTCGGCCCCGAAATTATGCCGGCGCCGGGCTCAGCGCTCGCACCAGCGTTAACCCTGGCGCGCAGTCTGTTCGTGTCCGCGGGTGCGGCGACAGGACGCGTTTTGGTCATCACCGATGAAGTTCGGGACGCGCAAGCCGCTTTGAGCGCCGCGCGAGCCTTAAGCAAACAGTATCCCTTATCCCTAATGATTGTGGGAACTCAGAGTGGCGCGCCCATTAGATTGCCGCAATCGATGGGCGACAACTTTTTGAAGGACGCCCAGGGCAGCTTGGTCATTCCGGCCGTCAACTTTGATGCCATCACTCGGTTCGCTGATGCCAGCGGCGCCTCCGTATCAGAACTCAACTTACTGAACGACGATTTAGCGGTCTGGCTCGAGCCACCAAATCGTCTAGAAGAGTCGTTTCGAATCGTCGAGCGCGACTTCGACCTCTGGGAGGAACTCGGCCCCTACCTCATTTTGATTTTACTGCCCCTAGCCATTGTTGGATTTCGGCGCGGCTGGTTATGGGGCCTGGCTGTCGTAATCTTGATGCCCGTAGATCAAGCTGGGGCCGCAGATTTTTGGACCGATCTCTGGCAAACACCGGATCAACAAGGCGCAAGCGCCCTAGAACTCGATGCCCCGGCATCCGCGGCGGCCCTGTTTGAAGATCCTGCTTGGCGCGCGACCGCCCACTATCGCAATCAAGATTTCAAAGCTGCTGCTGAGGACTTTGCCGCCAGTGGGGGCATTGAAAATCATTACAACCGGGGCAATGCCCTGGCCCGCGCTGGGGATTTGAATGGCGCCCTTGCCGCCTTCGACCAAGTGCTCAGCAGCGATCCCGAGCATGAGGATGCAGCCTTCAACAAAGCCTTGATCGAGCGCCTGCTTGACCAACAATCCCAGGAGCAAGACGCATCTGATCAAGACGAAAACGGTGAGCAGAAGCCGCAAGAAGGCGGTCAAGGTGAGCAAGAGCAAGACGCCAGCGAGCAAGATCCGTCGCAAGATGCTCAAAATCAACAAGAAGGCGACACCGAGGACGACCCCCAAGATTCAGAGGCTGCACGCGAGCAGCCCGAATCAGACCAAAGCCAGGAGGAAGCTGCTGAAACCAGTGAGCAAGCAGTGCAAGAAGCAGACGAGGCTTTGGACCCCGAAGAAGCGCAAGCCCTTGAACAATGGTTAAAGCGGGTACCCGATGATCCTGGTGGACTACTCAGACGAAAATTTGAACAACAATTTGAAGAGCGGGTCCGTCAAGGCGAGATCACGCGACAAGATTTTGAGAGGAATTGGTAATGCGACGAGGTCACCTAGCGCTCTTAATTTGGCTATTGAGCATCACGCCCTTACTCCACTCGGCGGTGACAGCAACGGTTGATCAAAATCAGATCACCGAATTTGACGTCTTGACCCTCACGATCCGCGTCACCGATCAAGGCAGCACCGAACCGGACTTTCGAGCCCTGGAGGGTGACTTCGCAATCCTTAACCAGCAATCCCAGCAAAATTCCTCGATTTCTCTGATCAACGGCCGACAAACCAGTCGGTCTTACGTCGACTACCAAGTAACGCTTAGACCAAGGCGTCAGGGTAATCTTCTTATCCCAGCGATAACCGTCGGCACCGAACGAACGAATCCGATTGGCATCCGGGTTGTGGCGCAATCCCAAGCGGTTCGAAACCAGATGCAGCAAATTCTGTTCTTTGAAACGTTGGTGGATCGAGACGAAGTCTACGTGCAAGCGCAACTGCTTTACACCGTCCGGTTATATTACGCGGACTCAATTTCCGGCGACTTCCCACCAGCGCCCGATTTGCCGAATGCCATGGTTGAGATTATTGAAAATGAACGCCGCTTTGAAACCGTCGTCAATAACCGCCGGTATTACGTTCTGGAAAAACGCTATGCCATCTTCCCCCAGCAAAGTGGGCCCCTCGTCTTAGCGCCTGAGACCTTCGTCGGCACCCGGGGCCGGGGCGGCCTGTTTTCTTCCCGAGAACGGGTGAACGCGGTATCTTCTGGTCATACCCTTAGTGTCTTACCAGTGCCCAGCAGTTTCCAGGACAAGCGCTGGCTGCCGGCCCAAAGCGTTACCATCGACGCTGTGTTAAACCGTCCCGATTCACCCTTGATGGTTGGAGACCCGATCAATCGGGTCGTCACCGTCAAAGGCAGGGGTGTCACCGCCGCGCTGCTGCCAGAGCTCGGCTTTGAGGACGCCGATGGCGCCAGGCTCTATATTGATCAGCCAGTGGTAGAAGAGCTGGCAAGCGAGCAGGGCTTGGCCGCGGAGTCCGTGGTGACCATTGGTATTGTGCCGACTCAGGCGGGTACCCTAGCCCTACCGGATATCAATATTTATTGGTGGAATACTGAAGCACGACGACAAGAAGTCGCGACACTACCCGGGTTAAACCTCGCCATTGGTGAGGCACCGCAATCAGCTCCAGTTTTGGGTCCGTCCAGCGTGACCCAAACACCCAATATTGACAACAACGAACTCGTGCTGCTCAGACAGCAGCTGCAGTGGGCTATCTGGCTTGCCGTCGTTCTGCTGGTGGTCTGGCTGCTGACCCTGTTTGCGTGGATCAAAAAACCCAAAACAGCAAACCCTACGCCGCGCCCGGCCGCCCCTGAATTCGAATTGGGGCAGTTAGCCCGAGCGATTAAGCTTGGTGATCCTCAGAAAACCTACGCCGAACTCCAGCGTTGGCGCCAGCATACTTTCCCCAGTGCGGCAGCAATGGCACGCCTGATTCAAGATTATCCGGAACTTGAAACCCCTTACAGAGCACTTGAGGCAGCGATCTATCAAACCGGCGACGGCAGCGACTGGCGCGGCGAAGATCTACTCGCCATTGTCACCAAACTAACCACCCGCCCACAGGCTCACGCGGCAGCAAGCCCCTTACCCGAGCGCCTTAACCCGGGACTATAGCGACTAGCCGCCGTTACCCTGATTTCCCTGTCGGGCTCGCTTTAAAGCGAGCCACCTTGCGACCCCTGATTCAAAACCAAATCAGGCTAGGGTTTTGGTGACGACCTCAAAGACATCCGGTGACAATTCACCCGAATCCAAAATCATTTGCAGCGCAGCCTGCATGCCAGCGCCATATTTTGGATCAAATTTGCGCCACCCCGTGAGTGGTCCCAGCATGCGAGCCGCCATCTGGGGATTGAATCCATTGAGCGCAATCACGGTTTCAGCAAGCAACCGGTATCCCGCCCCGCCTGCTTCATGAAACGCACCAATATTCATCGCAAAGCCACCCATCACGCTGCGCATCCGATTGGGTGTCGTTAAGCTAAAGGCCGGGTGTTGCATGAGGGCTTCAACCCGCGCGATGGCGCCAGGTCTACTACTGCTGGCCTGAATCGAGAACCAGGCATCAATGACCAGCGCCTCACCCGACCAACGCTCAAAAAACTGCGGCAGCACGGTGTCGCGCAGCCCTTGTGCATCCGGGTGTTGGCTATTTTCGATCGCACGCAGCGCGGCAGCAACATCGGTCATATTGTCCTGACGCTTAAATTGGGCTAGCGCCCAGTCAAGATGCGCGCTATCAACCGGTGCCAACAGATACGTCAACGCCAGATTTTTCAAACTGCGTGCACCCACCGCTTGCGCAGTGAGCTCAAACGGCGTTAGCGCATGATAGGCCTGATAAACCGCTGAGAAACTCACCGACAAAGCTTCGGCGAGACTCAACCGCACCAGGTCTCTTGCGGCCAGCAGCTGCAAGACATCGACCTCGGTTTGTAGCTCGATCAAATATTGGATGGATGGGAGAGACAGCAACAAGCTGACCATTTCGCTGTCGAAAGCAGGATCTCCGGCATGGTGTAGCGCGGCATCCAAGTGATGTTGCTGGACCTCGATCAGCTGCGGCATGACCACCGGGGTCTCGCCCTTGGCCAATTGCGACTGCACAGCATCAATAGCGAGCACGGCTAAACGCTGACCTGCTTCCCAGCGATTGAAGGGATCGCTGTCGCTGCGGCACAAAAACGCCAGCTCGTCTACGCTGTAATCCATCGATAACTTAATTGGTGCTGAAAACCCGCGAGCAATCGAGGGTAATGGCGCTTGCGCCACTCCTTTTAACTCAAACACCTGTTCTGCTTCGGTCAGGGACAACACCTGACTCAGACTGTTGCCATCGTGACGCACCTCAGCGCCTTCAAAAGCAAGATCTTGGCCATCCGGGCCAATGAGCCCCACCGTTATTGGCATGTGAAGCGGCGCTTTATCAGGCTGTCCAGGGGTCGCAGGCGTGTGCTGTGACAAGGTTAACCGGTAGGTTTCTTGATCTGCGACATATTCGCCCGATGCTGTGACGACCGGCGTGCCCGCTTGTTCATACCAACGCCGAAATTGCGTCAGATCGCGTCCGCTCGCTGCCTCGAGCGCTTTAACAAAGTCCTCGGTGGTAACGGCCTCACCATCATGGCGGTCAAAATAACAATCTGTGCCAGCCCGAAAGTCAGCATCGCCCAACAGCGTGTGCAGCATCCGCACCACTTCGGCCCCCTTTTCATAGACCGTCGCCGTATAAAAATTATTAATTTCGATAAATGAGGGGGGCCTGATCGGATGCGCCATGGGGCCCGCATCCTCCGGAAATTGTGCACTTCGCAGCGTTGATACCTGCTCGATGCGACACACACCTCGCGACCAGCGGTCGGCTGAAAACTGCTGGTCCCGCAGCACCGTGAAGCCTTCTTTTAAACTAAGCTGAAACCAGTCCCGGCAGGTCACACGATTGCCGGACCAGTTGTGAAAATATTCATGCGCGACCACCGCTTCAACCCGTTGAAACCCAGCATCGGTCGTCGTATCGGGATGCGCCAACACGCAAGAAGTATTGAATATATTAAGACCTTTATTTTCCATGGCGCCCATATTGAAGCTCTCGACTGCGACAATCATAAAGATATCGAGATCGTATTCGCGCCCGTAGGCGACCTCATCCCAGGCCATCGAAGCCTTCAAGCTGTCCATCGCAAAATCGACCTTGTCGATATTATGGCGTTCGGTAAAGATCTGCAGGGTCACAGTGCGCCCCGAGCGGGTTGTGAAGTCACTCTCAACATGTTCAAGATCGCCGGCGACCAGGGCGAACAAATAGGCTGGCTTTTTGAACGGGTCCTGCCAAGTCACCCGTTGACGATCACCTTGAACCTCGCGATGGATCGCATTGCCGTTAGACAACAACACCGGGAACTGACTCACATTGGCCTCGATCGTGGTTTCAAAGACCGACATTACGTCCGGCCGATCTAGATACCAGGTGATGTTTCGGAACCCTTCTGCCTCACACTGGGTGCAGAACATGTCGCCAGACTGATAGAGCCCCGACAATGCCAAATTATCCTGAGGTCGAATGCAGACCTCGGTCTTTAACTCAAAGGCTGCAGGCAGCGCACTTAAAGTCAGGGTCTCGTCCGTGATTTGGTACTCATTATTGAGCAACGTGCGATCATCGATTGATATCGCGTCGGTCGTAAGGCCAGGCCCACCGTTCAGGACCAAATCTGCAGTCTTGCTCGCAGCGTCTGGATTACGACGCATGGACAATTGACTGATGACACGGGTTTGGTCGTCATGGATTTCGAATCGCAAGACCGTTTTATCGATTAAAAAATCCGGTACCTGATAATCTTTTAGATAAATAACACTCGGCTGACCTTCTTTCATAACGACCTCTTTCTAACTGTTCTGGATTGCTTCATTTATTTTTAGGCCGGTGGTGCAGTTAATTGCACCAGGTCTAACGAACCCGGTCTACCCTGCTTCACCTCACCGTGCTGGCACTTGCCTTAACGCCGAAAGCCCCGCGGCGCCGCAAGGCCCTCATTCTACACCAGCGCCGCAAATTCACATCGATCGGGCGGGATTCTGTACAATGAACAATCCTGACCGTCCTAGGGGCACCTCATGCAAGGCCAACTCTCTAAAATGACCTGCCGCGCCGACACCGAGGTGCGCTACACCCTCGCTTTGGGCGATGCGATTCAAGACATGAATGCGCTCATTGGCCAAAGGATTCGCCTTGAGTATCTTCAAAAAATTGTTTGCCAACACTGTGGCCGCTCAACCAAAAAAAGCTTCTCGCAAGGTTATTGTTATCCGTGCTTCCAATCGCTCGCATCGTGCGATCTTTGTATTATGAGTCCTGACCGCTGTCATTTTCATTTGGGAACCTGCCGGGACAACACCTTTGCTGAGCAGTTTTGCATGCAACCACACCGGGTGTATTTGGCGAACTCAACGGGTCTCAAAGTCGGCATCACCCGAGCGGAAAACTTACCCAGCCGCTGGCTGGATCAAGGGGCAACACAAGGTCTGGTCATCATGACGGCCGCAACCCGGCGGCAATCCGGGCTTTTGGAAGCCGCCTTAAAAGCGCACGTTAGCGATCGAACGCAATGGCAACGTATGCTCAAGGGTCCGGGAGATGTGCTGGATCTTCCAGCAGAACGAGATCGCTTACTGGACCTCGCCGCTGATGCCATTGCCTTCATTCAAGGCGAATTCGAGCTCGGCGCCATGGCGCTTGCCGAGACTGCCGAGACCCTGCACTTCACCTATCCCGTGACCCAATATCCGGAAAAAGTGAAGTCTTATAACTTAGATAAAACACCGGTGCTTGAGGGGACCCTTTTAGGGATCAAGGCGCAGTACTTGATCCTGGATCACACGGTCATCAACCTACGAAAATATACCGGATATGAGGTGGCACTCAACGTGCTTTGACGTGCCGCTTTGCAACAACCAATGGCGCCATTAAACCAATCAGCGCACCCGCAAGCAAGCCGCCCAGGTGCGCGCCATTGGCCAGCGCGCCCAACCCCAGTAAATCAAGCACGCCGGTAAACCCTAAGGCTAAGAAGCCCAACATCACCCAGTAGGCAGCCGGGGCAAGGCCTATCGGGTTGCGGGGCCGCAATCGATCCCAAACCATGCAGTACCCTAGATACGCAAAGACGACCCCGGACATACCGCCGAACAGGGAAGGCCCCGATAACGTGAGCTGCATTAAGTTTGCGCCCAAGGATCCCAGCAACGTCACGGCAAGAAATAGGGATATGCCATGCAATTTTTCGATTCGACGCCCCAACTCCCAAACCCATAACAAATTAAACGCCAAATGCAGCCAGCTGAAATGTAACAGCATCGGCGTCACCAGCCGCCAGTAGGCTTGCTGCGCAAAGGTGGCTGTTAGCGGCTCAAAGACCAGGTACCCGCCAGTGAGCGTCATGGGCGTCATTGTGAGTTGCTGAATCAAGCCGGAAAAGTCCCCTTCCGAAGCCTTAAGCCCTACCCAGACGAGACTGCAATTTAAAACAATGATCAAACCCGTCAGCGGAAATGCCAGCGCATTCTTAATTAGACGCCCCAGGACACTGGGGCGCGCGGCCCCCTTAACGGGCGCCTGGGTTAGCCAGGTTTGATAGAGCGTAACGACGGCCGCTGGGTCCTCATCCGAGCCAATCCAAACGACTTGATAGACCCCTTCAAGGGTAATCCGATGCGCAATATTCTGAGTGTGCAGCAGCAATGAAAAGCTGCGCAAATCGATATCCTGCGGTAGTTGTAAGGCTAATTGCAGTGCCGCCATGACCGCGCCTGACCTCCCTTGATGGGTAAAATGTTGTACACTTCCGACTCGCCCAATATTGTAACCGCAAACCGCTATGGCCATGGAAAACGCAGACCAACAGGTCTTAAAACAACTCACTCAGTGGGTCTCTGATGGCCAACCCAGTTGGTTGTGTACGGTCGTGAAAACTTGGGGGTCATCCCCCAGGCCTATCGGATCCTTACTTGCCTGTAACAGCGAAGGCCATATCGCAGGCTCGCTGTCGGGCGGTTGTATTGAAGAAGACCTGCTTGAAAAATTACAGCGCGGCGAGATGGCCAGCGCTTGCCCCGAAGTCCTAATCTACGGTGTCAGCCAGGCCGAAACAGAGCGCTTTGGCTTACCCTGCGGTGGACAACTCCATGTCGTGATCGAGCCTTTCGTCGATCAGCAACACCTGGACACCCTCCGAACGATTACCGCCCGAATTGAACAACGCGCGTGCATCGAGCGGACGCTTGATATTGCAACCGGTAACATGACCCTCACTGAGACTGAGCGGTTTCGCCATCTTCAGTTTGACGGCGCGTTCGACAACACACCCGGTGCGAAAACCTTACGCCAAACCTTTGGTCCTCGCTACCAGCTGTTTTTGATCGGCTGCGGGCAAGTTTCGCAATACCTCGCTGAGATGGCTAAAGCATTGGATTATCAGGTCGTTGTTTGCGACCCCCGAGCAAACCTTATGGCGCAGTGGCCGGTCGAGGGCGTTCAACTGATTACCAGTTATCCCGACGATGCCATTCGAGCCCAAGCGACTGATTCCTTTTCAGCCATCATAGCCTTAACCCATGACCCCAGAATTGATGATATGGGTCTGATGGAGGCGCTCACCACCGATGCTTATTTTATTGGCGCAATGGGTTCAACAAAAACCTCTGAAAACCGCAAAGCCCGCCTCAGAGAACTGGATATCTCGGATGATTTAATCGCGCGCTTGCATGCGCCGGTTGGTCTACCCATCGGCAGCAAAACGCCAGCTGAAATCGCAATTGCCATTTTGGCGCAGCTTACGGCGCTGCGAAGCACCGCCGGCAACACCGTGCAAGCGGACTTTCGAGCGGTCGGTTAAGCCTTGGGCCCGCTCGGCGCATTGGTGCTGGCAGGCGGTCAGGGCCGCCGGTTCGGAAGCGATAAACGCCTCGCTTCGTTGCCAAGTGGTGACAGTTTGCTCGAGGCGACCCTGTCTACCATCATACCGGCCTTCGAAGAAACCCTTGTCGTTCTGCGGCCCGGTGATGAAACCTTGGCTGCGGCGCTGTCAAGGCGATTTGTAACCCTTAGGACGACCCTCGCCGACGACGCGCGTCTTGGCATGGGGCACAGCTTGGCCCATGGCGCGACCAAAATAACCCATTGGCACGGCGCCGCCATCTGTTTGGGCGATATGCCCTTTCACGCGCCCACTACGCTCAGCACTCTGATCCTTTCCTTCCGTGCTGCAAGCCGACCCTTCCCGATCATCCAACCTTGTCATCAAGGGCGCCCGGGACATCCTGTTCTGTTTCATAGCGCCTATTTTGCTGCGATGCGGGCTTTAACCGGAGATCAAGGCGCGCGCACCCTGCTTAAAGCGCAGGCCCACTCGGTCCAAATGATCGAGGTGGACGACTTGGGGATTCTTCAAGATGTGGACGCACCCAGAGACCTCGCCTCAGGCTGAAGTTATGCCCAAGGCGGACAGATCCTTCGAAGACCCAGCCGCGTTCAAGCCCGGGCTGCGTTTTTGATCACAACAACTTAACGACTGGCCCAACCCAGCTTTGATCGACAAACCCCATAAAAGTCCTGACCTCTAGGGTGAATCAAGCTGAGTGTTTGAGCGTGTTTTTTAACGTGCAGGGATTCACCGGGATGCATTCTAAACTCTAACTGAGAATCAAAACTCACTTTGGCTTCGGCGCCGACTTTATCCCCCAACGTAATCCGTAACTCCGAATCTCCCGGAACGACCAAGGGCCGAGAATTTAAGGAATGTGGGAACATGGGGACGAGCACCATCGCATCTAAAGACGGATGCATAATCGGACCACCCGCGCTGAGAGCATAAGCCGTTGAACCGGTTGGCGAACTGATAATCAAGCCATCCGAGGACTGCTTGTAAACAAAAACATCGTTGATATATAGATCGAACTCGATCATCCGCGACATGGTGGCTGAATGCACCGTCACCTCGTTCAGGGCGGTCGCCTCGGCCACACCGTCGCCTTCCGCGAAGCGGCCTTGCAATAAGAAATGGGTTTCGGTTTCACTGTCCCCAAGCAGCACGGCATTTAACTGGGTTTCAATATCATCTGGCGAAACGTCGGCTAAGAACCCCAGACGTCCGCGATTGATCCCCAGCAAGGGCACCCCAAAAGGGGTCACATCGCGTGCAGCACTCAACATGCTGCCGTCGCCCCCAATCGCAATAACCAGGTCTGCGGTTTGGCAAATGGCCTCTCGGCTTTGCGCCTTGATCTCTGGCAAGGTGGTCGCCGACAATTCAGATTGCTCGACCCGAACTTCAATACCATGGGCTTTGAGTACCGCAGCAACTCGCAACATCGATTCCGCAACGAGTGGTCCAGAAATACTGGCAAAAATTCCAACCTGTTTAAAAGCCATTGTCATCAAACCTCATTTGGCAGCGCACCCGCATTTAATGAAAGATTCCACGTGAATTCAATCATGGACTGAAATAGCGGATGATTCTATGGAATGAAATTTTTAGAATAAAAAATTCGAATTAGTTGCATTCCCGCCAGATAGACCCAAAGATAGCGGCATCTAGGAGCTCGTTATGACCAATCGAATCAGCAAACGACACGCCTCGGAGTTCGGCGCTATTGGCAACGTCGCAGAACTGCGTGCAGCGGGATCACTCTGGCAAGCCATACGCCAAGAGGTCAAACTGCGAGCGGACTTCGAACCCATTATGGCAACCTTCTTTCATGCCTCGGTATTGAATCACGACACGATTGAAGGCGCGCTGAGCTTCATTCTAGCGAGCAAACTCGACAGCCCAATCGTTTCGAGCATGGCGATCCGGGAAATCATCGAGCAAGCCTATGTTAAAGACCCCTCGATCATCCATGCCGCTGAAATCGATATCAAAGCGACTCGGGAACGCGAT
>ENA-UOXV01002627-UOXV01002627.1-marine-metagenome-genome-assembly--contig:-NODE-2627-length-23236-cov-6.445624_pt1 | contig 23236 bp, 29 predicted proteins | sample MGYA00238165_ERZ766961 | MGnify/ENA primary metagenome ERZ766961 (study PRJEB28924, sample SAMN03173240) | marine metagenome | biome: Marine; feature: Water; material: Subsurface seawater | place: North...
CGAAACTGTAGTTCTGGATTTCTTCCCTCGCATATTCTTTTCATTACTTGAGTTAGATTTATATACTGGGTTTTCAGATTTTAATCATGATAAAAGTTTCAGCAAGTATTGATGTATCTGATTTGAAAAAAGGGGAAATTTTTTATGTTCAAGCACTTGGATGCAAGAAAGTTCGTGAACAAGGATCTAACATGGTCGTTCTTCCTGTAGAGAATATGGAAATATATCTTCTAGAAAAAAAAGCTGGAACAAATCCAATAAAATCAAGTAATATTGTTCGTGACTATAAACGTCATTGGACGCCAATTCACCTAGATTTCATCTGTGATGATGTAGAAAAAATGGTATCTCAAATAATTAAACTAGGTGGATCGCATGAAGGTGGTGAAAGTGGTGACTGGGGGTCAATTGCTTATTGTGCAGATCCTTTTGGTAATGGTTTTTGCATCATTAATGAATAAAATGGTTTTACCTTTATCATCTCTTTCCATTTCATAAGACTAAGCTTGTGAATTTCTATTTTCTCACCATCTAGGTCAAATCTATCCTCAATCACAACAACCTTTATAAAATAAGAATCTACATTTTAGCATAGGAGAAATATACTATGTCAATTATTGGAACAAATTTCACAAAAATTAATGTTGAGAAAAAAGAGCATACCGGAAAGGTATCAATTAAGAACAATACTGTTATTACAGACCTAAAAAAACTAAGTCTGAATATTGGAAAGTCCACATCAAATGGTGTAAAGTTTACATTTAAGCATACCACTACCTATGAACCAAACGTAGCTACAATGGTTTTTGAAGGGGAAGTACTTTTCCTTGCAGATCAAAAAGCTACCGATGAACTTTTAGACAATTGGAAAAATAAAAAACCAATTGAAGAAAAAGTAATGATTGGTGTAATGAATCATGCAATGAGAAAGGCTACTATTAAGGCACTTGAACTTTCAGAAGATTTCAATCTCCCAAGTCCTGTGAAACTGCCTAAAGTAACAAAAACACTTCCTGCTAAGAAATAAGCAGAAAGGCTTCTTCTTTTTTCTTTTCATTATCTAAAACTAAATCATACTTCTCCCGCATCAATGCTAAAGTCCTTCACTATTATTTTAATACCCTCAACCCCTGCAATTTCATTTCCGTGCACACCACCTAAAATACATACGCGCTTCCCAGGAATATAAGAAAAAATATTTTCCTTAATCAAGAGTTGCATTATTCTTTACCCCATACCACATTCGATCATTCCCTACAGGATCAAAGAACAATTGCTCTGCTTTTGCTCTGCATGCTTTTTCTTGCGCCTTAATCATATTTGGATTAGTTGTTCTAAGCACAACAGGGCTCGCACCATTCCTAGTTGAGAGAAATCTAAGCATACTCGTTCCGCCCCGTAGCCCTGATAGCGTTGACGCATAAATACTTTCGCAAGGTAGAAACTATTGTTCCATCCAACATTTTCTAACATTGCATCAATTGCAGAAAAATTTACTGTTGGTGTATCTTCCTTAGGGACCTTATAACCAAAACAAGCACCCACAACCAAGTCATCGTGAAACACTGCTTGGCCAGCAAAACCCTCTTGCGCGAAAGCATCCACTAGAATTTTTTCAACACTCTCCTCTGACCAGCACGTCTCAAACCAAGGCGGTCCTGCAAAAGAGTCAATGTATGCACTTACAACTTCTGGCAGAATATATTCACCAACGTCTTTGACAATGAAGGCCACTTCGGCTTTGGAAGGGACTTAGCATATCTTCTTCAGTGTATTGTTTTTTTGGTGTTTTCATTTTTTTTGTCTCCTGCGCTTTAAGCCCGCATGGCTTTGAATATAAAGGACTCTATTCCAGTATAAGTTTGTTGTTTTGAATAGAGTTGGAACTGGAAAAGTAATGCAGAATTTATCGTCTATGATGTTCAATCATGTACATAGTAAATACAAAGAAGTATAAAAAGATTGCCATTAAAAGAACCCACAAACAGCCACTACATGTTTACCAGGGTGGTATATATGAACCGTGACTACGTGGGAAATAAATTAACGCGGAACTAAGCTCTCCAAAGAAGGCTTATTCGCAAAGTGATCTGCAAGAGCATCCAAGGCAGAATCGTCCACTTTTGGATATAAAAGTGCGGGCTTCTCCACAGATTCAACACTCACATCACAATCCCAAGCTCCAAGGTCATGAACGCAGCCAGATAGATGTAGACTTTTCCAAAGCACATCCATACTTTGTGGAAGAATGGGCGCTGCGCAAGTGGCAAGTTCTTTACAAAGATGCGCCGCCATTGAAAGAGTTTTATGTGCTCCTTTAAGATCGCCCGCCTTTATCTTTTTCCAAGGCTCAGTCCTACTCAGATGCATATTTCCCTCACTTGCAAGATCAAGTATTGAACGATATGCCTGACGCAAATGAATTGCATCAAAGTGTATACCTATTTGCTCTTTTGCACTTTTAAATCGAGCCATTGCTTCATGTTCTTCAAGGCCCAATTGCTCCATGGGCAACACACGACCATCAAAATGTTTATCAATCAATGAAAGCGTCCTGTTCACTAAATTACCAACTTTTGCTACAAGTTCATTATTCGTAACAGTTTGAAATCCTTCCCAACTAAAAGAAGTATCCTTTGTTTCAGGAAGAACCATAGTAAGGTAAGACTTAAAGAATCAATATTAATATCCGAATCAAGAAGATTATAAAAAAATACGCCCCTTCCCTTACTCTTTGAAAACTTCTCCCCATTAAAATTCAAGTATTGTAAACCTGCTACATGATGTGGAAGAGTATACTCGCCATTTGCAAGAAGCATACCTGGCCAAAAAATGGTGTGAAATGGAACATTATCTTTGCCAAGGAAATGATATATTTTAGAGTCTGGATTTTTCCAAAATTTATCAAACGTATCCTCACCAAGTTCTTTTGTAAAAGACATATATCCTATTGGAGCATCAAACCAAACATAAAACACCTTATCGAATTCAGGCACACGAACACCCCAGTCAAGATCTCGCGTAATGGATCTACTTTGTAGTCCTTCCCTTAACCACCCTTGTGCTTCTGCCACAACATGGGGGCGCCAAAAATCTTCATGCTCTTTTACCCAAGGATCAATACGGTTCGCAAGTTGCTCCAAAGATAAATAAAGATGTTCACTCTCCTTAATCTGTGGGTGCTCACCACAAGAAGTACATTTTGCATCAACAAGCTGACGTGCTTCAAATACTGTTGAGCACTCTTCACACTGATCACCATTTGCATGTTCAAAGCCACAGCGAGGACAAGTCCCTTCAACAAACCGATCTGGAAGAAACATACCTTCCCCCTTACAAAAAATTGAACTTCGCTTTTTTTTTCTATAAAACCATTTTTTTTAACACCTTCGAAAAATTCTCGAGTCATTTCATGATCAGATGCATTAGAAGTTCTTGAATAGATTGAATAATCAAGATGAAGTGCCTCATACACGTTTTTATGAATCTTATGTAACTGATCTGCAAATGCTTTTGTTGAAAGGCCAAGAGCCCTAGCAGCCATTACAGAAGGCGTTCCATGCTCATCACTTCCCCCAATAAATTCAGTATCATGTCCTCTTGATCTCGAATATATAAAAAATATATCTGCAGGTAAATGACAACCAACAATATGACCCATATGAGGGACATTATTTATGTAGGGAAGTGCTGCCGTAATTAATCGCGTCTCACTCATCAATCACCACCAAAAAGTCATTAATCACATTATACACAAACACCAGGCTAGAAATACTCACTCGCTCATCATCTGCATGCATCCCCTTGCAAATAGGACCAAAAACAACACAAGGAATGGATGAAAAAAAGCGAGTATCGCTCGTAGAATTTCCAAACGTCAATTGTTCTTGGTTTCCTTTCCTTTTTCTAACACAATTCAATAGTGTTTGAACAAAAGGATTTTGCTCATTAGTCTCAAGTTTTTTCATATGCACCACAGGATCTTTAATTTCAACATCTTGACTTAAGGAACGAAGAAGAGTAAGAACTTCCTCTTTTGAGCTTACATAACGTATATCAAGACGCATAATAGCACTTGAAGAAATTTTATTTGCAGGACCAGGCACATTGTTTTCAAGAAGACCGCCATAGATCCCACCTACAGAGAGTGTATTCACCCACGTGCTTTTTTCAGGAATTGGGAAATAGAATTTACAACGATCATAAAAATCCATTAACTTTTCAATTGCACCAGTTTCCACCCAAGGAGTAGACGCATGACCACCACTACTTCTGGCACATGCATCCACCCAAAGGCCACCCTTTTCTCTTGAACGAATTAACATATCTGTTGGCTCGAGGGTAATACAAAAATCAAAATCAAGTATTTTAGAAAGCTCTTTTGCACCACCACTCCCTCCAACTTCCTCATCCCCTGTAATAATTACATGAATATTTTTGGTAGGATTTTGAAGTAAAAGATGTAAAGCAACGCAAACAGATCCCTTCATATCTCCAGAGCCACGACCATAGAGATGATCTTCTGCAATTGATGGACTAAATTGATCATTTTTCGCCTCTACAACATCAATGTGACCCAATAAAAGAATGCGCGACCCAGAGATATTCTTCCTATAGATGTGTAAATTTTTCACTTTCTTATTTAATGAAGTGTTAAAGAAAGAATAAAAAACACACTCAATAGTTGGATCCCTTTGCCTCATGTAAGATACAATATAATCAAGACACTCATCCTTTGCTACATCATCCTTTGCTGTTGAAGGAAAAGCAATCAGCGCTTTACTCAACTCAACAATATCTTCTCTAATTGCCATTTTTTAGTTGTTGTACCTTATCTAATTGTTCCCAAGAGAATTCTTCTCTTCCAAAATGTCCATAAGCAGCAGTTGCGCTAAAGATGGGTCTTCTAAGATTCAACTCGCTAATAATTCCTACTGGCTTTAGATTAAAGCAGGAGCGAACACGCCGTGCAATCTCTTCTTCAGGAAGTGTTCCCGTTGAAAAAGTATCAATACGAATGCTCACAGGATCTGCAACGCCAATTGCATATGCTATTTGCACCTCGCAGCGCTTTGCAAGACCTGCACCTACAATATTTTTTGCAATATATCTGCTCATATATGCCGCACTACGGTCCACTTTTGAAGGATCTTTTCCAGAAAAAGCACCGCCGCCATGTCTTCCCATCCCACCATAAGTATCTACGATAATTTTACGGCCCGTAAGACCTGCATCTCCAATCGGACCACCAATTACAAATTTACCAGTTGGGTTGATGAAAAATTTAGTATCTGAAGTAAGATAAGAACCACAAACTGGCTCAATTACCTGTTCACGAATATCTTTCTCAATACTCTCATGTGAAATGCCATCTTCATGTTGCGTTGAAATTACAACAGTTTCCACACTTTTTGGAACACCATTCTCATAAAGAATAGTCACTTGACTTTTTCCATCCGGTCCAAGGTAAGGAATCATCCCACTTTTTCTAACTTCAGAAAGACGCTTTGTTAACTTATGCGCGAGAAGAATAGGCAAAGGCATAAGCTCCGGTGTTTCATCACATGCATACCCAAACATTAATCCTTGATCGCCCGCACCTTGTTCTTTGTGTAGGCCATCACCCTCATTTACACCTTGCGCAATATCGGGACTTTGCTTTACAAGAGAAATCATACTCGTAAACGTATTAGCATCAATACCATGTTTTGGATTATTATAACCAATCTTTCTCAGCGTATTTTCAATCACTTCACCAAAATTAACTTTTGCAGTAGTAGTTAGCTCTCCAAGTACCCAAACGGTTGAGTTTTTTATTGCTGTCTCACAAGCCACTCGCGCGTTTGTATCTTGCTCAAGACATGCATCAAGAATGGCATCTGAAATTAAATCGCACATTTTATCTGGGTGACCTTCTGTCACACTCTCTGAAGTAAATAATTCTTTCATTGTTCGTAGCTCCTTTGAAGATTAGACATTACAAGTTGTCCAATTCCAAGATTTTCATCAATTAATACTTTCTCTAGCCTCTTTCCTTGAGAAAAAAGGTCAATATATTCACCAACATGGTCATGATTTCCAAGGCAAGCAAGACGCACTACATCTGCTCGTTGATCGTCACCTTGTTTTGAAAAAGCAGGCAAATAAGCAATGGGGAAAAAACCACTCTTCAGATATTCCTCTTGCAAACGTACACTACCTTTTATTGCAGGAATGTCTACTTCCACATATTCAATTGGCGGATCATCTGCAGTCACATACTTAATTACAGAAGAAACACTCTGAGCATCTGCGCTCTTTAATTTTAAACACCTCATGATAGGATCTGGCTGATTTACAAAAGGATCAATACGCCCCGACGGAATATCACCTCCGCGATCGTTATGATTCCTAGCAGCAAGAGAGAATTTTTCAAGGACAAGTTTTTGCAATGGCTTAACATCCTGCGCAACATACGTTGCAAGATTCCTCTTACTAGCCAAATCACGTGATAGACGCATATCAAAAGTGGTACTCACACGACCATCACCAAAATAAATATACTTTGCATTTGGAATTCCATCTTTATCAGTTTGGGTTAAAAACTCTCTGAAATTAGGTATGGAGAATTTCAGAGGAGAAAAACCAACAGCATGTACGCCTACACTCTTATTTAAATTTTGAGTTGTCTTATGCATAGTATTACTGTCAGACCACATTAAATAACCTATCAAAAAGTGATTCACATCATTAGCTAATTCAAATATTGCTCTTCCAAAGCCGTGACCAGTATAACCTCCTTGAGTTACCAATCTGCCCCATTCAACACTTTCATTGTCATGGTTTAACTGCAGGTTTACTGCACTCACAATTTCTGAAGGGTGACCATTTGCACGTGTTCTTAAAGTGAAAGAAAGATTCTCCAAGTCCTCAAAATGTTCATGGCCATCTCCCTTACAAAAATCTTCAATATATTCGCCAATTTGAGCAACAGCAAAAGGATTATTAAAGTCCGGATAAAAATACGTACTTACCTTCTCTCCACGCTTCTTCCTAAGAAGTTCTGCACGCTCAAGTAATTTTGCAGTTGTCGCTGGCACATCAACTCCACTATCGCCCCTAACAACATCCGATTCATCAAAAAAATTAATAGCTGGATTTCCTTGATTATTGCTCCATGCATTTTGTATAACGCCAACAACTTGTTTTGACTCTTCCAAATCACTTGACATTGGATGAATCTCAAAGCCCCTTACTGCATCCTCTCTTATTACTGTTTTATCCAATACTTCCTTTAGGCGAACCACCTTTTCTTCTGGAATCATAATTTAAATTCCTCCCTTCTTATGTCCTTTATAATGCTAATATTGTTGTGAATAACACACTCTCGCTCTTGTAAATTTTGAAGGAATTTTCCCTGTTCTTTTTCATCACGAAAAATTGCCTCCACTAAAAAATCATACCCACCATTTATTTTATACAATGAGTTCACAGATTCACTCTGCGATAAAAAACACTCAACCAAAGCACAATCTAAGACAACAGACAAAACCAATAACGACCTCTTATAATAACCAAAATCCGTGAAATTCACTAGACTGGTGTGTTTGAGAATCGAATAACCAGTGTGCTTTTTAACCCTGTCAAACACCGTAGAAGGAGGAATTAATAGCTCTTTTGCCACTTTTCTTAAAGAGACGCGTGCATTATTTCTAAGTGAATTAATGATATGTTTGTCATTTTCATTCATAGAGTGTTCCATGGCTTTGACCTTGTAATCTTTCGTGGTCGAATAACGACGATAATGACCAATGTACTCGGACATTGACCGAAGCGTTCATCCAACAATGAATAGGTTATTTTGCCCAAGTATATAGTTTACACAATTGTAATTATTATAGTAATTACAAGTAATCAAAGCAATTACTCAAAAGAAATATAAATAGAAACACACACAAAACCATATAATGAAACGAAAAGTCAATCTTGTAGGGAAAAACACACTCACCATTAGTCTTCCAAAAAAATGGGTTGAGAAAAAAAACATCCAAAAGGGCATGGAGCTAACAGTTAATGAAAGCGAAGGAAATCTTTGCATCGAAACAAACAATAAAAAAAAGAAACTAGCTTTAGAAATTGACATCACAGGGTTAGGGTGCATGGTCCATCGAGCAATTACTGCAACATATAAAGCAGGAATGGACAACGTAATCATTCACTACAGCACAGCAAAAGAGCTAGATGCAATTCAAAACATACTCGATAGAGCATGTCGAACTTATGAAATCATAAGAATTGATAATACAGTTGTTGAAGTGAGAAGCACATCACAACTAGACACTGAGAATTTTGATCTCATCTTAAGAAAAATGGGACATGTCATGATCGAGCGATCTAAAGAGACCTATGAAGCAATGGTCTCAAACAACAAAGAGCTGATGAAAAAAGTAATAATCACAGATAAAATTATTGATAAACAAACTGAATTTCTTCGAAGATCACTCAATCAAAGTCACTACATTAAGCGAAGCCACCCCCTTTATTCGATTGTCGAACACAGTGAAATTCTTGCAGATGGAATTAAAAAATTAAACCAATTATTACAAACACAAAAAGCAGACAAGAGTATCATCGAGCTTTATGAAACCGTAGATCAGCTCATCACACATTTTTATAAAATAATCTATTCTTTTGACATGAAAAAAGCAAAGCGCCTTGGCGTTCTCGAAGAAGAATTTGATGAAAAAATTAAAGAACTTTGCAAAAAACCCAGAAAAGATGCGCAGACAATAGCACTTCTGTACTACATCTTTTTCACTTGCTTTGAGCTAAAGAGTGCGTTGATGACATGGAAGGTTTGATTGATGTTTGAAAAAATAAGAAAATAAAATATAAGAGGGCTCACCTCATTTGAAAATACTCATTTTTTACACCAGACATATCAAAACAAAATGAACCAGGCACCTTAAACACAAAACGAAATAAAGAAGAAATAGACTTATGATAAGACTCATTCCACAACACAAGGTCTGCATCCAAAACACACCCTAAATATTTATCTCTTTCTTTTTTTGCATCCTGTAGCCGATAACGCAAATCACTTGCATTCAGACTCTTACAGGGAAAAAACCCAGAATTTACTGCAACATCTTCTCTTAAAGAAAAATTAGCACAATCAAGACGAGAAACTAAACCTCTCTCTGTCAATCCCGGCATAAAAAGAACAGTAGAAACAGAGGAGGGAAACAAGGTTTTTAACTCAGTAGCAACAGATGGATTAGTTGTCGTAAGAATATGATGATTCTGCGAACCCAATGCACTCTCAACATCAGAGAGATAAACACCATATAAATTTTCTCGATACCTGTGCGGAAGAATTATTTTCCCAAGAGAATAATCAAACAAGAAGTCATCCTCACTGCAACTAATAGTTTCATTACAAACCATTTCCTATCCAGACCTATATGGGCGAGTTGTAACTCTTGAAAGAGATTTTGCCCCATGCATTTTCAGATCTTGAAGAAAAGTAGACTTGCCAGAACCAGAAGGACCAAGAAAAACAAATATTTTGGTTCTTTAACGCCATAGTCGCCAAAAAGAACGCTAGATACAAATTCAAAAAAAGGATGAATCATAAAACAAGAACTCTTTTTTATTTGAGGTATTTAATCCATCAAAGGCTCTGAGAGTTCATCATAAGGTTCCAAACCACCACCAGAACCAAAACTCAAAAAAACATCGAGTGTTGGATCAATCTGCAATGCCTGGTGAAAAAATTGATCCTCCAACCTCCCACCATTAAAATACAATTGATGAACTGCATCAACCCTTTCTTGCGGATTTGGCAGTGAGTCAACAAGATATTTTAAACAAGCACCACAAGAATCACCTTCAAGATCAACAATTGAAACATTAAAACTTTCTAATCTCTCAGTCAGACCAATCGAACCAAAATCAAAAGGATATCTTAGATCATGTACACGCATTATTTTTTTTGGCTCTGAATGTGTCATGCTAAAAGGTAATGACAGAAAGCATATAAAGATTTACTAATAACCCTAATCCTCCGTATGCAAAAAACAATGATCAAATATCAAATATGAAAAGTAGGCATGTGTTCGGCTCATAAGGAAATGTTTTTCTTGAAACATACAGTCATAAACATCCTCAATAGCAAGATGATCCAGATCATTCTTTATCACGTGATTGAACCTCGGCGCAAATCTACGAACAGAGTCGTATTCAGTAAAAATTTGATCCATGCGGTTTTTAGCCGTACGTTCCTCTCGGGATCTCAAATATGCTTTCATCTCCTCATTCATGGAGTTAAAACCTTCTGAAGGGGTCCCTACCTGCTCAATTCTCCTCTCAAGCCCACGTTCGGGGCTTACAGGAGAAAGTAATATAAGTTGTACTTTATCTGAATGAGCCTCTTTGAGATGTAATGCTGCCTCCATATTTGTTGTAGTAAAAATATGATGGTGATCGGAGTTTAACGCATTAAGAAATTGTCCTTTATGAATGCCATAAGCATGACCTTCCCGTTCAGAGGGAACCAAAACTAAACCACATCGGTTTAATTCTCCAAATGCACCCTTTGAAATACTTAGTGTTTCATCTCCGTTTGCTTCAGAGTATGACCTATAAGGACGAGTCGTAATTCTTGGAAGTGATTTAACTCCAAATCCCTTCATCATCCCAAGAAGCGTAGACTTTCCTGCACCTGAAGATCCTGCCAACACAAAAACCTTGGGGTCACGAACACCATAACGCCCAAAAAATCTTCTACCTGCATACAGCATCTCATCATCTTTTACAGCATGAGTAAGCCCCTTAAGATTGGGAAAAAATGACTTAAAAAAATCAAAACTCTTATGTGGTATTTTACTCCCTTCAGCATAATCTGCAATGGATCCAAGTGGACCTCGATCATAACGCGGAAGTGTTAAAAAAAGATCTAAATGTGGATGTTTTGAAATAATCCCCTGAAGAGCTTGAAAGTCCTCATCACCATGCTCATTTGAAGGAGAAATTACAATTGCTTGCAAATCTGCCAAACCAGATTTCGCACAGTTTTCAACCCCCTCAATCCCAATTTCAGAGACACTCCCAAATAAATGAAAAAAATGCACATTAAAAGGACTATCATGAAATGAAAGGTTGCCTGGCAAACCCCTTGGTGTGATTGAGCCACCACTTGCCTTATTTATATCATTAATTGTAATTATTCCTTTTGGTAATGAACTTGGCATAAAAAAAGAGAACCTAACCAAGCATATAAAGATTAAGCTAAAAACTACTCGCGCCAAGAACAATAAAAAAGGGAAACAAATATATCAAGATTTTTGCTTAAATAAAACAACACCACATTCAGAATCATTTTCAAATATAAATAAACATTCTGAAAAGACATGTAAAAAAAATTAAAATATTTTAAAAATTAAACCTTCCTTTCCTGCATCCCCTCTCTTTCTTCTTTAGCCAACAAATCACTTAATGAGGCACTGAGATTGTAATATGGAGACATCACAGGATCAAAGAAAAGGTACCTGTATATCTTATTAAGTACAGAATTATTAAATTCATTAAAAACAAAAAAATCAGCATCAGGAATACAACCCTCTAATTTCTTTGTATCTTCATGAGTCCTTCTTAACCTTTCTTTAATACCATCTATCTGTTTGTAATGTAACCTTGCTGAAAGTTCTTTTTCAAAAGAAGAAAAACATACAGATGGACACCCTACCCCTTGAATACGAGTTTCCAATCCAATTCCAGTTAAATGAGGAAGGAGAAGTATTACTTTAACTTGAGAAGGAAATTGATCTCTAAGATCAAAAGCAACATCTGCTTGTGTCGTAGTAAAAACATGATTGAAATCTGAGTCTAACGCTGCATCAAAATCTGAACGAAGAATGCCATACCTATGACCATCCCTTTCATGTGGAACAAGGAATGAACCTAATCTTTCTAGATGTTCAAAAGAATCTGGAGAAATACTCACAGTTTCTTCTCCAACCACCTCTTCAAAAGATCTATAGGCACGAGTAGTATAACGAGAAATATTCTTAAGGGATGCACGGTTTAATCCCTTAATAACTGTAGACTTTCCCGCCCCAGAAGGCCCCAAAAGAACAAAAAGCTTTGAATCTCTAACCCCATAAGACCTCAGAAGTTGAAGAGCACATTCATGAAATCCATCAAGGTATGAATGATTTCCAAAAATAAACATTTGTTTATCTGAAGGCATAACATCTAGAGAACTACTTGAAATATATCTTGAAAGGGCCTTTTTAAAGTGATGTGGAGGCTTTTTTGAGTGTTGCAAAGCAATATCTAAAAGAATGTCTAAATTAGAATCCACTTCAAGAGAATAATTAAAAAAAAGTTTGGAAAGAGGATCGTAAGATGCCCAAGATTGACAAATTCCTTTAACACGTGTATTTGGCAAATGAACTCTATCACGTATGCACGCCAAGGCATCATCATATGACTCTCCAGGTTGCCGAAATAAATGAAAATTAAAACGTTCATAAATTTCTTGAAGTATAAAAATAGTGTATGCCAGTTCAGAAGGAGGAGTTATACCATCAAGACAGTAATTTTTTCCACCAATAAGCATAATTGGCTTAGAGTGTGAACGTGGCATACAACTAGCGAATGCCCTCAGAAATATAAAACTTCTCCAAACCACCCACATCAGTAATCTTTTTAAAACGTGGCGACCTCACGTCAACCATGGTACAGGGCGAAGTTATTCTCAAAGTTGCTGAAGCAATTCAGGACGATGTAAACAAGGGTATAGTTAGAATGGATTCTTCATTTATGAAAGAAATTCTAGTTACTGCTGGCGATGTAATTGAAATAGAAGGTGAGAGAAAAACTGTTGGTATCGTCGATAGAGCATATCCTGGAGATCTAGGCCTTGATATTATTCGAATGGATGGTCTTATGCGAAGAAATGCAAAGACTGGTCTTGGTGAATCTGTTAAAATCAGAAAAGCCGAAGTAAAAGAAGCTAAAAAAATTACAATTGCACCTGCAAGAAAAGGAATTGTCGTAAGAGCGTCTCCAAACACCTTCAGAAAGGGAATGCTTGGAAGAGCTGTAGTTAAAGGGGACATCATCTCATTAGGTGGGGTAAAAAGACGAAGATCCACCATGCAGGAAAACCCATTTTTCCAAGACATCTTCTCTATGCAAGAAGAACATTACTCCTCATTTTTCGCAGATCTAAAATTCATTGTTGTTTCATGCGACATAAAAGGTCCTGCAATCATTACAGAGAACACTGAAGTAGTACTCAATCCTGAGACTGTTGAAGTAAAAGAAGAAGAATTACCTGATGTAACCTACGAAGATATCGGTGGTCTTGAATCTGAACTTAAGAAAGTAAGAGAAATGGTCGAATTACCTCTAAAGCACCCTGAATTATTTGAACGTCTGGGAATTGAACCTCCAAAAGGTGTACTCATGCACGGTCCTCCTGGAACGGGTAAGACCTTACTTGCAAAGGCTGTAGCTAATGAAACAAAAGCACATTTTATTCTAATAAATGGACCTGAAATCATGTCCAAATTCTATGGTGAGTCTGAAGCGAATCTAAGAAAGAAATTCGAAGAAGCTGAAAAGAATGCACCATCCATCATTTTCATTGATGAAATTGATGCAATTGCATCAAAACGTGAAGAAACTCAGGGTGAAGTAGAAAAACGTGTAGTAGCGCAAATGCTTTCACTCATGGATGGATTAAACAGTCGTGGAAAAGTAGTAGTTATTGCTGCATCTAATATTCCAAATGTACTCGATCCTGCTCTAAGAAGACCTGGACGATTTGACAGAGAACTAGAAATCGGTGTACCTGGTCAAGAAGCGCGCCTAGAAATCTTAAAGATTCACACAAGGAACATGCCGCTCAATGATTCTGTTGATTTGGACGACATCTCAAGTGTAACGCATGGATTCGTTGGAGCAGATATATCAGCTCTTGCAAAAGAAGCTGCTATGATTGTCCTGAGGAGAGTATTCCCCGACTTACAATCAAAAGAAGAAGAAGAACAAATCCCAAAAGAAATCCTAGAAAAACTCATTATCTCACATCAAGACTTCTATGATGCACTAAAGGTTGTAAGGCCAAGTGCGATGAGAGAAGTGCTTGTAGAAGTACCTAATGTACCTTGGACACGTGTTGGTGGACTAGGTAGTGTACGCCAAGAACTCACAGAAGCAGTAGAGTGGCCACTTAAGAAACCTGAAAGCTTTAAACGATTAGGAATAAAACCTCCGAGAGGCATTTTACTATATGGACCGCCTGGTACTGGTAAAACACTTATTGCAAGAGCAGTAGCTACAGAAACAAGAGCTAACTTTATCGCAATCAAAGGACCTGAACTTCTCAGTAAGTGGGTTGGTGAGTCCGAGAAAGCAGTACGTGAAGTATTCAAAAAAGCAAGGCAAACATCCCCAACAATTATCTTCTTCGATGAAATAGATGCAATAGCACCTAGAAGAGATAGCAATCAAGATTCAAAAGTAACAGAGCGAGTTGTAAACCAGCTACTCACAGAAATGGATGGACTAGAAGAACTGCACGATGTAATTGTAATTGCAGCAACCAATAGGCCAGATATTATTGATGGTGCTCTACTAAGACCTGGAAGGTTCGATAGAATCGTACTAACTCCTGTGCCTAATGCTGAAGCTAGAGAAAAAATCTTCTCAGTTCATGGAAAAGATATGCCTCTTGAAGATGTTGATCTCAAAGAAATTGCTAAAAAAGCAGAAGGATACGTTGGAGCAGATATTGAAGCAGTATGTAGAGAAGCTGCTATGTTCGCTTTAAGAGAAAATGAAGAAGCAAATGAAGTTAATGCAGAGCATTTCAAAAAAGCACTTGATAAAGTTCGCCCATCAGTTACAAAAGAAATTGAACAGATGTATGAAAATATTCAAGGACAATTCAAAATGACAAAAGCAAAGGAGATGAAGGATCATCTTAATTACTACGGATAATGAAATTATCAACTACTGAAAATATAGGTGTAGAATACGAAATACTCGGCGTTGTAGAAGGCAATGTAATTCAAACAAGGCACATTGGAAGAGACATCATGGCAGGTCTTAAGACCATTGTAGGTGGAGAAATTAAATCTTATACTGCAATGATGACCAAAGCAAGAACTACTGCGCAAGAACGCATGATTGAAGAAGCAAAGAAACTTGGCGCAGACGCTATAGTAAACACCAGATACGCAACCGCAGACATTCTGCAAGGAGCTGCAGAAGTTCTCGCATATGGGACTGCAGTAAAACTAAAAAAATGACTAAAGCATACGAAATAATTGAGTTCCTAAATGAACAATTAGAAATAAAGACTATTGAAGATCACTCTAATAATGGAATGCAAGTCGGAGATCTAAACAAAAGCATCGACAAGATTGGTTTTGCAGTAGATGCAACACTTGAAACATTCAAAAAAGCAAAAGAAAAAGGATGCGATATGTTAATTACTCATCACGGCATTAGTTGGGGCGATTCACTAAAATTCATCACTGGAAATAACTACCAAAGAGTATCATTCTTAACAAAGAATAATCTTGCTCTAGCAACATATCACCTCCCTTTAGATGTAAGTCTAAAATATGGTAACAATGCAGTAATCGCTCAGCATCTGGATCTAAGAAAAATTAAATCATTTTCCTATGGTGTGACTGGTGAACTAAAAAAAGAACTCAATATCAAACAATTAGGATTACTACTCAATAAAGTCTGTACTACTAATTGTAAAATATATGCACATGGTAAGGATGTTGTAAGAACTCTTGCAATTGTTTCAGGTTCTGGATCAAAGATTATTGAACAATCTTCACACGTTGCAGACGCATTGATCACTGGCGATCTTGCATATGGTATGCAGCACGTAGCAAAAGAGATCAAAACAAACTTAGTTCTTGCAGGTCACTATGAAACAGAAACTTTCGGTGTTAGAGCGCTTATTCCAGCACTAAAAAAGAAATTTCCAATCGATAGTATCTTCATAGAGTAGTTTTTTCTTTCTTATTTCTTTTCAAACACCTCTCTAGAACAAAAAGGTTTAAAAGGCCATAATTACAAAATTACTTATGGCAGGTATCGAAAGCATCTTAATCTTTTCTAATCAATGGGCAAACGCAGCACTTATGTTCTTTGGATTTGTAATCCTTGGACAATTATTTCTCTGGATAACAAAAAATGTAGTCCTTTATGCTACAAGGAAAACCAAGACTGAACTTGATGATCTCATCGTTGAAGCAGCTCAAGGTCCTCTTTTATGGTTAATTACTCTGTTTGGTTTGAAAGTAACGCTAAATATACTAGGGTCAGAGTTCATATTTATTGATACGCTTAATAATTTTGTAAACACAGCAATTTATATCACTGTGATTATACTATTCTCACGAATAATTAATGTCATCATCAACGTATGGGGTCATTCCTTTGCAGCAAAAACAAAATCACAAGCTGACGATACCATTATTATTTTACTACACAAAGCAATCTCAGTAACTATCTGGGTACTTGGAGCATTATACATCCTAAGCACATGGGGAATTCAAATAACGCCACTATTAGCATCACTAGGGGTAGCAGGTATTGCAATCGCATTTGCTCTGCAAGAAACACTTTCCAACATCTTTGGGGGCATTTCAGTAATTCTTGATAAGAATCTCTATGTTGGAGAAGTAATTGATGTTGGTGGAGATGGCCTTAGAAAAGGTACTGTAATGGATATTGGAATGCGTTCAACAAAAATAAAAACTTTCGATAACGAAGAAATGATCATACCAAATAGTCAAGTTGCAAATAGCGTCTTAATCAATGCAGCAGAACCTTCAAAATCAGTAAGAGTTGTAATTCCATTCGGTGTTGCATATGGTAGTGATCCAGACAAAGTAAAAAAACTCGTACGCGCAGCATTAGAGAAGTATGTTCCTGACATGCTAAAGGATCCAGAACCACACATCAAATTTTTAGAAATGGGTGATTCATCGCTGAACTTCAAGGCATATTTCTACATTGGTGATTATAGGAAGAAACTTGGAAACATTGACCTTGCAAACACAGTGATCTATAAGATCCTAAACAAGAACAAAATAGAAATTCCATTCCCGCAAATGGATGTACATATGAAGAAATGAACATCAATTTGAAAGACAGATTTTTTTCAGTAAATTTTATTGTTTTTTCAGTTTTTGTTTTAGTTCCAATTATACTTCTCTCATTAGTATATGTGGTGGATTTTCTCCCTCGGTGGGCAGTTACTATATCTGTTCCTGTAACTTTAGTGGCTCTATTTTTGATGTTATTCTACGTAACTTTTATTACTATTTTTCTTGAATTACTTCAGATATTTATCCCTGCTATTGAGCTCTACCAGGGTGCAGCGATTGGTAATGGACCTACTTTCGTGGGGTGGCTAGTCTACTTTTCCCTTGCAATGTTGATCCAAATACTTGTTAATGTAGTACTGAGATACCATCAAAATATAATTGTTTTTGTAAGTTTTATAACTACGTATGAGAAAATGAAAATGTATGTGAAGATATCTGTTAAAGTATTTTTATGTGCAATAGTAGTTTTATTCATTTTTGGTGTTACAGGATTAAGGGAAGGTATTTTGGTAGATATTATTGCACAAATTACTGGCATCTCACTTTTTATTGGTTTAATCCTGGGATTTATCTTATTATTTGGTTATTTGAGAAATAAAATTAAAAATAAATAAAGAAAAATTAAGCGTTATCAAAACGCTTACTCACTTCCTGCCAATTAACTACATTCCAAAATGCAGCAATGTAATCAGGTCGTTTATTTTGATAATTCAGGTAGTATGCATGTTCCCATACATCAAGACCTAGGATTGGCGTCTTTCCAACAGAAAGGGGACTGTCTTGATTTGCAGTACTCATTATTTCTAGTTTGCCATCAGCAACTACGAGCCAGGCCCAACCAGAACCAAATCTAGTCCCTGCAGCAGCATTAAATGCTTCTCTGAATGCATCAAAGCTTTCAAAAGAACTATTGATTGCATCAGCTAGAGCACCTTCAGGAGCCCCCCCACCATTAGGGCTTAGGATAGTCCAAAATAAACTATGGTTGCTATGCCCACCGCCGTTGTTTTGAACAGCAGTTCTAATTGATTCAGGAACAGCAGAAAGGTCAGCTAATAATTCATCAACATCTTTCTTAGCAAGGTCACTACCTTCAAGAGCGGCATTGAGTTTCTTAACGTAACCTGCGTGGTGTTTATCATGGTGTATTTCCATGGTACGCGCATCAAAGTGCGGTTCTAGTGCAGTAAAGTCATATGATAATTTTGGTAATTCATTCATTATAATTCCTCCAAGAATTAGATTGTTGAGATAAATTATAAGTGTTTCTATGCCTTAGGCAATGTAACTGTAAAGGTAGTTCCTTCACCTACTTCAGAAGTACAGTGTATTTTTCCGTTGTGATTTTCAACAATGGATTTACACACAGGAAGACCTAAGCCAGTTCCGTCCTTCTTACCTCGCGTAGCAAATGGCTCAAAAATAATTGGAATCACTTCATGAGGTATCCCATTTCCGTGGTCTCGTACTTCATATTGAATTCCTCCATCAACTTCACTACATGTAAGAAAAAAAGGTCCTTCTACCATGCTTTCGCTGCCATTACGAATTAAATTAATAAATACTCGAGACAACTTTTCAGTATCAGCGAGAACGTACGAATCACATGTGTTCATCGTTCTTAAAGAAAATGGTTTTTCTCTCCATAATTTTTCATAGCGTTTAGTGAGTTGCTCTAGAATTGCATCACCACGAACTCGACTAAGAACATATGAGTCTTGGTTCTTGGCATAATCAAGAGTGGCACTACATGTTTTTCCTAGATTTTCAATAGTGTGAAGTGCTTTTCTAATTCCAGCAAAAATTCTTGGATCATCTTCATATGAGTAGAGTAATGTGTCTAACTCTGCTTGAGCTAAAAACAAATCTCCACGTATCTCATGAGCCGCAACACCAAACATGAATCCTAATTTCTCAAGACTCTCATTCTGCTGTACTTCTTCAGTAATGTCGTCTAAACTTCCCTGAATTCTAGAATCAGGTCCACCGACAATTCTACTATTGATTTTCCCGTAGAAAGTGCTATCACAACCATGGTGTTTGAATATTGCTTCCATGCCAAGATCATTATTGTTATGGAGTATTGCAGCGTAGGATTCTCTCATCATTGGATCAACCCACAGCTCTACTGGCAAAATTGATCCTCCTAGTAAATATCTAACTTCTTCACTAGAAGCTATGAATGCCTGTTCAGATGCATAGGATTCTTTTGGACCTAGAAGTTGGTGCACAAGTCCTTCATTAAATTCAACATTTCCTGGATCATCTACGTGACCACAATGCTCTTTAACATAAATTCCGTATCGTGCATAATTGTCCATTAAAAATAGGTAGTTAAATGTATTTTATAAAGAATAGCCTAAATAAGGTGAAAAGAAATAATTTACTTTCGAGCTTTGACAAGCCGGCTGATATATCCAGTAATTACATTACGCATTTTTTTACATTCGAATGTAGCAACTTCTTCTACAACAACTTTGTTCTTATCAAAGTCTTTAGTAAATTTAGTTGGATGTGCAGCTAAGATTTCTCTTGTCTTTCTCTTAATTAATGCGGTTTTGATACGTCCCATAACTACTCAGAAGCCACAGTCAATTTATAAAGTTAACGCTTGGAGAAATAATAATGCTCGTCTATTACATCTCTTCTGGATGTTCCATCAGGAGTAGTTCAAGAGCTTTCCCTAAAACTTGTTTTGTACAGCTAACTAAAAGAACTCTTGCATGTGTTACGTCTATATCATCGCCAACAACAGGGCAGCACCTATAGAATGAATTAAATGTTCTAGCAAGGTCCATTGTGTAGCGTGCCACAACAGAGGGTCTATTTCTGCTGATTGCTTCAGCAATGATATCGTCAAAGTTACCCAACAATTTGATCAATGCAGTCTCAGCATCTTCAGTAAGGAGCTCATACACAACTTTAGTATGCACGGGTTTACCATACTTTCTCAAGATACTACTACATCTTGCATATGCATATTGAATATACGGTCCAGTATCACCTTCAAAATCTAAAATTCGATCCCATTCAAACGTGATATTATTAATTCGATCGCTAAAGAGATCATTAAAGATAATTGCTCCAATACCTACTTGGCGAGCAACTTCCTTTTTGTTTTTTAAGTGAGGATTTTTTTCAGCAATTATTTTTTCTACCTTACCAATTGCCTTGTTGAGCACATCCTCAAAGATGATGATGTTTCCTTTTCTAGTGGACATGGATTTATCAGGGAAGCGCATTCTTCCAAAGATGATGTGTTCTCCTATGTCTGCATACTTTTTATCTAATTTTTTCAAAGATCCAAAGACTTGCTCAAAGTGAAGTTTTTGCGCAATGTCAACAACATAGAGTACTTTTTTTGGTTTATATTTTTTAAGACGGGTAAGGAATGCTGCAATATCTCTTGCGGCATATGTGCTGGCTCCATCGCTCTTTAAAATAAGACAGGGTGGCATAACATCCTTAAAATCAACAATTAGTGCTCCATCATCCTTCTTGACAATTCTTTCTTTTTCTAAGAGCTTAATAGTTTTAGGAACATCCTTGACTGCAATTGCTTCTCCATCAAAAGAATCAAAAGTAACCCCTATCATGTCATAGATTCGCTTATAGTCTTTGAGGGATACCTCTTTAAATAATTCCCAAAGTTCGACTGATTTCTTATCTCCATCCTCAAGGTCTTTAAATGCAGCTCGTGCAATTTCTTGCAGTACTGGGTCTTTTTCCGCTTCTTCGTGAAATTTAACATAGATTCTATTAAGTTCTTTAACTCCGTCTTTCTTAATCTTGGTAGGGCTGCTCCATTTTTGAGCAGCGATTATAAGTTGACCAAAGTTAGTACCCCAATCGCCTATGTAATTAACACCAATTGTTTTATGGCCTGCGAATGAATAAATACGGTAAAGACTTCCGCCGATAACTGTACTACGCATATTATGAACACCCATGTGTTTTGCAACATTTGGTTGAGAATAATCTATAACGATGGTTCCTTTTTGATGCAGCTGTCCAAAGTTCTTATCAGAGCTAACAGCCTTAAGAACATCTTGTGCAATCCCTGTCCTATCTAAAAAGAAGTTAACGTATGGACCTTTAGCATCAACGCTCATGCCCTTGATATCTAGCTCTGAAGAAAGTTCAAGTGCAGCCTCGTGAGGCTTTTTCTTTTGCTCAGAAGCAAGTCTAAAGCAAGCAAACGCATAATCACCCCACTCGGGATTAGGAGGTACTTCAAGAACTATATCTCCTTTTACCTTCTTCTTTAGAGCAGTAACAATTGATTTTGAAAAATCCATAAACCTCTACAAAAAAGAATGTATATAAATATTATCAATTAAAATAAACGTACAAGAAAAATGTATAAGAAAAAAATTATTTTTTGGAATCTTCAGTATCGTCGTCAGTTTTTTTCTCGTCTTCGTCCTTTTCTTCAAATTCTTCAGCATCTTCATAGCCGTGCATGAATGCTTCTTCTTCAGCACTAATTTCACCGCCATCGATGTATTCTTCTCTGCCTTCTTCTGAGTACACGTTAACTTCGTGTGTTTCTGGATTAAATTCTTCTTCTTCCATCTTGTTTTTGATCCTTTGTGCCGTTATAAAAGTGTTTCTATATGCTAATCTATCTTTTCCCAAAAACTTTAAAAAGTCAATTTCTTTGATGTAAATACAATGGAACTCAAGATGGTTATATTAGTCAGGGAAGATCTCAATCTAAGCCCCGGTAAACTTGCAGCACAAGTAGCTCACGCAGCTGTGGAATGTGCTCTTCACTCTGATAGGATGCTCCTTGCAGATTGGATGAGTTTAGGTGCAAAAAAAGTAGTTCTTAAAGTAAAGAATGAAGGTGAAATGCACAAATACGAACAAGCTGCAAAAGAAGCACGCGTAAAGACTGCACTAATTGTGGATGAAGGTCACACTGAGATTCCAGAAGGAACTGAAACCTGTGTTGGTATTGGTCCTGCTCAATCTGATAAAATTGATGAAATTACTAGCAATCTAGTAATGTTTGATTAATCAAGTCTAATATTTTCTAAGAATTATTTATATCTTATTTCTTTTTCTTAAGTAGCTTTTCAAACTCTTCTCTGAATTCTTCCACATCTTCAAATCCTTGGTACACCGATGCATACCTCAAATAACTAATCTTGTCGATCTTCTTTAGATGTTTCATTACAAGACTTCCAATTTTTTTAGAAGGGATCTCAACACTCTTACTTCGTTTAAGCTCTCGATCAACATTGTTAACAATGTTATCCATCTGCTCAAGGCTAATACGTTTCTCACAAGCTCGAATAAGCCCTTGCTTGAGCTTTTCTTTGTCAAATCTTTGCTTAGCACTATTTCTTTTTAGAACCGTGATATCAACATGTTCTATTCTCTCATAGGTTGTAAAACGCCTTTGACACTTTAAGCACTCACGTCTTCGTCGAATAGCATCAACACTATCTCGCTTATCAACAACTTTCAAACTTCCGTGTGTACAATAGGGACATTTCATACTACATGTTGTGGAATTTACACTCCTTGCCACAATATATTGTATGTGTAGCTATATAAACTTTTAGCTTAAATCATCGGAAAATTCTCAAAAGAAATAGATTTTTAAACAGGTTTTCTTCACTCAGATCACATGGGCTCTTAGCTCAGCCTGGTCAGAGCATCTGGCTCTTAAGTATCACAGAGCAACCAGAGGGTCGCGGGTTCGAATCCCGTAGGGCCCATTTTTCTTTCTTAATATTTCATATGACTAAGCTTTGCGCATGTCATATCTCGTAGCCTACAGTCGAAACTGTAGTTTGACTTCCGTAGGGCCCATTTTTCTTTCTTAATATTTCATATGACTAAGCTTTGCGCATGTCATATCTCGTAGCCTACAGTCGAAACTGTAGTTTGACTTCCGTAGGGCCCATTTTTCTTTCTTAATATTTCATATGACTAAGCTTTGCGCATGTCATATCTCGTAGCCTACAGTCGAAACTGTAGTTTGATTTCCGTAGGGCCCATTTTATTTTCTCAAGATTTCATATGGCTAAGCTTTGCGCACGTCATATCTCGTAGCCTACAGTCGAAACTGTAGTTTGATTTCCGTAGGGCCCATT
>ENA-UOXV01002629-UOXV01002629.1-marine-metagenome-genome-assembly--contig:-NODE-2629-length-23235-cov-8.066997_pt1 | contig 23235 bp, 17 predicted proteins | sample MGYA00238165_ERZ766961 | MGnify/ENA primary metagenome ERZ766961 (study PRJEB28924, sample SAMN03173240) | marine metagenome | biome: Marine; feature: Water; material: Subsurface seawater | place: North...
ACAAGCAGCACAAGCAGCACAAGCAGCACAAGCAGCACAAGCAGCACAAGCAGCAGCAGCAGCAGCAGGAGGAGGAGGAAGAAGAAGAAGAAGAAGAAGTAAAAAAAGTAAAAAAAGGGCAAGAAAAAATAGTAAAAAGGGTAATATAAGTAAAAAAAGGTAAATGTTTTATTTATTAAATTTGGTTATAAAATATTTAATAAATAATTTGTATATAACTGTATATGGCAACGATTATGATAACAAAGGATATCCAACGAGTTTTAGACGAAATAATTGCCAAGAAATTAATCGCTAAAAATAAAAAGGATAAGGATACGGAAAAGGATACGGAAAAGGATGTCCGTATAGAAATAAAACCAAAAACCGAGTTTATGCCCAATAATATCGCAGCAATACGACAAAAATTAAAGGAGTGTTTGAGTGAATACGAAGATATGCAAGGATACGTACAATAATAATATTATTCATTTTTCTCTCAGATTCCTATGGGTTTCTCTCTATTTCTCTCTATAATCTATAATTTAGAGATTTCACTTATAATCCAGGTATCATATACATGGATTATAAATATTCTTGGTTTCCCAATTTTTATAATTTAGAGAGAAATAGAGAGAAATGTATGGTTAAGGTTCAATCGTTACTATTTTTTTTGTTTCATTCTCTTCGCTTTCTTCCGTATCACCATCATTGCCCTTATTATTCTCTTCGTCATCCGGTTTTTGCAATAAACTGGCTCCACGATTTACTCCATTTATAATATCCTCTTTGTTTTGTAATTTTGCTTTTCCAATTGACCCATCATCATTTTGAAATACTACTGTAGGTTTATTTTCTTGTAAATTTAGTGAACCTGAGTTGTTGTTTGGTCCCCAAGGAACAGTATTAATTGTAATCTCATTTGAATTATCACCACTTGAATTATCATTTTTTTCTATTGTGTCAGGTATTTGCCATTGAACACTATTGTTTGTATTTGGTGGTGTGTTTGAAGGTGTGTGTTGTCCTCTAATTTCATTCATTTTATCATCACCAACATCAATAATATTATTTTCATTTAATTCATTATCTGGGGAAGGTGTTTGTGCGCCCAAATCAACAATATTTTTCATATGAATAAGCGCTTTATTTACTGATTTAGTTACGTTTTCTTCGTTGAGTAGGTTGCCAATATTATTACTAAATGTAATTGGGTCAAACCGATTAATATTATCTTCTGTAATTAATCTCATTTGAATATTCATCGCTTGTAATTCTTGAATTAACAATTTCATAGTATATGGAATACGCACAATACTAAAACTTCTTCCGTGATGTGAAATCGTTTTAACAACCATTTTTTCGTCACTATTTGCAACTTCTGTAAATTGCAATGGTCCGTCACTATACAAACTATACATCGCATTTTTCTCGGTATTATAAACCGCAATTGTACCACTTTGATTACATACGACCATATAATATTCATCGCCTCTAATCATAAATGATTCGTTTAAGAAACAACTAGCCCCGTGAGCAATAATACCATCACGTTCCATTTCGCCAATGCGCAACCCACCATCATTTGCTCGTCCTTGCAATGTTTGCCGTGTTAATTGTTGTTTAGGTCCTCTTGCCCGATAATTAATTTTATCCTTAACCATGTGTTTCAAACGCATATAGTATGTGGGTCCAATGAAAATATCGGATTTTAATTGTTCGCCAGTGTAACCATTATATAGGATTTCATTACCACTACTACTATAACCATAATCTTGCAAAATTTTACCGTATATTTGACTTTTATCACCCTTGTTAATATAAGCAGTACAATCTCCAAATCCGCCAATATTCGTACAAATTTTACCTAAAATACATTCAATGATTTGACCAATTGTCATACGAGAAGGGATTGCGTGTGGATTGATAATAAGGTCTGGAACAATACCATCCTTAGTAAAAGGCATATCTTCTTGGGGAATAATTAATCCAATTGTGCCTTTTTGTCCAGACCTACTCGCCATTTTATCCCCAAGTGCAGGAATGCGTTCTTCCGAAATTTTAACCTTCGCAATCCTGAAACCTTCATCATCTTCACTCAAAAACACCTTTTCGACTGTCCCCAATTGACCCTTTTTAGGTGTAATTGATGCGTCAATTAAATCTTTTGTTTCTGGGTTTTTAATAACCTTACCAATGAGAGCAATTTTATCATTCAGTTTTGTACCCTCTTTAATAATACCATTTTCGTCAAGATATTGATATTCAACCTTGGGTTTCTTACCAATAACATTGTCTCCCCTTTTAACCTGTTGTATTTTGCTGTCTTGGTTAGATTCGGGAACAGTGGTACTCTCCTCGCGGGCCTCAACACAAGAGAAGTAGGTTGTTCTAAATAACCCCCTGTCAAGTGCCCCTTTATTAACGAGGATAGCGTCTTCCACATTATACCCTCCATAAGACATAATAGCAACAATAGCGTTCTCTCCATATGGTTGACTTTCTCTCTGAATATGTTCTAAGTATCTACTCTTAACTAAAGGTGTCTGTCCGTAATTTAATACAATCCCAGTTTTATCGAACCTATTCTGATAATTGGAATGATAGAGAGAAACTGCCTGCTTACTTTGTCCGCAAAAGAATAAACTACGTGTTGCCGGGTTATTTTCTGGATAAATAACTTGATTACCCATAACACCAAATAACAATGATGGGTGAATTTCCATATGACTATATTTGGTAAACCCTATGGTTTCAGGGTTTAATTTATCTTCTGATGCAGCAATAATAGAAACTTCGCATTCGTTGGTGTCCATAAAATCAATAACCGACATTTTAGTTTTATATTTTTTTTCTAGTTCATTTAAATCCAATACATTTTTATTCACAATAGGTTCATCACCATTCCCACCATCCCCATTTGTATCCATTGTTTCGGGTTCAAAATCAGTTAAACAAGTCAAATATTTATCCGTTTTCTTATCGTGTGTTCCACGAATAATATTATTCCATTTAAAATCATTTGATAGTATTTTTGAATACATCTGTCTATTTAATTGCAACGATAATTTGCCATTTTCTACGTATAATAGTGGACGCATTAACCGCCCTTCGTCGCAATAAATATAGATACCATTTTTAGAAATATGGAATGCAATACTAACACTCCAATGAACGCAGCCAATGCGCCGAAGGAGTTTAAATTTAGAAACAAGTTCGAACGGATTACTAGTACTACCTATCCATCTTTCATTCACGAATATTTTAACCAATGAAGAAATATAAGAGGATTTTTCATAATGATAGTCGACAATATATTCCTTGAAATTTTGTTGCAACCAAGAAATCATATTTTTAATGTGTATGTGGGAACTAACGTGAGTGGCAATAGACATATACTTATGTAATCCAATATTACCACCGTCTGGTGTATCAATTGGGTCAATAAGACCGTATTGTGAACCGTGTAATAGTCGTGGGCCAATAACTTTCGCGCTAGCGTCGAGGGGAAGGTTTAATTTTCTTAATTGTGATAAAGCACTATTCAATGATAATCTATTTAAATCTTGAACAACCCCATCGCGTCGCGTGTGTTTTTCAGAACCCCACCTGCCTTTAAACGCGTCCTTAAAACCCTTCTCAATAATTTTCTTGCTAAAAAAATCGTTTGAATGATTGGTAAACATAGTGATAAATTTATCTTCATCTAATTCGGCAACTTCTTTATCTTGACTAGTAACTTGGCTAGTATCTGGTACCCTATCATCCTTTTCAATATCTTCCGATACCATTTTAATATGTTGGAAATAAATCATCTTATCAATCCTTAAATAAATATCTCGTTTCTGCAATAAATAATATTCTTTGAAAAGTTTGCTTAATAAAGTTCCTGTTAATTCAACCCGTTTAAAATTAAAACTATCACGGTCGGTTGGCATTTTAATTTTTTTAGATACGAGTAACAACTCCAAAACCATATAACCCAAATAATATGCCTTCGTAATATAGTTATCTTCACCAATTTGAGGTAAAAAATAGTTCATTAATATGTCATGTGTGTTAATGATGCTATTTCGTTTTGTTAATATACTAATAAAATAGAGGGCTTCTTGCTGAGTAAAAATGGTACCTGCATCGTGAACACAAGGACGTAAAAGAGGAAGAAGACCTTTGTATTTATCTAAATCAAGCAATATGGTTTCCATAATAGATTTATCTGATAAAATACCTAATGCCCGCATTAAAATAAAGAGTGGAACCGGTTTTCTAACATTTGGAATATCAACTACAATATTACCCATCGTATATTTATCATTCTCCTGTAAAATATGTATTTTCAATGTTCTTTCGGGTTTTGATGCATTTTCAGATACAGTTCTCATAATACAACTATAAGAATAATCACTCGTATCATCTTTATATTCGCGAATATACATCATATTATCTGCAAATTTTTCTTGCGGGATGACTGCCTTCTCCTTGCCATCTATAATAAAATATCCGCCATTGTCATTATAACATTCACCCATTTGATGAATAGTATTACTTGGTAACCCACGCAAAACACATTTACTGGAATGTGTCATAATGGGAAAACGACCAAATGAACGATTTTCAACAATATATTCTGTTTTGGTTTCACTTGGCAATTCTTTACCTTTTTCATCAACACCTGTTATATTTTTACGTATAAATTCAACATCAACATCGTATGAAATACTTGTAGAATATGTCATATTTCGTAGTCTTGCTTCGTTTGGGGTCATATAATGTGATTTGTCACCATCATAAACTACGGGTTTACTACCTAAATATATTTTATTCCCATCCTTACCGCCAATATATAGATTAATTTCGATGTCATATGTTTTTGTTTTGGAGTTAAAATTTTTTCTAATTTGTATGGGGTTATTTTCTACAATAATTTGTTTAATCCGGTGATCAAAAAAATCATCATATGAGTCGGTATGATGTTTCACCAATGCGTATTGGTCATCTGTAAAATATTTATCAATTAAATTCCAACATACAGTTTCATCTAAAACTTCTTTTATTTGTGTTTTTCGTTTATTTTCATCCGTTATAGCTGTTATTAGTTCCGCTTCACTATTTTTGAAATTTTCCATAATTAATATTATACTATAATATATATATAGTATTAATTTTATTATCGTTATAAAACTTATATAATAATAATAAATAATTCAGAATAATTAAATTTACACAATATCTACGTGCGTTAACATATGACGGCGACAACACATTTTATGTAGTCCAAGTTTGTCCATCACTAAACCTTCGGGTGCCTTTTTTGTATTTGTTTTTGTTAAATATTCTACCTTATTTTCATCAATGCCCATTTTCTGCTTAGCATTTCTTACTTCTTCTTGAAAATACAGATATTTATCTGCAATAACTTTCCCACAAGTGAAACATTTAATAGGTATGATCATATTAATATATAGTATATAATAAATATATATATATTTTTATTAAATCAATTTTATTATTAAATTAATTGAAGTCATACAAAATGATATGATATGATATGATATGATATGAAATATTTGCGGGTGACATTTGGTATACATTATCTAATACCTTCCGAAGTATTCAAAAAATTATGAAGTAATATTTCTTTATTTTTATTTACTACATCCCCAGTTAATGTAGAGTTTTCAAAAATTTCATATAATAACTGTTTGGGAGCTGTACTACCAATTTTCAACAATCCACTTTTACACAATTCATTTTTCACATCAATTAATGGTTTAAATTTCAAATCTCTTTTTTCAGATAGAATTTTTGTTCTCATCTTACCACTTTTTAATACAATACCAACCTTTCTATATTTTTTAGATTTACCACACGTGTATTTGCGTCGTTTCGTTCTTTTGGTAATAAAATGAATTGGTATTTTGATTTCTTCATTATTAATAAAAGTAGATTGTGTTTGTAAAAATGGTGTTTCCACGTTACTATTATTATTATTATTATTATTATTACTATTATTACTATTATTTTCAATTATTTCAAAATTAGTACTATTACTATTCGCTACATTTGCTACATTCGCTACATTTGCTACATTTGCTACATTCGCTACATTTGCTACATTCGCTACATTTGCTACATTTGTGCATTTATTTTTCTGCGTATGTTTGACCCAATCACGAAATGTCGGTTTCTTTCCATTCTTTAGACAACCATATGGAACCGAACTTTTAATTAAAGGTGGTGGGGAACCCGGTATTTGCAGGGTTTCCGGTAATTCCATCTCAACAATTTCTGAAATAATGTTATTAGTATTAGTATTAGTATTAGTATTAGTATTATATCCATCCGGTATATTTGATTGAAATTCAGTATTCATAAATTTATCGAATGATTTTGTTGATGTTTTAACTTGTAATTCATTACATACATTATCATTCTCCATAAGTTTCTTTTTTTTCTCACTTAATTCTTTCATATAATCCAATGATTTTTTGAAATCTTCTGTAAAAAGTCCGGTTTTAATTTCTTGTGATTTTGCACTATTTTGTTTTTGTTTTTCATGTTGATGTTGTTTTACTCTTCTTATAAAATCTGTTTTCACACTATTTGGTGCAATTATGGAAAAATTTCGGTTCTGCGCCTTTAATTTATTTTTTTTTGTTTGTGATTTGTTTGTATTCATTTGAAATAGTGCTGGATTTATGCTAATTGTTTTTTTACCATCACTCATTACTTAATAAATATATAATATATATATATTTCATATATTATATATATTTTGTATACACGTAAAGATTGCAAAAACAATAACTAAACATATAATGGAGGAATAACATAAGAAATATTACTAGGATTATTGTTAGATCGGACATTTTTACAGTTCTTACAATTTATTTCCTGTAAATTTAAAGTTTTATTTTGTTGTATTGCTTTGTCTTCCTTGGAAATTTTCACAGATGCTTCATAACGAATATTATTTATATGACAACTACTTTCAACCGCACCTTGAACACTATATCTACTGTTATTATTCTTAACAACATCGTTACAACAACCATTAATTTGTTCCGACCGTGATTGATTTTCTCGTGATTTTCTTAACTCCTGTAACCGAGTATGATAACTCTTAGGTAATTTACTTTGACTTTGTATTAATCTGCGAGCATTGCATTGTTCCCTCATCTATATATGTATAAAGATTTAAATAAATAATAAAAAAACAAAACAAACCAAAAAACCAAAAACCAAATTTAAATATAATTTATGTAATTGATTTACAAAAAGAATTTGACCCGTTAGAACCGTTAGAACCGTTAGAACCATTATGGTTCGTATTTTCGTCAATCCATTGTTGTAGTCGGGCAGTTTGTTTTGTGACCTGAGTTAAAATTCGGTCTGGTTGTTTTGGTGATAACAATAAATTACACATATGGTCGAACACTTCAATATCGTATCTTTGAAAGTTGATGAATGTTTCAACAAATTTATTTTTATAGAATAAAGGTATATCATATTTTAAGAATGAATATGTATATTTATGTTTCGGTTTTTCGACAATATTTTGGAAAACGGGTATTGTAACATCAATAATTTCATCTTTATTAAATACATTCTTATTTTTGCATATTATATAATAGGTATGTTCATTTAAAATGCTACATGATGGTTTACATAACACAACACTTTGGAAAATGGAAGACAAAAAGAAGAAAATTTCTAAATATATGGTTGTACTAATATATTTTAAATCCAATTTGACAATACAGTTTCCATCTTCTTTAATAACATTTAACGATAAAATGATATAAATTAACAATACTTCTGTAATATCATAATCATTATTACTAAATACGATTGGTTCAGCGTTGATTAAAACAATATTATAGAAATTATGCCTACATCTGGATATCTTAATAAAATGGTTCAAATTAAATATATCATCATTATTGTTGAAAATATCACCAATGTTATGTATATTTATTTGTTCTTCACTATTTTCATAAAAATAATTTAAACTATCTTTAAACATACTTGAATTTTCTTGATAATCTAATTCTAAAACTTCATTTATTTTACAATCCCTAAAAAATTTATTCATAATTTCAATAATACAATAAAAAGTATTATTATGCATATTCAACCTATTTGAAAACCCAAAAAATGTTTTCAAATCGTTATAGTTAATAACATTATTAATTTTCTTATTTTTCTGAATGTCGTTAAACACGAAATTTTCAGCGTTCGCAATTAATTTATCTATTTTACCTAATATATCGTTATTTAAATTATGATTATTATATAAAACCAACCTGGTATCACCATATTCATTTTTATCACAATATTTAAAAAAAGTAGAAATAATGTTTGGTAGTTTTTGTATGGTAGATAATTTTTGCAGATTATAATACATTAATTATAAAATAAATATTAATAATGTATTAATTTTATATTGTAATTTGTGTATTGTATATTTTTACTTCCAATAATAAAAAACATGTTCATTTCTTATTATTATTATTATTATTATACATAAGCTTCCCCCTTCGCATTTCTCCTTGAATCAGGGCCATAATCAGGGTTCTTCGCATATTCACCCGTACCAAAAAGCAAAGCTGATGCTTTTCGCCTTCTCTCCATCGCCATCGCCCTTAACTCTTCTCCACTATATTGTGGCTCCAAATATCCCGAACACAGCCTGACCTGCATTTCTAATCTATTAATTGCCGCAGGATTTTGGGATAAATTATACCAATCTATTTTATCTGGGTTTTGTTCCAATAGACGGATTGCTGCCGTTGACGGATTTAATGATAAATTTGACCAATCTATTTTATCTGGGTTTTTTTCCAATAGTCTGAATGCTGCTTCTGATGGATTGCTGGATAAATTTGGCCAATGTATTTTATCCGGGTATGCTTCCAATAGAGGAACCGCCCCGGGATTGAGGGAGAACACCTCCCAACATATCTTATCTTGGTTTTGTACCAGTAGACGGATTGCTGCTGGTGACGGATTTGTGGATAACATTTTCCAGCATATCCTATCTGGGTATTGTTCTAATAGATGGATTGCTTCCGGATTTCGGGATAACATACTCCAGTTGATCTTGATTATCGACTTATTTTCATAATTTTCATAATTTTCACAATATTCACCACTATTTTCACAATTTGTTTCAGTACTCATTATTTTATACATATGATTATTTATCTTTATGTTAATTCAATTTATTTTTTAATTCATCAATCTGTGTTATAATATCGGTTTTACGTTTGAATAAAAAACGATATATTAGCATATACGAATTGTGTATATTATAAGTTGTGTTTACATCAACTGAATATCTGCATTATCATTATTAATTTTACTTCCAAGTAAAGCGACATTGGAGATTTCGTGACGTATTTTCTTAAATATGAAATAATTATTCATAAAAGAAACACTTTTTTCATTATCCGACATTTTTGCGGCATTTCCAATATTCGGTTGATCAAGAGCCCCTGTTTTCAGTTCATCATTCAGTTTCGTATACAAGTCTTTAAAACTAGCAATACTTTTTGAAAACCCAGTTGCTTTTAATTCATCTGCATTTAATGTTGTAAAACCATATTGTTCCATAACTAGTTTGAAGTAGTCAAAGTTGACAAGATATTCTTTGAAACTAGAACCAATTGTATCTTGATATATATCAATTTCCATACCCAATGATTCAACATTATCTTCAAATGTATCTTCATCGGAATACAATTTCCGAACTTCCCACATTTTTTCACCATTTTCATAGTTAAATGTGATTGCTTCATTCTGTTCGATTTTTTCTAAGAATTTAAACATTCGCTTACCATCATACGAAGTCCCTATAAAATATCCACCAACCTCAGTTACGTCGATTACATTTTGAATAAAGTTTTCTAAACTTGTAATATCTTTGAAGAAATAATGTAATGCGAATTGGCAAGACGTAATTTGGAAACCGTCTTTTCCAATTCCATATTTTTTAAATACGGATTTGCCCAATCGCGCTTCTTCTTTTGAACCTTTTCCCATAATTGCGTTATATATCATCCTATATTGTTCATTTAATATACCAGATTTCGGTCCCTCCTCTTTGTATACCAACGAACTATCCCCCCACGCAAATAAACAATCGGGAACACTTTTCTGGCGTTTATTATAATTCAAAAAGCGCGAATATGCGCCGTCAATTCGGTTCTCAATATTATCCTGGGAATAATCCACGCCAAATACAAACCCCAATTTAGCATCTAACCATTTGGGTATGTCTCCTCCTTTACCAACTGCCATATCAAATAGCATATCACCTGGACTACTAACCCCATTAATTAATCTTTTTTTGACATATAAGTTATGAAAGTCCCTCATACTAACACTATAACTTCTATTTTTAATACGCTTATAATAAACACCGTCGTCTTGGATAATTGAAGAAATATTTAACCCTGTTGTAATCATATGTTCTGTGATTGGATTATGGATAGAGTACCAATTGCTATTTGCTGTTTGGTATGAGTTCCCGTAATTTTTGGACTTATTTCGCAATTCCAACGTTTTATCATATCTTACCCGAAGTGGTTCCCAACATTTACCAGTTTCTTTATCTAAGTTATATCTAAATTCAACAATGGTATTATGTTCAATTAATTCACTGTTTTCTGTATAAATATCTTTAATTCCTCGGTAATTAGTGATAGGCAAATACAATTGATGCGCCTTTTCATCATACGGCGACGTTGGATAAAATAGATATGGTTTGTAACTATTACCTCGTTTGACATACTTTTTATGTTTCCAATCTTCGTCTAGTGTTGCTCGTAAAGGGTTCATATAACCATCTCGTTCTTCATCAAACCCGCATTTTAATAATAATTTTTTATGTTCAACTATTTCACCAGTGGGAGAGGAAAAAGTTTCAATCTTATCTTCCCCACTTTCACGTACAACCGAAACCAAGAAATCAATCGTATTAAATTCAGGGGGTTTCCATTTAAACGATTTTTCCCACGTAATTTTTCTCTTTTCAATCGGAATTCCCGAATCGATTGGAGTAAATATTAAACCATCTGTTTCATAGACAAACAATCCATCTTTTGCCTTTTCAAGAATACTATTGCAATGGTCAAAGATATTTCCATATAAGTAAAATTCCTTTGATTTTACTTCAAAATTAATATGTATATTTCGTTCAGTAATATCATCGTTAAATACTGTAAGTACCTTTTCCAATAATGTCAACCTTCCAACTGGTTCCTTTTCATCTTTATCCACTTTTTTATCTTTTTTATCCTTTTTATCTTTTTTATCTTTTTTATCCGATTTCTTTGCTATACCAGATAATTTATCTTTATACTCACTTTCATACATAAAATCAAATTCTCGGCGGTCAATATTATTTATAAAGTATACGTCAAACGCTGCAAATAGATTGATAAAACGTCCATATTTATCGTGCATAATTAACTCACCATCCAATAATGTGGAATAAATATTCTTCTTTTTTGTCTGCAATCCTGTAAATTGAATATTCATATTTGTATCTATTAAATAGACATTTCCTCGGTTGCATATATATAAAAGGCGCCTTTCACCGTCTGCTTTATCTGTAACTGAATAATTCTTTCTTATATTTGGTTGGGTTGTTTGAGATAAATTATCCTGGATATTATGCATTTGTAGTGTAATTGAACTTGGTCCAATAAAATCCTTGGAAACAATACTGGTTGCATCTTTATCAATACCAACCAATGATAGATATTCCCGTTTTATAGATGTTAGTTGTTTATACGGAACCGGGTAATTAGTATTTTGCAGACCGCTCAGAACGTGTTTTATTCCTGTTCTCATTTGCGCTGCTAACTTTTCACTAGTAATCATTTGGTGTGATACAATTGAATTATCTATCTCTATTTCTATTTCATATGTTGGTGATTGTTCAAATAAATTAACAGATCGTATATTTTTTTCGTAAACGTATTCACCCCTCATATCCTTTTCGGATGATTTAACAATTGTTAAATGAAATACGAGCGGATTTGTTACATCACTATGTCTAAATACCAATCTATTCATATGACGAAACGATTTTGGGATTTGTTCCCATCTTTCCAACAATTTCGTTTGTATAAGTTGGCTCTGATTATATATATTTTCCTCAACTTGGAGAGATACTTTAAATAAATAATCATTGTTCATATATGGCATTAATTTGTTGACGCCATCCGGTTTCATATTCGATTTCTTTTGAAATGACATTGACTCAGTAGATAATCTATTTGTTTTGCAATATTTTTGTATATTTCCAATATTCTGAATTTCAGAACGAATATTTGCAATTGAACTATACTCTTGATTATATTTTAACATTATTCTTAACATATGTATCCCTTCTGGATTTACATTGTTATAACCACAACTTTGCAATTTTTTAATCACATTTTCAAATTCATTGCGTTTTATTGGTGGGCCACGACTACCAAATCGGACCTCTAATTCTTTTTGAAATTGTTCAGAAGACTGTTTATACGCAACATATTCTTCTGTCAATAAATCTAACGAAGAACTCTTCCGTTCTTCCATTCTCAATGGTTCTTTAGACATTTGTTATATATATTATAAACGTCTTTATTTTATATAATTTCAATTTTTTATATAAAATAATTATATTGGCTTCATAATATTTCATAATAACTTATACACACAAAAGATTAAATATAGTATCATACAATTTTGGTTTTGTTAAACTTTTTCCATTATCGTCAACAACCGGCAATTTAAAATATTTCATAAACTGTTTCAACTCATCTACCTTATAGTTTCCAATTGATTTAATCGGTTTTTCTAAATTGTCTATTTTATATTTCGTTTTTATGTAATTACCGATCATCGTATAACCATCTATTTCCAACGCGTAATGATTACTATTTGTTTTATGAATGACATTCACATTTTTATATTTATCATTAACATTAACATTAACATTAATATTAACATCAAGTTCTGTGCCAATTTCTGGGGCAAGTTCTGTGCCAATTTCTAATTCAGCAAACGCATCACTATATATAATATTCGAATTTATAAAACAAAACGGGATTTTTTCTAATGAGCATAATACTTGGAATGTTTTTAATGTAATAATTTCTTCATTTATTAACTCGTTCTCACACACACTTAATTTATTAAAGTTGCTTTGGCGAAGTTGCTTTTTATTTTCTCGTATTTTATCAATATAACTAACTTTTACCTCCTTTTCATAAACATATTCATTGCTTCCTATTAAATTATATTTATCAAATCCATTTTTCAAAATATAAAATATCCAGAATAACGTATCCTTTTTACCAGGGATAAACATTTTTTGCCTCACTAAATTCGAAATATTCGCTTTTTTCTTTTCAACCACACGTGGTTTGTAAAAGTTCGGTTTTTGGTTGTTTGCAATATTCATCATATTCTTGGGCGAAAGCATATGATTTTGTATTGAATTCAAAAACTCATTTGTTTGTGTAATAATTGCTGTATGGGACATTATATACATTACACGTGTTATGTTTAAATATCATTCGAAAATACTAGTTTCTCGTATTCCTGTGCATCCGTTTTTTCCTTCAACTCTATTTCTTGATGTTTAATGTGTTCCAAATATGTATTTATTTCTTCTAATACTGTATTATCTACAATACTTAAATTAATAAATGAACCATTCCGATTTGAACTAATATTACAATCGTTGCCTTTTAAAATACGCAATATTTCTTTATGATGTAAAGAATCAAATTTCTCTATTCTATCGCGCAATATTCGCAATTTGGTATTTCTCTCAATATTAGTATTTTGTTCAATTACATTATTTTGTTCAATTACATTATTTTGTTCAATTATGGTATTTTGTTCAATTACAGTATTTTCCATTATAAATATATATTTATATATATTCTATTGAACATATAGTATTTATATCATTTTAACCTGAACACATTTCACATACATCATCGTTCTCATTTGAGTTCGTTTTTGACGGGTCGATTGTAAATTGTTGAGCCTGATGTTTCGCCTTCCTGCGTAAATAATACATTCCAGTTTTTAACCCCTGTTTCCAAGCGTAGAAATGCATTGATGTTAAACTCGAATAAGTTGGGTCTTCTTGCCATAAATTCATACTCTGACTTTGACAGATAAACGCACCCCTATCACGCGCCATATTGATTACCTGTTTCATTGATATCTCCCATACAATCTTATATTTATTTCTAATATGTTCGGGGATGTGTAATAATTGTTGAACGCTTCCTTTATTCGCGATTATATTATTTTTCGTGCTTTCATTCCATAAGTTTAATCCTATTAAATCGCGCATTAAATGTTTATTTACAATCATAAATTCTCCCGCTAATGTTCTCCTACTGTATATATTACTTGTAAATGGTTCAAAACATTCATTATTTCCCAATATTTGCGCTGTTGATGCTGTTGGCATTGGTGCAAGTAATAATGAATTCCGTAAACCGCATTCTTTTATTTTTGTTTTTAAATTATCCCAGTCATATCTACTGCTTGGTTGCACATTCCACATATCAAATTGTAGAATTCCTTTTGATGCCGGCGAACCATTAAAACTTGCATAAGCGCCATCTACGCACGCAAGTTCACAAGAACATTCCAATGCCCCGTGATATATTGTTTCAAATATTTGTTTATTCACTTCGCACGCTTCTTCGCCGTCAAAGCAAATATCCATTAATGCAAATACATCTGCCAAACCTTGAACACCTATTCCAATTGGTCTATGTTTAAGATTACTTTCCTTCGTTTTATCAGTTGGGTAAAAATTAATATCAATTACATTATTTAAATTTTTAGTAATTACCTTTGTAATGTAATGTAATTTAATATAATCAAACTCCTTTGTTTTATTATCTACAAACTCACTCAATCCAATACTTGCTAAATTACATACGGCGGTTTCATTCGCATCACTATACTCCACAATTTCAGTACATAGATTACTGCTTTTTATTGTTCCCAGATTTTTTTGGTTTGATTTCGAATTACAAGCATCTTTATATAATAAATATGGGGTGCCTGTTTCCATTTGACTATCTAACACGCGAAACCATACTTCTCTTGCCAGAATTCGGTGCCTGCCTTTTTGTTCATTCTCATATTTTATATATAACTTCTCAAATTCATCACCATAAACATCTGACAACCCAGGACATTCGTCTGGACACATAAAAGTCCAATATCCATCTTCCTGTATTCGTTTCATAAATAAATCGGGTATCCATAAAGCGTAAAATAAATCCCTACCTTTCATTTCTTCATCACCTTGATTTCTACGCATATCTAAGAAATTATATAAATCGGCGTGCCAAGGCTCTAAATATATTGCAAAACTTCCGTTGCGTTTTCCGCCCCCGTTATGTATTACACCATTATGAATTGTATAACTATGTACATCTTTCATTTGTAAATCATATAAAGTTCCTGTATAATTAATTTCATCTATATCTTTTATTCTGGTAAATATATTATTATTATGGGTAAAAAATTTACAAAATGTTTGAATATTTTCACCATCTCCATCATTACGATAGTTTATTAATCTTTTTATAAATTCTGTTTTTGGGATACGCAAACAATATGCTAATTGTTGATTTATAATTAAACCATTTCCTGTCATATGTTCTTCACCTATACGGTCACGAATATAACCACTCGTGGGAATACCCATGCGTAATAAAAGATAACGTAGACCTTCAATTAATATACGAGAAGTATTATCAAATACCACCTCTTTATGCTTACACCCGTCTGTATCTATTAATCCTTTTACAATATATTGAATTTTATGAATAGGCAAATGTAACCATTTATTGTGTATATATTTTTGTTTATCAGTTGTATACATTTCACCATATCTAAATGGTAATACTATATTTTTTATCCATCTTACACGTGTTGTATTTTCAGTAACATCTGTTTTATATTTAATACATTTACTATTAAAATATTTTTCACAAAAATCAACTATATGACGTTTATTTACACTATGAAGAGATATATATCCATATTCTTTATCATTATACATACAACCATCACCCAATAAAACACCATACATATAACAATCGTCATCAGTTATGTTTGATATATCTTTCTCATATTTTGGTATAGAATAGACTAACATATCTTCCTTGGTAAGATTTGATGCATCTTTCCATTCCAGTTTAATTGTTTTATTTTCTAAACGTTTTTTAATTATATTATAATTCAACCCTCGTTTTTGTCCAGATAACACTAATATTGGGTGTTCTTTTGTAATTATTAATGGGTCTATTGAATGCATAGTTTTTATAGATAACATTGACCCAGTATATGAATGTTCTAATACATTTTCTATAATTTCCATCTCACCATTTTCATTTACAATTTTGGTTTCATTTGCTACAACATTTTCTATATGAATTGGTCCTTTGTCTGTGTATATAAACGTTTTTGGAACAACACACTGATCAACATAGCGAGCAGTGTTATTGAATACGCGTAGCATTGGAACAATACCATTTGATGTTCCATTTGTACCACGAATATGACTTCCAGCCGCTCTTACATTGTGAATATGAAGACCTATTCCACCAGCGTATTTTGAAATATTTGCGCAATCTTTTAACGTATTATAAATACCATCGATTGAGTCATCTTCCATTGCAATTAAATAGCAAGAACTTAATTGAGAACGGGGTGTACCCGCATTATATAACGTTGGTGTTGCGTGAGTAAAATATTTCTGGCTCATCAAATCATATGTTTCTTTAACGTCGTCAAAATTTTCACCGTGAATTGCTAGCGCGACACGTAACCACATATGCTGGGGACGTTCAACCGATTTTTTATTTATTTTAAATAGATAAGAGCGTTCCAACGTTTTAAATCCAAAATAATCCAGTAAATTATCACGCGTATGGTCAATCATTTTATCTAATACTTCTCCGTGTTCTAAAATAATATTATGTATTTTATCATTTATCATTGGAACACTTACACCATTAACATCCTTAAAATTATATAATTGGTTCATTACCTTTGAGAATAAAGGTTCTGTATTTTTATGATAATTTGATACTATTAGACGACTAGCTAAAATCCCATAGTCAGTATGCAATGTTGATTGCGAAGCGCATTGTTCTGCCATAAGTTCATCTATTTGTGTGGTTGATATATCATTATGAAGTTGGTCAATTATTTTCATAACTAATGCAGAAAAGTTTATTTTGATATTTTCTTCTTCGCCTATGCGTTTAATTCTATGTAAAATTTTATCAAATGACATTTCTACTTTACTCCCATCACGTTTAATGACATTCATCTCATCGTTATCCATTTATAATTATATACAATATTTTATGTTTTATGTTTAAATCTATATCCATCCATATTTAAATAAATTGAAAATAAGGTTAGTAACGTAATTTTACATTAAATTAAAGATATATTATTAATATAATGAGTCAATGGTCAAGAGGTGAAAAGTTGAGTGAAATTAAGAGTGATAAAAAGAATAGTAGTAATCGTAATAATCAAGGTAATAATCAATGTAATACTAATAACAATAAACAATTCACACGAAGTGTTTCATTCGAACAACAACCTCATAGAAATCAAGGGTATAATCAAGGGTATAATCAAGGGTATAATAATAGATATAACAGCAATCAAAACAATAATAATCATAATCATAATCATAATCATAATCGTAATAATCAGAACATCCATCTTACTCGCGGTGTTTCATTTGATACGCATTCTAGAAACCGACAATGGCATCAAGATACCCAAAATAATAATAACACAATTGAACCAGTATTGGAACCAGCTGTGGAACCAGTATTGGAACCGGAAAATACTACATCTACATGGAAAGAAATAATAGAGGCGAAAAAAAAAGAGGAATTAGAAATAATCAACGTGAATAACCCCAAATATTGGAATGGACCTTATTGGATTGGTCAATCATTTGTAAAGTCTATTAATAAAAATGGAAAATCCCCCGATTATAATAATCGGTTCTCTGGAAAAAATAATCAATCAACTCCAAATTCATTTGTTATTCCACATAGCGAACTTAGATATAGTAGAAATAATAAAGATTGGTATTCTACAAGGGAAGAAACATATCTCCCGAATGAACTTGAAAAGGTTGCGGATTATGAAAGACAACACGAATTTAATTGTTATATTCGGTTATGCGAACAGGATTATCAACGAAGTAAAATTGCATCGGATAAACACTATGATGAAACTGGCGAACTTGATGCATTTGCTATGGAAAACAATAGACAAATTGAATATGAAAGATATTATGAAGAATTCGAAACAAATTTAAATTACGACCATAATGAATATGATTACGAATATGAATAGTATACCAACCACATAACCAGGTCACATTTATTCCCTTTATTTCAATTCACTTTCTTGTGTTTTTTTTCCATATTATGAGATGGAAATAATAATTTATCTATTGTTGTTCTTACACAAAATAAACGGTGAACTACAATTCCGAATACAAATAAAATAATTATTATGTTAATAAACTTGTATTGGGGGTTGATTATTTGTATAACATACGCTAGAACCACCGTCATTATGACATCAACAATTGCAATATCTAGTATGCGATACTTATGTGCTCCTTCCCCAACCTTTCCGAATATATCTCTATATTCGCAAAACATAATTGATATATTAGATTGATAAAAAAATGTAAAATATTATGTACTCCATTTTTATTTGTATTTTTATTTTTATTTGTATTTTTATTTGTATTTGTATTTTTATTTGTATTTTTATTTGTATTTGTATTTGTATTTGTATTTGTATTTGTATTCGTATTTGTATTTGTATTCGTATTTGTATTCGTATTTATATTTAGTGTATCAATGTTGTTAATTCTGTATTATCTATCCCAGCACCTGGTGCAATAATAAAGTCCCCCCCCATAAATGGGAATTCGGTAATAGTTGTTGAAGCATCATCTTCAGTGGTTGGTTTATATTTTTCAAGACAAAATATAAAACCATTTTTCATCCAAAATGTGTAAAATTCGCCTGTATGGTGCTTGTACATGTATTTTTGTTGTGTTGAGAACCTATCCATTGAGACACCAACAATGGATACGAGACTGTTTTTATTATTTAGAAACCCGTCGATTTGGAACTTTGTATCTTCAATCTCGCCCTCTGTTTGAGGTGGCATCATTGGCGTGAAGAAGTTACCTGTATTTCCTTTGTTGTTTAGTAGGTCAATCTCATAACAAACTTGTTGAACAATATTATTTGTCCATTCATCCACAACTACGTGGTCTATTTGGTCCGACAATTCTGTATCATTACTGCTTCTAACATCGCTGGTCTTGCATTCCTCACTATTTTCAACATATATAGTCCCATCCTCATTAAATAAATCAGGAACATCATCACTATCACCATCACTATCACCATCACTATCAGTGTCATTCGTATATTCCCGTCTATTATCTTCTCTCTTACTCACCTCCCTCTTAATTTGACGCACCGTATCGTCAATCATATTGTCCAATAGTTCTTGTTCACTCAATCGGCGTTCAATCGTGGTCAAATCAACTTCAACACCTGAAGTAAATGCTTCATCTTTCTCAACTGAATTAACTTGTCCCATTATTGCAATAGTTTATATTCGTAAATAATGTATAAAATAAATTCAATATATAATTCAATTTATTTTCATTTTCAAACAACACTGTCATCGTCATCCCAGTTATCTAGTTCTTCGTGCTGTAGAATTATAGAACTTTTTCTAACTGGTTTACTAATGTCATTTATAATTCTTTGTTCCAATGAATTCTCCTTCTTATTCCAATTATGTATTTTTTCTCTATTGTTATAATTTAATTCTTTGTTTTTAATAAAATATTTATTACGTGATTTAGTGTCCATTATGATTTCAAATTCCGAGCAAAGTTCTTGCTTCGTTTGTATTAATTCATTGTAATCCTTTTCCATATATTCGTGTATCTTTTTCCATTCCTTCATTTTATTCTCCGCGTCTGCGTGTATCCACAAATTCTTTGAATTCCATGGACCTAATACATCCATGCGATACTCTATTTTATTATGTAATATAGAATATTTTGACCTTAAATTTTGAATTTGTTCCCTAAGTTCATCCAATTTATAATATTTAGATATTGATAAAAGTAATGTTATATACGTAGAAATTGTAATAGATAATACGGAAATGATAAGGTCGTTAATCCCGAATTGAATACGTGTTGCCTGCATAAACCCAGAAATGGTAGAAAAAAAGATAACAGATGTTTGTATATTATTTACGTTATCATTCAAATCACCATATTTCAAATCCAATAAACGTTTATTTTCTTTGCATTCTTTCAATACGAATATATTATTTCTTCGTAATCCAGCTAATTGATTTGAAAATATTATATATTGCTTTTGCTTAAAACACGAGTTTTTATCATCTGTATTTGCTAAAAATAATGACCCATTACTTTTAGGTATATCGCTAGTTATATCGCTTTTATTATCGTCATCATCCCCATTTTTTTCCTCAAAATTTGCGGCAGAATTTGAATCAGAATTATTAACTTCAACTACACTAACTGCTGTATCACTTATAGACGCAAACACATTTTGTAAATTGCTTGTTATTTGTTCATTATTTACATTATTTACATTATTTACATCTTGACCATTGTCAGATGTATTATCGCCCAGTTGTAATGTTACATTATTACTTAAATCGTTGGTAGACATAAAAAAGTATATATATATAATTTTGATATTATATATATATTTTCAATTACGCAAAGAATTATATATCTTTATGCAACAACCAAAAATATTCTTTAATTTGCTCTTTTTCTACCTTTCGTTTATATTCGCTTATTCCTTTTAAACGATTATATGTTTTATGTTCTACCGGAATTTTTTCAACAACGCCAAAACTATTTAAAATTTTATCCAACTTTTCCAGGTCAATTATTCCACCATTATTATATGAGAATAATATGTATTTTGCATTCGTGTTTGTTATTAAATCTTTCAGCGCGTTTTCTGCGTGACGACTACTATTATATACAGATTTCTCCCAATTCTTCGGTTGACCTCTATTTGTATCAGGTATTTCCTCTTTCGTATTCCAATTATTTATAATATCAAGTAAAAAATAATATATGTTATACGGGTGTTTATTATATGGTGGGTCGTAATAAACGAGGTCTAATTCTGGTATTTTTTTAACCCATTCATTTGTATCCATTTTATCAACATTTACTTTACATTTGTTTTGCTCTAATACTGGCATTTCCAATATGATTGGTTCCGTTATTCGTTTAACATCAATATTATGTTTGCCTCCATATTGTCCAATATCTCCATTCTTATAAAATGCGGAAAATTGTCCATTTGTATTATTATGGACGGATGATTTTACCAACAATGATGCTAACAAAAAAGGTTTATATTTTTCGGGAACTGTTTCAATATAGTTTCTTAACACATCAATGCGTTTTCCATTCTCACAAGTAAAATATGCACGTTCATCTTTTGCGATTTCTTCATTGTTTGGTGCCCAATGTTTACTCACAAATGGGTGGGAATATTTTTTTGTTTTTTTTTCAGCGTGGTTGTTAGCAGTTTGAATATATTTTTCCAATTCATTTAATTCGTCATCGCATAAATTGGATAAAAAACATTTATTTAATGTTTGACTATATCCTGCAATATCGTTGGAATATAATTTTGACGCCTTTTGTTTAAATAGGCGTGATACAACACCAGACCCAGAAAAACCATCACCAATAGTTAGTTTCCTTTTTTCCTTTTTTTCAAGCGTATCAACTATTTCACTTATTTTATGCAACAATTTACGTTTATTTCCCATATATGTTATAATTTGTTTTGTTAAATATTTGTCACTCATCTATACACTAATGAAGATTTAATATTATACAGTATAACGACATTTTTACTTTATACCTTTTCAATCAAATATGTCAATTCTGTCAATTCTGTCAATTCTTTTTCTGTAATATGTTTTTGGAATCCTAATATGTAACATATATCAAATATATATGACTCTTCGCCACCTCCTTCGATATCTAAGTCTAATATATATTTGACGCAAAATTCAGGAGTGAGTTTTTGGGTTGCCAAAAGTATTTTTGCATCAAGATGATTTTTCACAATATTCTGTTCTAAAATATCAATTGAATATTTATTTCTATTATTGAGTAAATCGGTATTTGTTACGTTCATTTTTAGTTGGGTGTAATTCATTTCATGAATAAGTATTAATTCAATTTTATACTTATTCACACTAATATGAATATTTACATAATTTACATAATTTACATAATTTACATAATGTGCATAATATTATTATTTATAGTTTGCAAGCTATTAATATCAATTGTGCCAACTAAAAATTGGGAAAATAATGATCTTTCCAATTGAGTTAACGGAACGTGATTATGAACATTACGCGCTATCATTTTATATAATCTGAAATCAGGGTATCTTTCTTGACCATTCTTTCTATATAAAACACTTTTTTTATTATCATCCTGGCACCATTCTAATACCAAAGATGCAATCGTATTGTTTTTTGAAATTTCTTCAATATCATCAAAATCGTCAAAAAAATAATCAAATATTGAACAACCTAATCGACAAAGGTCAAAACTATAATTTGGTTCTATTCTTGGTTTCGCATCGTTAAAAAAAGGTTCGCAATTGTATTGGGTGTCCGCATCTTCACCGCGGTTAAACGCGTCACTGCAAAAAATCTGGTTATCATAAATATATATTGCTCTGCCAAAATCAATAATTTTATATATTTTCCCATATGTAGGAACTTTATATAATTTATGTTCTATTTTGTAATATAAGAATTCTTCTTTTGTTTCGTTATAAACTACATTTCCAGAATGTAAATCATTGTGAGTAAATGAATATTTATCTTGATAGATTATTAATATTGCAATTATTTGGAAAAAAATAGAAGACCATTCTGTTACACTAATATCTGTATCATCATTTGCTAACATATATTCTTCTAATGTATTCTGGCATTTTTCTAGTAATATTGCATTTACCGGAAAATTATAAATATTCGCAATTATGTTGCAATCATCATCGTCATCATCGTCATCATCGTCATCATCGTCATCATCGTCATCATCGT
>ENA-UOXV01002630-UOXV01002630.1-marine-metagenome-genome-assembly--contig:-NODE-2630-length-23235-cov-6.669154_pt1 | contig 23235 bp, 11 predicted proteins | sample MGYA00238165_ERZ766961 | MGnify/ENA primary metagenome ERZ766961 (study PRJEB28924, sample SAMN03173240) | marine metagenome | biome: Marine; feature: Water; material: Subsurface seawater | place: North...
CCTCAGGAGAGACGGCGGGCGGGGCGGAGGAGGTGAGCGCGTTGGCTGCGGGCGCAATGCTTGAGGGTTTAAGGGATTGGCCTGATGAGAGCGATTGGGGTGAGGTTGGGGACGGTCTTGATTTCTCGGACTTTGATGTTGCGAGTGGGTTCGACAGCGTTCAAGATGCTTCGTCGGAGGTTGCATTTCAGAGCGACACGTTGAACGCTTTGGCAGAGTCGCAGCAGTCAAGTTCTATGGGTCAGAAGCAAGTCAATGCTCTGGAGGCGAATGATAGTGAGGGTTCTGAAGGGGACGAGGTTGCTAATTGCTTGCAAAAACTTCAATCTTCTCTCGGAAATGCACTTGGTTTGAAACCAGCAACAGCGGCGAAGCTGACCGAACTTGTCAAGGTATTTGGAGTATTTCATACACCAGTAATACTCACTTGATTCAAGCATGTCCGATGTGTTTCTGTCAACTGACCACGGTGTGGATGTCCAGGCCGTTCAGACCGCGCCAGTATCCAATGACGGCCTGCTCGCACGTGTGGGAATGTCCGCAAACGCACAGGACGAACTTCTCGATGACGGCTTTGGTGAATTTGAAGAACCTTCTGAGATTGAATCGCGCTCTCTCAGGTTTTTGTGCACTCTATTGAATCTTGTGCAGATTTGTTCCGCGAGCTGAAGTGCCCTGTGCAATCTTCTGAAACATTCTGTGATATTTACAGCGCTGCCGGGGCTCTGGGGACTGCTTGGCACGCATTGATCGCCCATTCCGGAGATACACACATTTACGCAGATGACGTGGGTGGCGATTTCGCACGAGGACAACGTATCGAGCACCAAAAGCTGATTCAAATAGCTAGTTCTGAGATTGCTTCTCGACTCTTTGGGTCCGGATCTCAACCAAGGGTCGTCTTGGAACCAATCAACCCGCACGGAAGCCCACAAGGTCAGAGAGCCAAACACGTTCACAAGCTCTATTCATCAGTTTGTCACCTGAATCAGTTTCGAGGCCGGGGTCACTGATCTGTGTGTCATGCTATACTCAGATTCACGACTGCCGCTTGGTTCTGCCGGTGTTGTTGGAACGATCGTCCCTTCCTTACCGGCTCTCAATTCCGCACCACTATCACCGAGCCTGCAATCGTTCGCAGCACCTTTGTCGCCAACATTGTCACCATCATTTGGATCTCGGAATGGTTCGACTCTCTTTGCATCGACTTCGCTGCACACCACAAGCACAGTAGACAGTGTTCTCTCCCCTGGCAGGCGCAGCTCGTTGAGTCCGCACCATGTATCACGAGCTGAAGGAGATGGGTCTTTGTTTTTTGGCGAGCTGCCACACGACTCAGGAAATTCTGACACGGGGGTTCCGGACCGAGAGGTCGAAGGCTCAGAATGGGGCGAAGGGGATGCCTGGTCAGAGGTCGGAACCATGAGCCAGTCGGGGGCAGTTCCGGAATGGAAGGTTCCAGATGCAGCGGCTGTCGAATGGCTGGAAGGAATTGGCGGTAGTGTGGAAATTGCCAAGAATCGGGTCAGAGCACTGCGACGAGTCGAGGACTCACTGGGTTGCGGAAATGTGGAAGGTCACAGCCCAGCATCTGCCTGAGCCCGTGTGTTACCTGAGTGTGTTCGACCTGCACTCAGCACTTTGTCCTTCATGACCGATCCACAGGTGCGCTCGCAATACTTCCCGACCTTACCATGATGATCCCTTCCTCTTCGGGCGGGGCTTAGTTCGGCACACACGCCGAAAATTGTTGCCGTACTTTGAATGAACATACAGAACCTTGAACTCCCGCCGTATGCGTTTTTATCACACAGAAACGCACCCGCACACGAACACGCACGCACACGTACACCACTTCTCAACAACAAGAGTTACAAGACACGTTGATAGCCCGTCTGCGTTCCAACTGTCCAAGTGCTCACTCTTCTAAATGGACCGGCGTGTGCAAAACAATTTTCGACGACATTCATCATCGTCCACCAGTTTTCGTACTCACAAGTTGAAACTTGCCCGCTCCGAGGAAATGAACTCTGATTGACAATGGATTTTATTCGTGGGTTGTCTGATACTCGTTTAGACGCCCAATCTGTCGATGACAAAGCAGCTTTTAGATGCGTCTGCATTGCTGTATCAAGGGAGGGGGGCGTTGTGGGCGAATTTGGGCGCGGCCGTACCGTCGACTGTACCGTAGAATCCACCGAACGAACGACATGCCGCAGGACGAGGCGCGGTTGGGCCTCAGAAGCAGCTTCAACTGCTGCAACAGTGACTCCAGATACATTGAGGCCAACGACTTCGAATTTGAGCTTACATATCGCGCCCGATGAGGGTAGCGGTGCATTGGGATGCAAAGCAACTGCTCCAGAAAGCTCTGCATATTTGTCCAGGCGTGGGACTTGCCATCTGCAAAGTTTTGTGGTTTGGCCAAACACTGCAGTGCCAGCGTCGCCAGAGCACGCCAATTTTGGCACAGCCACGATCGACTCGGGCATTGGAAACGTGACGTCCACATTCTCGCCGTGCCCCTCAGCCACTGTCATTCTCATCGTAAACTTACAAAAGCCATCCTCAAACATAAAGTGCGGGTCCAACTTGATCGGGGGAACGATCGAAGCCATGACGCTGCGAAGCACCTTGAAATTGCAGAGCTCGATGACGTGCTCGTTGTCAGGTAGGAAGCGGATGACTTGCTCGGTGCGAAAGCTGTGCTGTTCGACGCGGGGGTGCAACTTACACTCCTCGAGCAAGAAAAGCTTGTCAAGCCACATCGAAAGTTGACGCTGCTTCATCAGGTGAGTCTCTGCTGTAATGTGACAATCAAGCTCACACGAAGTGATTTCCCCTTGCGCCGAAACGTCCATATCGAAGTCTTCGACCATTTCGAGCAGCACCAACTCGCTTGTCGTCGCCTGCGTTGTCAGATGGGCCGGTCAGAATGGCATCATGACAGCAGTTCAAAACAAATTCGTGTCGAGACAAAAGAGGTGGTAGTGTTGCGGACCGGTCTTCCTTTGACGGACATAGCCGACGGCCCGGCAGAATCAGCCTGCTGTGTATCCTGGGTGGCAATGGCCTTCACTGCATCCTTGCGCTTTTCTTCCTCCCGTTCCCATCGTTTCTGATCCCACAAGATACGCTCAATGACATTCCAGTCATGCGCATCCTGAATCTCCATGAGCAAATCTTGTCCTGACAGTGGTACTCCCAGGCGCTGGTGCTCCATCTCCTCGAATTGCTGAAGCCTCATGGTGCATGTCTGCCGTTGGGAGTGCGGCTGTAGTCAGACCAACAACATCAAGGACATCTGCCCGATTACTGCGAGGTTGCATAGATGCGTGTAATCAGCGCAAATGTCAAGAAATTCAATACGAGATAGTTGCTTGGCTTGCACGGGATTGACAGGGAGTGACCTGTTCGCCAACCGCGCGGAACGGCACTACTTGAGCGCCAGGTGTAGCGGGCGGTAGGAGTGGTAGCTTGTGCACTTCTGGACGGGCGATGATGCCCGCCATGTCACAAAATTCTTTAAAATGAGTCGGCGAACCCGGTGGTGTCACGATATCCCAGTCGCGGACCTGCAAGAAAACAAGTATCTCACCATCTTCTCCTCCAGTACCAGCACGGCATCCCGGGCGACACGGCTTCTACAGCGTAAAGTGGTCAGGACCTCCGGTTTCGCGCTGATGACATCACGCGGAACGCTTACGAGTGGTTGCATAGGGTTTGGGGTCAGCTCCTCCTCCTTCTCCCGGTCCTGTGATACAGCCATGCCTTGAGATCATCAGATCACAAGATTTGGAATGCAGCACAAAGCCATTCAAAGAGCTGCGAAGTTGGCAAATATGATGGAATACGCACCAGATCTGACTTCGATGCCAGCCATTCTGCGGGAATCAGTGGGCCCGCTGTCGTTGGGCGGAGACCCTTGCCCTCCCACAGAACCTGTTTCGGCAGGCATGGCATCACCAGCCAGGGGCCCAGCGCCGGATCGTTTATACACAGGTGTATGTGCAGTGTTCTACATCCCGCGCCCGTCACTGTGATTCTGGTGGGCCAGGCTCTTCTAAGACACGGCTCCGCCTGCAGCGGCGTGGACAGATGGAGAGGCTTCGGCTGCAAGTCAAAATTGGTCGGGAGGAGCAAGGAAACTCGCTCATGGCAACTCAAACGATGGAACTTGAAATTCGCTAATTGCTGAGCAGATCAAATGCCGACAGCAGCAGGTTCAAGGTCGCTACCTCCGTAACGAAGGTAGAGGCCTGCGCCATCCTCTGTTTGCCCTTTCGACCTAGCCTCCAAGGCACCCCTACTTCCAGCGGCAAAATCTCACAGTTTTTACTGTGAGGTTTTACTCGACGCTTCGCCATGAAGGTGGCAGCGCTCCTTCGCCAAGGCTAGGCCCCTGCATTGCACTTTTGTGGCAGTTGCCTCTGCCAATCGAGGAAACGACAAGCCGTGCTTTGGCTGTGCTGGGCACACTATATTCTCGGGAAGGGATACAGAGGTGGAGAGCAAAGGCACTGTGCTGCACCACCAGCTCCCCGGCGACGCTGCCCCATACACCCTGGGACGCAATTGCGAAGGTTTCCAGCTTAACTGCTGGACACTTGGATTGATTTAGGAGTATCTGTGCGGCCCATAGCCCTCGTGACTACGACCCTGTGGCTGTGTGACTTCCAAAAGAAGGTGCCATGCGAGGGGGGCATCGGGTTGACGATGCGGAGAGCCATGCTGGTGCGAATCGTCGTCAGGGTGAAACAAAGGAGCATGCGATGGTGGGACTCCGGGTGGTGAATTCTCCGGGTTACTCTCAGGATGGCACTTCGTCACGCCACCAACTCATTGCGAACAGACCAGATGGTGGGCCCGTGATGACGCGGGATGCAGGAGCATGGCGTGAACAGTCCTCTCACAACATGGCATTCTTCGAGGACGCCCATTTCGTTCGTTCAAGTAGAGCGCACTCGCCTCGACATTTGTGCTGCGTGGAAATGGGTCATCCCAGTCGTGTGGAAGTTGATGCCTGTTGGACGTCAGAGGCGCACGAGGACCGAGGCCTCATGTCAACGTTAAAGGGAAGAAGCAGAAATCTTAGAGCACTGCTGATGTTATTTTCTACCTTTGCAATCTCAGTTCTTTCGTTTGGAAGGCCAGGGGGAGTCGTATCCGCACCAGTGCGATCACTTGGGCTACTGGCGAGTGTTGTGTCATCACTGCCATTCAGTACCGCGACACATGGAGTTCTTTTTCGGGGACCTCCCCCAGCTCAAAATTTTACGATGGCGACGTTTATGCCGGAGGAAGACTTTGAATCATGTTGCAACATGACAGACTCTGCACTACTAGATGTAGTGCTGAGGATTCCTCTATCCATGGAAATGATGATGCTATTGTCGGAGGAAAACGTTCTTGGACTTCTCGACACGGCCGCAGAGCAGGAGCCCGGGAGCAGCTTTCTAGTCTCTGTAAAGTCGTTGGGATTAGCTTCAACTGATATTCGCGCGTCTGTTGTTGTACCTCTTTGGGAGGCAACGTATGTTGCACAACACATGGAGGCAAATTTCGACTACTTACAGATGTGGTCTGGACCTGCACTTGGCATTGGACAGATCTCTGTACGGTCTGTTGAGATCGAATGGCCCCAGTACCCTGAGCCGAAGGGCGTTAGTGGAAGCGATACTCGCACATCAATGGTGTGTTCCGTTGCACCCAGCAGGAATTTCTGGGGTTGTCTCTCGATGGAATTACTGCAAACCAGTTGTGGAGATTTGGTCGATGAAACTTGGCAGAACTTGGGGGAGGAACAAAGAACGCCAGCCGGTCTTAGAGAAGCTTTTGCAGGGCAAGCGTTGCTTGATCCGATTCGCCAAGCGTGCTGCCGGCCTTATCCCGTTGTTGAGCAGTGCGTAAAAGCTCGTGGTGACCTCCTCTCGTTCGAGGCGTACGAGAACTGGGTCGCTGATGTTGAGGGTATTTTAGGCGCTTTTACGGAGGTGACTGTAGTTCCACCCGGACTATGCAGTGGTGCCCGGCCGCACTTTCAATATTGCAACGATGTGAGGGATTCGCTTGGGCTTTGCTATGTAGACGGGGGAGAGGGATTAGTAATTCCACAGCCCATTGCGAACAAGTATGATTGCGAGAAGGATCAAGTTGCATTTTGGCGGGGTGTTTCTTGCTCAAGTGCTGCCCGGAGGCTTGTGGGCGACGACATGGAATCTCTCGTCGAAACCCTCCAGGACGAAGGTCTGCTAGAAGAATACACGGAACAGTGTTGCGGGGAAACTTCAGCGGAGTTGGCATGCGGCAAGAACGTGTCGTGTTTCTGCGGACCAGAGCAGCGCTTTCTGGACTTCGAAGAGGTTTGTCCATGACTGTACCGCCACTAGATTCCGACTGCTTTGCAATAATCGTCGACCGGCCGCCCGTGACGTGTTGATCGAATGGCAGGTTTGGGTATGTATGGATTTCGACGAGTCTGTTCCGGTCAAGGACGCCCAGGACGAAGCCTCCTGCCTCGCCATCGGTTCTGCGGTGTGGAGGCCGCTGTCGTGTGCTGCGATTTTTTCGGGGGGGTTGCGGGCGGATGAAACGTGCGAAGCAATTCTGAACAATTTGCCACCAGACTTGGTGTTCAACATCTCTGAAACCTGTTGTGGTGAGACGCCTCACATTGAGTCGACAGTGACGTTGCACTTGCGCATTCGCCTCGGTCTCTCATCACGCGTCTTTGATGTCCAGTCATCGGCATTTGCCAATTTTTTGGCCGAACATATCGGTGTGCCATCATCTACGGTGCGAATCGACTCTCGGCGAAGTCTTCGGGCCCTTGGGCGGCGACGGCTTGTTGCGACGGGCGTCGAGGTTGATGCCCGAGCCCTTGTGCCGCAGAGCCGGATTGGCTCCGCTCTGGCGGACACGGCCAATGGAAGCCTCGCCGCCGCAGCTGCGGGAGGCTGGTTCAGCGGCCTTAAAGTTGTTCATGTAGAGGTGATTGAGGAGACGGGGGAGTATGCTCCGAGCGTGCTGAGGACGACCACACGAGGCAATGCTGTCACGGTTTGGGAAAATGCGGGGGCAACACTCATTTCAGGGTTTGTTGTTGACATTCTCAAGGGCGTGCTGGATTCTTCCGGATTGGACGTTGAGGCCCATCAATCTTTGGAGTTCCGCTGTGCTGTTGCCGAATCTTCGATGTACGGGTCAAAAAGAGCAGCATATGGACAGCCTCTGACGAAGACCGCTTTGTGGGAAAGTGGTGGAGGCATCCTGGTAACTCCAACGGGGGAGCTTGCATTCACACTGGGTGCCGATGTGCACGGGAGTGCTACGGTAGAAATAGTTGCGGTTGACAGTGGCGGTGTAGAGTTGCAGGAAACTCCCCTCACGCATAAACCCAATTTTGGTTTAGCTTATCTTGTCTTCGGATGCCGTAGTCATTGTTTAGGTGATTTTGTACTGCTTACGGGTGTGTAGTTATCTGATTTCAATCATTGGTCGGAACCACCAATTTTGGGTCGGGGCTGACAAGGATTTGATCACGCAGGGTGTCAATCATTCGTACCCGCACATCTTCACTCTTTCTTCTGTCAATTCATATATGAATGCCACGCTATCGATGGCGCGAAGATCGAGTGGCGCTGAGATATTTGGCAACGCATCGGCGAGGTACCGATTAAGATGTACCCTGCTTTGATGGAAACTCCATTTGAAACTTTCATCAGGCTCTTCCTGCATTATCCTATGGGTTTCCTCTGATATTGACGGGGAGTGGGATTCAGATGGGATTTGCGAATGGAATTGGCCAACGTTTTCGGAATCGACGGAAGCAGCGTCATTCTTGACCTAAAACATGCAACTTTATCAGAAGTCGGAAATCAGAATGAATCAATGTAAGTTTGATATGAACGTGAGCTTGTACACCTGAAAGCGGGGGTTCTCACACCCCTTTTCCATGTTGCAGGAGTAATGTTTCAATGCAAGTGTTGTCAACTTCGATGAGCGACACTGCTGTGCTACCCTTGCTGCTGAGGCAATGGGCAAAGTCAACTGAGACCCGAAGGAAGTGGCCAAATGTTACTGTCTCGGATGTCGGCACATTTGTGAGAAATTTCGGGCGACAGCCTTCCTTCGCGGTCCCGTCCATTGCGCCGGTGTATGGGATCAACTACACTGAGGACAATCCGTATCAGCGAGAATTGTTCTTGTCAGGTCTATTACTTTTGCAGAACCGAAACTCGCGATACATTGGGGCTTTTCTGACCACACATCTGTTTGATGGTGACCCTCAAGACTGCTTGATGGTGACCCTCAAGACGTTTGATGGTGACCCTCAACTGTCTGGTGCGGCAGATATTTTCGGTCCTGAGCATAGCGTTTTGAACTCGGAGGGGAAAGAGACTGTTGTCTTTGATCAAACGCCTTTGCGTTATCGCATGAGCGAGAAGGTGTCAAGCCAAGTTAGCCCTGTATTCACTTGAAGTGAGCACAATGTGTTTTGATCTACAGGCGTGCTGGTCCATTGAACCCTCTACTGGAACAGGACCCGTGGATCAATATTATGGCACAAAATGAGTCCAATACTTCAGTTCTCGTGCAAACTTTCACTGCAAGTGGCGTAGACAGGCGGATCATTGATCACGACCCTATCATTGATGTCGTGTGCAACCCGACTTGCATTACAGCAACACTTCGCCTCTCCAAGCGCCCAGATCAGTATGGAGAGGTGGAGTATCTTGTTCAGATGCGCGGTACGAATGTTGCTCACCGATATGTGCTAAAGCTCGTGTTTTCGGCGCCCACTCTCTTGATTGTGGATGAGAATCAGGAAAACACGTATTTCCCGCTTTTTTTATCTTCTGTGTGGTCACCTGTGGTTCCGGAGCAAGGGATTCCACCGGTGTATTCGTACCCTTGTGACTGGGAGGTGCATGAAGACAAAAATACTGAGAACCTTGTGTATGAATTGGCATCGGAGAAGAGCCTTCAGGTGCTTCAAATTTTTAAGGTCTCTCTACTGTCAGGCGAAAAAGAGCTTTTTATGAATACTCCACACATCGCCTTGGACACGAATGGCACAGGTCATCTTGACTTTGAGCTTCGGCCTTTCGCGAATGGCAATTCGACGATCCTAGTCAACTCGTCTCGTCTCGGAGACGCTGCACTCGTTCCTTACCTTGGACACGGTGGGGCGCTGCGTCTCACGGTGATTGTGCGTCCAATCAATCAGCGACCCTCATTTTCGATGGTACAGAACATCACAGTATTGCGCGACGAATATTCAACGCACCCATACCGCTCTGGAAGCGACGTGATGCTCATTTCAACTGGAGGACCAATCGATGAGGAGTCGCAGAGTATCACATTCTTCGTCGTTCCTGCTCCGGGTTCAGATGGTACAGCAGGCTTCTTATTACCTCCTCGAATTCATCCGAACGGAACTCTTGAATTCCAGACCGCACAATATTGGTTCTTCCCGGATGGAGCTGCATTTGAGGTTACGTTACTGGACTCCGGGGGTAGTTTTCATGCTGGTATCAATTCGTCGCTGACCGTGCTGCTCAAGATATACATCGACCTGGTTAATTATGCACCATCATTCTCCACCCTAGCCGATACATTCACTATCGGAGAGCTGGATGCAGCACGCGGCATTAACCTTCAGGTAGCAAACGATATATCGACTGGCGCGCCGATCGGCCCTGAGACCGCTCAGGCGCTCACCTTCGATATGTATTGTTCTTCCACCGGAAGTTTAACCATCCTTGATGACACCAAGCTACTGTCAAATGGTACTTTGGTTTTCCACACTGCCTCTGGTACCTTTGGCCAGGGATCGTGCTCTATTGTACTTCGAGATGACGGCGGTGTAGAAAATGGTGGGGATGATACGTCGGAGGTTCAAACGATAGCCCTGATGGTAGAAGCGCAGAACGAAGCTCCCTCTTACGAATTGGCACGGTCAGTGGTGTCAGTCATAGAGGCTCAAGTCACGTCAGCAGCTACAATCACCGTCCCGGGGATTGCACATGGCATGTACCCAGGAAATGAGGAGCTTGATCAGGCGATGACATTCTCGCTAGTACCGGTCTCGAGCAAGGTAGCCCCGACCAAAACCTGAATGAATCATCATCCGCCCTTCTGGATAGTTCAAAGGTTGGGGGCAGTATGCGTGTTTCCTGACATCGAAGTGTACTTGCAGGTACCTTATGGCTCAGCAGTCAACGAACAGTCAGATGTCTTCGGAGAGCATGGTGCGGACACTCAGCTTTTTGCTGCAGGTTCTTTTGTGGAGATTGATGCGATGTCTGGGGACTTAACTTTTGAAGTTGAACTGTTTCACAATGGCGAGGTCACCTTTCGGGTTGAGCTGCGCGATGATGGAGCACCAAACCACCCCCCAGCCGCATCAGAGGCTAAATTTCTGAGCATCAGCGTGTTGCCCGTCAATTCTGTGCCTCTATTTTCTCTAGCTGCGGAGCAAGTGTCTACGATGCAGGATGTAGCACTTACTCAGGCTGAGTTTGCGATCAATGTCGCAGCAGGGCCCTGGCAAGAACACGACCAAGAGCTTTCTTTTTCTCTTGCTGTTGTCGCTGGTCCACGCGGTGTGGATCTCGTTGCAGATCTCACATGCACGGGTCAGGATGCGAACTTGTGCGCATCAGGAGAGGCGATACTCCACTTTGTTCCTGTACCTGGGCGCTTTGGCACGCTGTTCTTTGACGTAACACTGCGGGACAGTCTTGGAAATGAGACTACGCAGCCTTTGACGTTGGTTGTCAGCAATGTGAACGATCCGCCGAATTTCCGCTTTGCGTCTGACAAGATCGTAGTTGATGCCAACGAGGGTTGCGTAACATCGGAATTGGGTCGAGATGAGTGGCTTTTTGTTGACAAGGCCAAATGCGTTCTGAACAGCGACTTGGTCTTCTCGCGAGTGAATTTCGCGCAAGGCATAACTTTTGGGCCATTTGAAGACTGCAACGAGGCTGACCTCAGCCGCCAGGATTGTGGGCAAGCTGGCTGCCGTGACTACGATCCGTGCGAAGAGCAGACTGGCAGCTTTACAGTCGTGCCGGAAGACGCAGACGCTGCCGCGTCGGTATTCGAGGTTCTACCAAGCATAGCGCTTGACGGTCATATCGAGTTTACACTGAAACGAGGGGTGCTATTTCGCGGGGACGTGTACTTCAATGTCACTTTGACCGACGCCTCTCCGACTGGCGATCCCACATTTACGCAGGCTACCTCGGAGGTCAAGCAATTTGCAATCGCCGTCCAGAACCGCGCACCATCCTTCACGCTGGTGTTCCCAAACATCACCGTCGACGAGGATGCAGGGCCCTTCTCAGAGCAGATTGCAGTGAACGTCACGTCTGAGGGGATTCCTACTGAAACGGAAATCTATCAGGCTCTCACCTTTACGATTGCTGTTGCTCCGTCTGATCTCTTCGAAGTGCCACCAGTCATGTATTCAAACGGTACGTTGACGTTCAAGGCAAAACCGACGCATTTTGGTGTTGTGGCCGTCAACATCACCTTGACGGACAGCGGTGGCATGACTTGGGGTGGTGAAAACTCTCTGACGATCCCGACCGAAATCATCGTGCTTCCCAGGAACCATCTTCCGACCTTTGACGCCGCCATATTCGCTCGGGTCAACGAGAACATGCCAGCTGAATTCACCAACTTTGCGACCAACATCGATCTCGGCCCACCGAACGAAGTCGGTGACGGCTGCCCAAGTGCCGGGGACCTGCGCAGTTTACTCGAAGCGCACTGCATGCTGCAAACAGCAACGTTTATCGTTGTTGACAATTCTGCACCGTCTTTGTTCGCCTCTACGCCCGTCATCACAGCAGAGGGTACCTTGGTGGTGAATCCAATGCCAGAAGCTTCGGGGACAGCAAATGTCACCGTGCAGCTCGTGGATGATGGCGATTATGATGTCAGCAAGGATCCTCAAGGAGTGTTGCGCCAATCCGACACGTTCCAAAGGCATACGTTCACCATTCGTATTGATGCCATTGACCAGCGCCCGGCGTTTGAATTGCCCTTTGCCGTTACCTGCGACGCTGTGGCCGTGGAATGCAATTGCTCTTCATTTCTCCCGCCGACCCTCTCGTCGTCTGCGACGTGCCTGCCGCGCGACGCAACTACATTTAACTCACGGGTAGCCGTGCTTGAAGGTGTCGGTAGCGTCGCGAGAACCATCCGTGCCGTTGCGACGCGTGTTACGACCCAGGAGGGTTACGCGCAAGGTTCGACGGCAGTTCTTGAATACTCCTCTGCAGAAGAGCAGCTCACTATGCGCGACGTTGGCTCGTCTCCTGTGCTACGGCAACCGGCATTCGAATTTTCTGTGGGGCACGTCGTAACACCCGACTCGATCCCGGAAAGCAACGGTCGATTTTTATACTCTTTTGAGCCGGAAACGGATTCGATCGCTGTGTTCGCACTGCCGAGTGGTGTTGAAGCATCGCCGGGACTGGTTGAGCGAAGGGTGAACGGTGAACAAAGGCTTCGATTCATTGGCTTTCCCGGTGCTGGGGAAACTGCAAACCCATTTGCCAACGGTCACCAACCAAAAGTGCTACCGATTGCGGACGTTTGCGCCTGGGACACATTCAAGGCTGATGGACGCACCTATGCCATTGCTGCCAAGGGCTGTGGGCGTGAGCTTGCCGAAAAGCTCAGGGAAGAACCTGTGATCGCTTCTGGTTGTACGCCGCTGGTGTCGGGTTCCAAGATTTGTGATGTTCCTGGGTTAGCAGATGTCACGGCTGGCCACTGGGACCTTTCCAGCGCAAGCACGGTGGCGACAGATCCTGTGCGAGGTGAGCAAGTTTTGCAAAGAGACACATTCGGCGCAGGCATCTCGCTTGCGTGCGGCAATGAGACTTGCGTGTACCAACGTGAGGCACGAACGGATCAGTCCTGCTACGAGGCGTTTGCCACCAAGCTTGACCCCGGAACGTTTCGAGACGATACCAATAATCTAGGGGCAGCAGTGATGGTGGGCCGCCCGTGCAATTTGCTAAGCGACTTGGATCGTTCCGAGAACATTCACTTGTCGGTGCTGAACTTTTTGGCAAACAACGGCGAGGACGAGGCGCTGCAGTTCGACGGTCTGAATAACATTGGTCTGTACGTGGCAGACGATATCTCAACGTTCGTTACTAATTCGCCACAAACCTCCCGGCTGCCAACTGGGCACATGGCACTCGAGGTGTGGTTTACTGTTGCAGACGCTGCCACTACGTATGCTGGCCTCGCTGCAGTTCAGCAGGACGGCACGCTATGCAGCAAGGGTTGGTCTCTCACATACGGCGTACGTCAGGGGGTGGGCGGCACAGGATTGTCGGTATTCGCTGTAGCGTTCTCCATTTCAGTCGAAGGCAATTCGCCTGACTCGCATGGCGTTCTCGACACACTAGAGTATGTCTTTCCCGCGCCAGTCAAGGAAGGGGTCTGGTACCACGTTCTGGCAGGTTACAATGGGACCCACGTGGCAGTCCACGTTGACGGCGAACTTGGCGCAGTGCGAAAGGCATGCGCCGCGCCGCCTTGCGGGCGCATTATGTACCCAATTGGTGACCCGATCTGCAAGGCGAAGACGCCGATGACAATTGGCACATATGACAATCGTATGACAGCTGCCACTGCGCCGCACAAGGGAATGATCAAAGCAATTCGCCTCCTCAAGGCAATGCCGAAATCGGAGGAGGTTCGTGCCATGTACCAGCTACGGTCACCTTCGCTTAAAGGTTCGCCTGTGAATCAGCTTGAATACTGGATGGCCGGAGAGCGTGGGAAGTACCGGTACGTGGTCAATTCAGAGGACGAAAATGCTCTCGAATACGCGGAAAGAGTTGTGGCCTCGCCCTCGCATGACTATGCGCCAGCTGAACAGCCGGTTGAAATCGAGATCATGGGGCGCTTCGGCGAAGAAGCCGCATTCGAATGCATACTCTCATTGGAGGGCGAAAGCCTGCGCACGGCAGGGGTCACAAGTTGCACGTACGTGTGCCCGACGGGCTTCCACGACACCCTCGTTTGCCTGACTCCCTTATGGGAGCCTGGGCTATCCCGCGCGCGTCTTTCGATCGCGCGCACGGCGGTCGGGCAGGCGCCTCGGCCGCTTTGGCAGAGGGTTTGCATGGAAGCCGACTGCGGGATGGACGATCTTCGTGACCGCGCAGACCACTCTGGCGAGTGGATGTATCACGTCGACCGCACGCCCCTCATCTTCCACGAAGGCTTTGTGGGGACTCCGACGCACCTTCGCTTCACCACCGAGTCGGCGCTCTTCCGCGTCGACCCACTGACTGAGACGCTCGTCCGTGTCTCCCACTTTGGCGCTGTTGTGGACTGCCGCGGGCGCTCGTGCCGATTTGGCCGCCGCACCTGTCAGGGTGGAGACGACCACGGTGTTGCGTGCACCTCGGACGCGGATTGCACAGGGGTCCTGCAAGTCGTCCCTGCGAGCTCAGGCGTTGGGGTGGACCCAGTCGCTGTGTGTGCTGGCGCCGCCGACGAGGCCGCGTGTCGTGCTACAGCACAAGACGTTGCGCCGTACTGCAACACACTCGATCCGTTCCGGATTCTAGGCGCAGCTGCGATCACACACGCACGCATAGGGGACGCCGACTACTTGCTCGCAGCCAACTTCTGGGACGGCACAAGCCGTGCTGTCGATTCGGTGCTCTTCGACTTTAACGCCTCGACAGAAGCTCCTGCCTTCCGGCAAGTATTTCCCACGGTCGGCGCCAAGCGCCTTGTGCACCTCCACATGGGTGCCTTTGACTTCGTTGCAGCCGTGTCCCTGCTGGGCGAAACCCGGATCTATCGCTGGGACAGTGACATGCGCGTTCTCGACCTCGATGCGTCCGTGGCACTGCCAGTGCCCGGCGCGGTTGACCTGGTGCACTGGGAGGTGGGCGGCCATGACTACGTATTGATCGCAGCTGACTCAGATCCCTCGGGGCCCGCGGGCACTAGCGTGTATCGTCTCACATACAACCCGGTATCGGGAGCCCCGACTGGTGCTGTGTTTGTGCAGAAACTTGAAGTGTGGCGTGCGCGCGCAGCTCTGCACTTCGAGCAGAACACGACTCATTTCCTCGCTGTTGCGGTTAACGATTCCGCGCCCTCGCTGCTCTTTTCTGCTTCCTTGCCAGACAGTGACGGCGCGCTTGCTCTTTCACTTGAGCAAGAGCTCGACACGCAGCACGTGGTTGGCCTGGACCTGTTTGATTCCGTGGCACTACACCTGCTCGTCACGCAGCGCGACGCCGCCACGCTGCTCTTACGTTGGGACGGCGCGCGTTTCCGTGGACGGCCAACGATCGCGACCCCCTTGGCAGACTCGGCGGGCGGGCAGCACCTTCTCGTCTCGGACGGCTCGAGCGCCGCACGGCATCTCAGCGTGGCGCGTGCTGGGTTGCCGCGTGGTGACTACATGATTGTCGGATCGCTTTCAGGCGTGTCTCTCCTACAAGGCGGTATCGACGAGGTGCAGGCGCTTGCAGGGCCTGCTGCAATCGCGCTGCACGGGTCCCGTGCATGGGTCGCCGCCCCGCTTGCCGCGGCTGTGCTCGCGTTCGAGCGCGACCCCATCTCAGGGCGGCTTCTGTGGACGCGACTCGGTGGGTTCTACACGAATCGAACGCTTGAGGCGTACTTGGACGATGCCATCCGTGAGGACCTTGCCGCAGCAGGCGTTGAACCGCATGGGGACGAAGGCACGGCGAATGACGGCTTCCCTCTTCATGGCGTTGCCTCTGTCGCTACGTCGTCTGATGGATCACAGCTCTTTGCTGTGAGCCGGGTTGACAACGTTCTTGCCGTGTTTTCCGTAGACCCTTCGTCTTGGCGCCTGGAGCTCTCACAGGTCCTGCGTGACCGTGCCACGTATGGCGGCCGTCTGCTCGATGGCATCGGTGGGGCTGCAAGAGTGTTGGTGCAGGGCTCCACTGTTTACGTGGCTGGGTGGGAGGATCAGGCTCTGGCGGTCTTCGAGCAGGGTGCCGGCGATGCTGCGGAGCCACTTCAGTACGTGGACCGGGTGAAAGAAGGAGAGCGCCTCTTTGCCTTGTTTGATGACAGAGTCGACCCCGCAGCGCTGCCCGGCGAGCTTCCTGCCCGCCTTGGTGAGGGCAGACCGTGGGCGCTCTCAGCACGCGACTCCAAAGCGTTTCGCATCGATGGAGAGCTCATCCTTGCTGTGGCCTCGAGCGAGGCGGACCCGTCCAGCGGGGGTGGTGCTGCCACCATCTACCGCTGGAACTCAGAGACGAGCGCCTTCGAGTTTCTCCATGAAAGCGAGGGTGACACCGGGGCGGCAGCAGTGGCGTATTTGCGAATCGAACACGCGGGGGTCAGCGAGGCAGAACACTTTCTTGTTGTTGGGAACTCACACTCCCAGCCTTCTGGCGCCGGCGGTGTCAACGTGCACCTCTGGAACAGCGCAATTGGACGTTTTGAGCATCACCACACTGTTGCGGCTTCTCCAACCTCACCCGGAAGAGAATGCACCGTGGCGCTGAGCTTGCTGACGCTGCGCAGCGGGCACTTTCTCGTCGCTGGAAATGCGCGTGACGAGTCGGGTTGCGACGCACCCAGCATGGTGTACCGCTGGGACGACGCGCGTGTGCGCGACGCTAACAACGCAACGGCGCCGCGAGTTCGCGGCTTCCAGTTGGTTGACGAGATCAACACGCGTTACGCAGCTGATCTGGCGCTGCTGCCGAGCTCCACATTAGCTGGCGCAGAAACGCCAGTGCTGTTGGTTGCTGACTGGCGTTCAGCGCCCGGTGGAGGCGAGGGCGAGAAAAGGAATCTTGGCCGCGTCCTGCTGCTTGCATTCGACCCTTCCTCAGAACGACCTGTGGGGGACAACGTGCCGCTGCAAGAATTTGAGGCCAACGGTCCGTACTCGCTCGCCGTGTTTGAAATTCCCGACGTTGGAACACTGCTTGCTGTTGCCTGTCGCCAGGACAGAACCCCCTTCTCTGACGGCGACTTCTCTCCCTACGATCAAGATTCATACATCTACCGTTGGAACGGAGCTTCCTTCGAGATGTTTCAGAGGCTCGACGCGAGCCTGCGGTCGACCTACCAAAGTGGCGTGTCCGCGACGCAGGCCATAGCGTTCTGCGCAGGCCTGTGTGTCACACAGGACTCAAGCGTGCCTTCGGTTGCTGGCCTTCGCGGCGCATCTGCGGTGCTTGCTTTTGAGTCTGAGGGTGAGTACTACCTAGCAGTTGGGCAGTCCGTCTGCGAGCCAACCGTGAGTCGAGAGATCTGCATCGACAGGTGGGCGCAGCCACAGAGTGCTTTGTTGCAATGGAATCGTGTGACAGGGCGCTTTGGCGAGTTGCTAAGTATGACAGACGAAGACAACATTCGTCTGCGAGGGCGACCCGTACGCGATGAAGAAATCGGCCTGCATGAGTTCCAGCTTCGTATCAATGCGGGGCGCGTGCGCGCTTGGGAGTACATCGAAATCAAAGACGAGCGGCGCAGAATGCTGCTCGCATCGTCCCTCTCCCACGGTGCAGTACTATACGACCTCGCAGTGCCCAAGGTTGAAGGCCTTCGTGGCGTTGTCGATTTAGTTTCTGATCCTGCGTCATCCTCTGTCCTCACAGCCTCAGTGCTTGATCACCGGTTGGCGGCACTGCGCCGCGTAACGCTCCACGACTCGCTTGGCCGTGCACCAGCGGCCCCGTGCTCCCCAGCTGGCGGCGCGCATACGTGTGTAGCCTTCGTCCGATCTCAGGCGCTTCCTTCTGGGCTGCGTGGTGCACAGCAACTCTTCTGGAGCACCCCTGAACGACAATTTCTCAACTCGATCGAGCCGGCGTCTCCAGGCATGCAGCTTGTCGTATCAGGCGGGCTGTCGCGTGACGAGCGGTTGTGCGGTTCGCTCGGCGCAGGTGTCGATCGTGCTGCTTTCGCGAGTGGACCAGTGGACTGCCAGGAGCTGTCGTTCCGTCTCGACATGGTCGAGACCGACAATGCTCGCCTTTTCGAACAGCCGCCCAAGATTGGGCTCTACGGCGAGCTCACCTTCACGCCGCGCGACTTCGAATTCGGTTACGCGGAGTACACTGTCACGCTGCGGGAGTCTGGTGGGCTCTTCGGTGAAGCCCTCGCATCCAGGCTGCGCGAGTCGGAGCCGCACGTGCTGCGCGTCGAGGTGCTTCCGGTCAACTCTCCGCCGACACTCGTTCCGAACGACGTGACGATTGGCGAGGTGCTCGGGGAGTCCACCGCTGTCCTTGCCACCTCGCTCTCCGCCGGACTCCATGAGAACGAGCAAAACCTCCATTTTGACTTCACGTTCTCCAACCCGGGTCTGTTTGCCACGCCGCCGAGCCTTCAAGTCGAGGGCACCGAGGGTGTGCTGCACTTTCGGCTTACTCCTCTGGTGTTTGGTACCACCGAGTTCCAGCTGTCTCTGATCGACGACGGCCCAGACGGCACGCCTGCTGGTGACCGACGCACAAGTGTGCTGCATCGTGTGACCTTCACGGTGCTTGAAACAAACTCGGCGCCGACATTTTCTCTCCAGCCGCAGCTGGACCTTGTGCAGGCTGCAGGTCGCCAGTCGCTGGAAGGCTTTGCAACGGAACTGAAGCTTGGCGGTCCTGAGGAGGATTCGCAGCAGTTTTCTTTCTCGCTCGCAGGGGTATCGCGGATCAAGGGCGTATGGCCCGCTAGCGGGCTATTTGTTCCCGGCTCGTTTGCGATTGACCGCAATGGCACACTCACCTTTGAGACGGCCGATGACGTGAATGGCGACTTTGAGGTAACGGTGCGCATGCGCGACGACGGCGGCACGCAGTACGGCGGCTTCGACTCTTCAGAGCAGATTTTTCTGATCTCCCTCTTGCCCGACCGACCGCGCTTCACACACCTTGCTGCGCTTCTCGCCCCGGATGACGGCGCCCCCGTCGTTCGCCCCGCCTTCTTCACGGCACTTGACCCGGGGCTCTCAGACGGCGACGTTGTCGCCTCATACGCTGTTGTAGGGACCTCGAACCCGGGTCTCTTTGCGCCTGGCGGTGAGCCTTCAATTCTTCCGGACGGCACATTCTCGCTCACCGTGAAGCCTTTCGAAATCGGCTCGGCTGTGGTGTTTGTGCGTTTAACGCTTGAGGGTCCTGGCGCGGTCTATTCTCAGCCAACCTCCGAGCTACACGAAGTGACGGCGACAGCGAAGTCGCTGCTGCGCCCACCTTCCTTCGACCTCACGCCGGTCCTGTACGCAGCGCAAGATGGTGGTCCGCAGTCTGTGCCGGGCTTCGCCCAAAACATCACTGCAGGGCACCCCACCGAGCCAGCCTTCAACGTTTCCTTCACTGTCTCCACAGCTGGAACACATCTCTTTGCGGAGTCGCCGCGAATTTCGCCGAATGGCACCCTCACATTCACGGCGGCGCCTGGCGAGCACGGAACGGCGCGCGTGCTGGTGCAGATTGGGCAGAGCGACCTCCCCGCCGGGGAGTCGCCCAACCTCGGGGAGGCCTCGCTGGCGGCAGAGATCCGAGTGCTCCCCGCGCCCATCCTCGCCTCTGTGCAGCCGCGCATCGGCCCCACCCGGGGCGGGTCGCTCGTGACTGTCCGCGGGCTCTACCTCGGCTCCGAGTACTCCCGCGGCTACTCGGCGCCGACATACAGCGGCATCTCGCTATCGCTGGGGGGGCGTCCGTGCGCTGCCAGTGCGTACGTATCTGACACAGAGCTGGTCTGCACGGCGCCCGAGGGCAGCGGCCTGAGCGCCGTTGCGCTGGAGATCAATGACGGCGTGGGCCCGCGCCGCTCGGTAGAGCTGCCCGCGGCGTTTGCATTCAAGCAAGTCTTTCTCGGCGGCCTCCTCGGCGCCAGCGCTGCAGCAAGCACCGAAGGGCAGTCCGCGGACGGGGCAGTCGGGCTCTTTGCTGTGGGCCCAGCGAGCAACGCCTCGGACAGCGCGGGTGCAGCCTCGCTCGAGGCTACGCTGCTTCGCCTGCCGGGCTCGGTCCTTGCGATTGCGACGTTCCACGGTACGGCTCACATCGGCGGGTCGTTTCCGACAGCGGAGTTTGGCGCGGGTGGCGCGCAGCGTGTCGGCCACGTCGTGTCGTTCGACGGCGCTGCGCTCGGTACGCTCGGACATGGCGTCGATGGCGCTGTTGCGGCGCTGGCCGTGCACCAAGGGAGCCTGATCGTCGGCGGACGCTTCACGCTCGCGATGCAGCCGCTCCGTGCCGGCGCCGTGCGCACTGGCGGCCTCGCGGCGTGGGACGGCGCGGCTTGGGCGCCAGTCGGTGGCGCGAGGCTGGAGGGGGCGGTGGAGGCCCTTCACTCAACGGGCACGCTGCTGTACGCCGGCGGGCGGTTCCAGCGGGTGGGAGGACGCCCCATCAGCGGGCTGGCGATGATGAACGCGTCGGGGGCGTGGGCGGCCGTTGGCGGCGGCGTGTCGGGCGGGTGCGTCCAGGCGCTAGCGGTCGACGGGGAGTTTGTGTACGCGGGCGGCGGCTTCTCGCGCGCGGGCGGCGCGGCCGGCGTGGTGGCGCACGGCCTCGCGCGATGGGACGGGCGCGCGTGGACCGCGCTTGGCGCGTTCGACGGCGCAGTGCACGCGCTGGCGCTGCTCGGGCGCGAGCTCTTTGTCGGCGGCGACTTCACGTCCATCGGCGGGCGCCCGCACGCGCGCATCGCCCGCCTCGTCTCCGGCGTCTGGCAGCCTCTCGGGCGCGGCGTCGACGGCGGTGTCCACGCCCTCGCCCGAGTCGGGCCCTGCCTCTACATCGCGGGCGCCTTCGCGGGCGTGCACCGGGCGCCCGGCGCCGGGGTGGCGCCGGCCGCGTCAGCCGCGCGCTTCTGCGGCGCGCTTTCCGCCGCGGATGCGGAGGCCATCGAGCCGGTCGGGGCCTCGCGCGATGGCGGCGCGGTGGGCCCGCTCCGCGCGGTGGCGTCCGTGGACGAGGCCGCGGGCGTGGGGGACGCTGCCTGTCCGGCGGCCGACGGGGCACACTAGCGCGCGCCCCGTCGCCCGCTGCCCGGGCGTTGCGCCCAAACTGAATTTTAGTACACGCTATAGATTGTAGCTCTACACTGTTTCCGCAAGCGCACAACCAGACAGATGCGAAACTTGTACCGCGAGGTTTTCCACTTGACGTGGACCAGTTCACCTCGATACCTCATGACCTGGTGCATTAGTTTCGATTCCACGGACATTTATTTGGCTGTTCACGCCGCTTATCCATCAGCATGAGGTTTGCAGAGCGCGTTTTCCCAATTTTTGGTCGCCAGGCGACGATTTCCAGTACGGTGTTTGAGATCATTGCTCCGACGCTCAGCCGCTAGTCGTCGGCAACTGGCCGCCCAGCCTAGACAATGAGGGCGCTTGCGAGCAGCAGTGGTATTAAAAATCTCCCCGTCCTGGAGCTCAGAAAGTCTAGGTCTGAGGTTCGATCGATCAACTACACGTAAGAGAAGATGAGAATCTAGTCTGTGGGCGTGGTCCACTCAACAGGGAGGGTCACTTTTGTGTCCTAGCGGGTCATACCCTGTGAGTCGTCAAGTGCAGGCTTGCTGTGGGATTTCCGCGATGACGTCAATCTTTTAGACGTTTTTAGTAGCATCATCTTCGTCTGCATCGAACATTGACCGCTCACAATTTTCTTTCAAAAGAAGTGCCGGCTGAATTGCACGAGTAGCTGCTGAGTTGACAAGGTGTATGCCGATAGGCACGCAAAGCCCCCCCAAAACGGGGAAAGACCTCGACCGCAAAAAACACGGCCGGGAACCTCCTCACCCTACACCGCCCAGCATAGGGCGCATCCGTTCCGTAGAAACCCTGGGATGCGCGTGTAAAAAAGTGTCGTTTGGGTGCTGTGACGCGCCCTGAGCTCCTGTAGTTTAGAACTACACCGACCGGGAATCGAACCCGGGTCTCACCCGTGGCAGGGGTGTATTCTACCACTAGACCATCGGTGTTCAGGAGCGTTCAGTGAAGGACGCGCTGTTCGATGAGGGTGTCACAGTGCAATGCGTATATGAATGAGGTAGTCGGGCCGGGCGGGGCCCACGCCGGGGGAGGCCGCGCGCAGTCAATCCCCGGTCCGCCAGCACCACCAGCGAAATGGGGCGCAGCGGCGGTTTTCTAGTCCGGCCGCCGGGGGTGCTCTCACAGCGCGCATGTGCTGATCGATGCGGCGCCGTGTCGCACCGCGGCTGGCTCGCGGCCGCAGAAATGGCTCGTGCAGTTTGCAGATCCGCGGCGCACGCTGCAGGCCGGGCACGGGTCTCCCGACTCGCGCGCCCTACTGGACCGGCTGAACGCGGCGGGCGCGGCGTACGCCTGGTGGGACGTGTGGGGTTGGGTTTCTGGTTGGCTGGGCGAATACACACAGGTCTGCACCGCCTCGATGGCCTTGCCGACGCGGGGCAGCGCAGCGCACGGCCGAGAGCATGGTGCGCACACGCATCGCTTTTACCCGGGGAGGCAGACCCAACGGGCCTGCCAGAAGTAGGCTGCTCGCACACCCCGTCGCATTACCGACGATCTTCTCCGCACTCGCCCTCACGTTGTCACACGCCCACGCTCCGGGCAAAGAGGGCGTCGACACCTCCCGGCGGCCCACGTCCGCAGTGCCGTCAAGCCCCCCCCCCCCCGCGTACGGCAGCTTTTCCCGTAGGCACACCTCCGGCTCACGCGCCTCCCCCTTGAGCGCATCGCACTCGCAGTTTTCCCCTCGGCGCACACGTGCGCGCCCTCCAGGCACCCGTCGCGCCCCGCATGAAGCTCGTGGACTCCGCATCATCCCTCGCGAAACTCGGCCGCCCTCGTGGTCCCGGCGCCCTGCAAGTGGAACGCCACGTCGCCACCCCAGTATCCAGGGAGGATGAAGCTGAGCCAGCGGTCGGGGAGCACACGCGTAGCCACGCCGCGCTGCTTCCCCGACGTCGGGGGATCTCTGCTCCGCAAGCGAGCAAATGTCCACGCCAAGGAAAAGTGGACTGAGGGTTTGTTCCCAAACTCGCTTTTCAAACTCGCCCCCTCTCCGGGAGCGGGGCATCGCGCGTCCGGGGGACAGGAGCGTGCGAGACAGGATGTCCATCGTGGAAGAGGACATTTATGAGGAGGATTTCGAGGATGGGGGCTCCGACCACTCGTACGATGGTGGCAAGGCCCCACCGCCTGGCGGGGAATCGCCTGCCCCGAGCGCGTCGCCC